>Ga0210084_1000057_pt1 | contig 15041 bp, 16 predicted proteins | sample China_Galinas_Co_3_FD_184863 | JGI IMG/M metagenome (GOLD analysis project Ga0210084, IMG submission 184863) | Wetland microbial communities from San Francisco Bay, California, USA, that impact long-term carbon sequestration -... | ecosystem: Environmental > Aquatic > Marine > Wetlands ... | reverse complement strand
GCTTCAGCGACATCACGACCCGCCGCTCGGCCCGCTTCTCGCGGGTAATGGGAAGCGTCTTGCGGAGCTCGGGATGGGAGCGCGTGTTGGCTGCCCTCATGCCAACCGCGCCCCCGCGGGCCGACGGTTGGGATTCCGAGCCGGCAACGTCCGTGCTCGAACCAAGGAGGAAGAGGGCGAGGGAGGCCGACAGGGCTGCGGCCGACACGGCGGCACGAATCGACGCCGAGTGTGTTCGCCTACTGCCTGCCCTCATCGAGTTGCCCCGGTTGCCCGCGCCATAGTAATGGCAACCGGAAGGTTTGGATGCTTGGTAGCTCTCATCGTGTTGCGCCCCCCAGCAAGGGCATTCACCTACCTCTGACGGTTGCAGCGCGTATACGCGCTGGCTCCCGTAATAGGGATAGTGCGTTAGCTCCAGCTTGCACCGCGGCTCTCGCGGCGGCGGCACAGGAAAGCGCGACTGGTGCGCGAAGGGCTGGTTCGAGAAGGGCCGGAACCACCTGCGGGACAGTCCACCCGCGCGAAGACCCCGCAACCCCGCATGGCTACAGCACGTAGACGCTGGCGAAGACGATGATCCACATCACGTCGACGAAGTGCCAGTAGATGCCCGGCACCTCGACGCCGAGATGGTCCTTCGCGGCGGGGCCGAAGTGGCCGCGCCAGGCCCGGATGTTGGCGAACGTGAGCAGCAGCAGGCCGACGAAGACGTGCGCCCCGTGGAGGCCGGTGAGCCCGTAGAAGATCGACCCGAAGGCGCCGTCGCGGGCGCTGAAGCCGACGTGGATGTACTCGTTGATCTGGATGAAGAGGAAGGTGGCGCCGAGCAGCCAGGTGAGCGCCAGGCCCGCCATTAGCGCGTTTCGGTTGTTGCGGCGGATTCCCTCCAGCGCCCAGTGGATCGTGAACGAGGACGAGACCAGGATCACGGTGTTGATGCCGGCGATGAGGACCGGGAGCTCGAACCCGTCGGGCGGCCAGGGCCCGTCGTTCGCGACCGCCCGAATGAAAAAGTAGGAGGCGAAGAAGGCGCCGAACAGCATCACCTCGCTGACGATGAACAGCAGGATGCCGAGCGTCTGACGATCGATCCTCGAGGAGGCGTGTGCCTCCGGGGGGCCGTGGTGCTCGTGGGCGTGGGCGCCGCCGACGGCGATCGAGGCGGACTCCATCAGTTCGCTCCTTCCGACGCGCCGACCGGGACGGGGTCGACCGTCCCGCCCGCCGACTCGATGTGCTCGACCGGTATGTCGGTGATCTCCTCGACCTGTTCGATCAGGCCCTCCTCGAGCCACTTCGAAGCGTGGCCGGCGAAGGTCGAAATCAGCACGTCGTCGACGCGATAGTGCTCGATCGCGTTGGCGACGGCGGCGAACGGCTCGGGGCTCATCGGCTGGCCGGTCGCATCGATCTCCTCCCGGTAGAGGGCCGCGAGCGTAGCCGCGAGCCGGTCGCAGACCTCCTCACGAGGCGTCTCCCCGGATGCCGGGCAGATGAACGTGTAGCGGTGGGGTCGCTCCTTGTTGCGGTCGAGCAGGCGCGCGAGCAAGTCGGGAGCATTCACCGTCTGGGTCGCGACGACGAGGGTGTGGGTCACGTCCCAGCGAATCGCGTCGTCCTCGATCCGGACGGGGATGTGGTCGACCGGAACCGAGAATCGGTCGCGGGCCCACTCGATCAGATCCCTGCGCATCAATCCGAACCGCGTCTCGGCCAGGCAGGAGATCAGGACCTCATCGGGCCTGAAGGCGCGCACGGCATCATCGAGCGCCAACGGCGGGTCGGGGTCGAGGACCACAGCGCTCGACTCGATCCCGAAATCGTGCAGCACGTGCTGGGTGACCTCGACCCGGCTCAGCGCCGCGTCGCGCACCTCCTCGGCGTCGACGATCTGCCCGGCGGACGGGACGTTCTGCGGTGCCGCCAGCACGACGTGCTCGGCCCCCGCATCGACCCGCTCGCGGAGCGCCGCCAGCAGCCTGCGGCCGCCGGCAACCTCGTTCAGGAAGGCGAGGACCGTTCCGGTCGGCTGCTCAGCGCCCATCAGTCGCTCCCCCCGCCGGAGGCGGTCCCAACGACGGCCGGCTCGGGCCCACCGACATCGGCGCCCTCCTCACCCTCGGTGAGGATCGCGTGCTTGGCCCCGGGGACCCCGAACTCATACGGCCCGCCGACCACGCGCGGGATCTCGTCGAAGTTGAAGACGGGTGGCGGCGAAGAGACGAGCCACTCGATCGTCTTCGCGCGCCACGGGTTGGCCGGCGCCTTTGGGCCGAAGCGCCAGCTGACGATCATGTTGTAGACGAAGATCAGCTGCGCCACCCCGAGAATGAAGCTGAAGACGGTGATGAACAGGTTCCAGTCGCCGAACTGGGCCGCATAGTCGGCCACCCGTCGCGGCATCCCTTCCATCCCGATCCAGTGCATCGGGATGAAGGTTCCGAGCATCGCGATCGCGGTCAGCCAGAAGTGCCAGCGCCCGAGGCGCTCGTCGTACATTCGCCCGGTCATCTTCGGGAACCAGTGATAGATGCCGCAGTAGATCGTGAAGACCGAGCCGCCAAAGAGGACGAAATGGAGGTGGGCGACGACGAAGTAGGTGTCGGATACGTGGATGTCGATCGGGATCATGCCGAGCATCACGCCCGAGATGCCGCCGATCACGAAGGTGACGATGAAGCCGAGCGCGAACAGCATCGACGTGTTCTCCAGGTGCAGCTTCGAGTCGAACAGGGTCCCGAGCCAGGAGAAGATCTTGATCCCGGTCGGCACCGCGATCAACAGCGTGGTGATCATCATCGGCACCCGCAGCCAGGCAAACATCCCGGCGACGAACATGTGGTGCGCCCAGACCGCGAAGGCGAGCACGACGATGCCGAGCAGGGCCAGTGCCATCAGCCGGTAGCCGAAGATCGTCTTGCGGGCGTGCGTGGAAATCACCTCGCTGACGATCCCGAAACCCGGCAGCATCATGATGTAGACCGCCGGGTGCGAGTAGAACCAGAAGATGTGCTGGTAGCTGATCACGTCGCCGCCGGCCGCAGCCTCGAAGAAGTTGGTACCGAGCACGCGGTCGAAGAGGACCATGAACTGGGCGCCCGCGACGAACGGCGTCGCCCCGACGACCAGCAGCGAGGTCGAGAGGTTCGCCCAGACAAGCAGCGGCATCCGCCAGAAGCTCATCCCGGGCGCACGCATGGTCACGATCGTGACCAGGAAGTTGAGTGCGGTGGCGATCGACGAGGCGCCCGCGAACTGCACGCCGAGGTTGAAGAACGACTGCCCGAGCGGTGCCCCGGTGCTGAGCGGCGCGTAGCCGGTCCAGCCGGCGTCGAAGGCGCCGCCCGGGACAACGAACGAGGCCAGGAACAGGATCCCGCCGATCGGCAGCATCCAGAAGCTGAGCGCGTTGAGGCGCGGGAACGCCATGTCCGGCGCGCCGATCATCAGCGGTAGCACGTAGTTGGCGATCCCGGCGAAGACCGGGACGATGAACAGGAAGATCATGATCGCCGCGTGAGTCGAGAAGAGGCCGTTGTAGACCCCGGGATCGACGACCTGGGTGCCCGGCTGCGCGAGCTCGGCCCTGATGCCCATCGCCAAGAGGCCACCGATGAAGAAGAAGGCGAAGGTGGTGACGATGTACTGGATGCCGATCACCTTGTGGTCGGTGTTGAACTTGAAGTAGTCCTTCCAGCTGTAGGCGCCGTGGGAGGAATGGTCGTCGGGGATCGTTGGCCTGCCGGCGGCCCAGCGGAACCAGTAGTCGAAGGCGCCAAAGCCGATCAGCCAGCCGATCGGGGCGGTGACCGCGGGGACGATCACGTGCGGGTAGCCGGTCTGCTCCGTCTGGAAGATCTCGAGACCGCTGATCGCGCGCAGGGCGACGACCAGCCCGAAGCCGAAGGCCCCGCCCAGCAGGGCTCCGAGGAAGGCGCGCGGCCAGCCCGGTTGCTTCAGCGTTGCGGTCAAGTTCCTACCTCCAGCTCATCTTCTCTGCCGGCCCTAGCCACCTGACTGGCCCTCAGCCAGGCTCCCGGCTCCGTTGCCCCCTGCGACCCCGGTGCCGACCTGGCCCTCGGGGATGTCCTTCTGCTCGCTCAGCCAGGACTCGAACTCCTCCGGCGACTCGGTCTTGGCGACCGCCCGCATCACCGAGTGACCCCAACCGCAGAGCTCGGTGCAGACGACCGAGTAGGTCCCCTCGACCGTCGGCGTCACGCGGACGACGTTGTCGATGTCGGCGTCGCCCTCGGGATCGTCGAGGCTCGCTCCCGGCACCAGGTCGCGCTTGATCCGCCACTCGGGGACCCAGAACGAATGGAGCACGTCGAGCGCCTGCAGATGCAGCTCCAGTTGCGTGCCGGACGGCGCGTGCAGCTCGGTCGAGGTCTTGCCCGCGTCGACGTAGTCGAACCGCCAGGCGAACTGCTGAGCGGTGACATCGACGCGCATCGAGTCCGCCGCCTCCGCCTCGATGTCATCGAGGACGAGCGTCGCGTAGACGCCGGCGAAGAGCACGATCGCGGTCGGGATCAGGGTCCAGACGACCTCGAGCCGGGTGTTGCCGTGGATCGGCTCGCCGTCCGACTCGTCCCCGGGCTTCGCGCGGTACTTCCAGATCGCGTAGCCCATCATCACCATGACGACGCTGAAGACGAACGCGCTGAGCACGATCATCACGTCGGTCAGGGTGTCGATGTCCTTCGCCTCGGCGGAGCCCTGCAGGCCGTTCCAGTCCGGAATCAGCATCAGCACCGAGGCGACTGTGGTCAGCAGGAGAGTGACTGCCAGCAGGCGCAGGAAGGTTGCGGGGGTCATGTCCTTCATCGAACGGGGAGCATTCTATTGAGTGAGCGGCGCCACGCGGCGCGGTCGTCGAGCTAGTGCCGAATGGCTCTATTGTGACGGGACGGGCGGGAGCCGATCGAGCTCGCCGGCGGACGCCGCGAGCACCCCACGGGCAACTCCCTCCCAGCTCCAGAGCCGCCGGACGGTGTCGACCAGCGCCCGCTCGCTGCGCTCACGCTCAGGCGCCGGGAGCCGCAGCCAACCCACAAGCCGATCGGCAATCTCGGTGACCGCGCCGGGCCCCGCCGGGAACGCGGCCAGGCCGCGGGCCGACTCCGGCAACTCGCGGTCGAGCTCCCGGGCAACCTCGGCGAGGCCGGAATGATCGGCACAGACCGGTAACGAGCCGGTCGCGGCGGCCTCCGCCGCGACCATCCCGAACGCTTCGGGGAAGGTGCTGGGGACGACCATTGCATCACTCGCGGCGAGCACCCCGGCGACCTCGCCGTGCTCGAGCCGCCCGGCGAAGCTGACGCTCCCGCGGGCGCCGGCCGCCGCCTCCAGCCACCCGCTGGGCGGGTCGGAGAGAAAACCGGAGAGGATCTGCAGCGGGCGCCGGGCCCCACCCTCCAGTGCCCAGCCGAGCGCGGCGATCCGTCGCGCGCGCTCGAGATCTCCCTCGATGATCGCCGCCCAGAGATCCTCCAGCGTCTCCCGATATGCGCCGAACCCGGCAACGAGCAGCGACGCCTCCGGAACCCGGGCGCGGACCAGCGGCCAGGCGGCGAGCAACAGGTCGCAGCCCTTCGAGACGATCAGCTTGCCGACGAACACGACCCGCGGCCCGCGCGAGCCCGCGTAGGCGCGAAGCGCAGCCGCCGCCTCGGCCGGGTCGCGGTCGAAGGAGTCGCCGCTGCCGGTGACCGGCTCGGCCTCGATCTCCGCGGCGAGCGCGGCGAGCGCGGGTCCGCGCTCGACCCCGGCCGGGAGCGGCGCGAAGGCCTCGACGTCCACCCCCGGCGGACCGAGGCAGGTCTTGCGCTCGACCGCCGCGTCGCCGATCGTCTCCCAGAGCGACTCGGCGGTGTGTCGCGAGCCGACCAGCACGGCCGCCGCCGCAGCGAGGCCCTCGCGGGCCTCGGGCAGGAAGCGGGGATCCGGCTTGACCGTGTAGGAGAGCGCGCTGCCGTGGACTTTCGCGGCGAAGCTGAGGCCGGCCCGGGCGAGGATCAGCGGGCCCATGATCAGATGGTTGGCGAGCGCCGCCTCGGCGCCGCCGATCAACTCGTCGACCTCGCGCACGGCTGCGACGTTGGCCTCGATGTAGGCGGCGAGCTCGGCATCGCTGAGCGCCGGGTATGCCTTGACCCGGAAGCCGGCGTAGCGGTCCTCCACGTAGACGGGCAGTAGGCCGCCGATCTCCGGCAAGTAGGCGGTGATCGTCCCCGTCCCCGGGCTGCCTGGGCCGGAGCCCGCACGCAGCTCGAGCCCGCCGCCCGCCCAGCCGCCGACCCGATCGATCCAGCCGAGCGAGCCCGCCTCGCGATCCTGGCAGAGGAGGTGCACGTCGTGGCCGAGCCCCGCGAGCGCGCGGGCGACGCAGGCGTTATAGACGTTGCTGCCGGTGCCGCGCAGCAGGTAGCCGTGAAAGATCAGGACTCGGATCCCTGCATGTTCGCTGCTTCACCGGATAAGGTTCGCGCCGTGAACGAGAAGCAGACGTACCGTTTCCGCGCCCCCGCCTCCGGCCGCGAGGCCCTGGTCGAGGCCGAGGAGGGCGGTGTCTACGTCGATCGCGAGACCGGTGAGGAGCTGCGGCCGGTGACCCGGACGCTGCCGCTCGCTCCGTCCGCATCGAGCCTGCTGCGCAGCCCGGAGAACCTGCGCGAGTGCCGCCGCTGTGAGCAGCTGATCGGCCTCGATGCCAGCGACTGCCCGTACTGCGGCCTGCGGCAGGAAGCGACGGACGGTGCCTCGTGACGCGGCGGGCGGCGGTAACGCTGCTCGCCTGTGGTGCCCTCGCGGTGCCGCTCGCTGCCTGCGGCGACGACGAGCAGACAATTACCGAGACGACCACCGAGGCGACCACCGAGGCGACGACGTCGACCACGTCGACCACCTCGACCACTGAGCCGACCACGACGACCACGACCAGCGAGCCGACCACGACCACGACGACCACGACCGACTCCGACTCCGACTCCGACGACGGCACCGGGGGCGATCAGGGCAGCTCGAAGGAGGAGGCTGAGAAGAACGCCGAGAAGGCGTTCGAGGCGTTCTGCGACGAGAACCCGGATATGTGCGGCTGATCTAGCCCCTACCCGGGCTTGTCGGTCTTCTTCGGGACGAAGTACGCCCAGTAGAGAATCCGCTCCCCGCTCAGCTTGCAGCCGTAGGTGCGGGTCGTCTTCTTGCGCAGATGGGGCTTCGCCTTGGGAACGTCCTCGGCGCCGCAGGAGTCGGGCTTGCGGCTCGCCTTCCAAGCGTTTTCGCGCGTGTTGAGCCCGTCGCGGTAGAGCGGGGCCCAGGTCGGCAGGGTCAGTGCCACGACCCGGCCCTGCTGCACCTTCAGCGGCTTGTCGAGGGTGAAGATCGGCCTGCCACCGAGGCTTCCGTCGAGCTCGACCGCCGGGCTCTGCTTGCCGAGCGTGAATCGCGAGCCCTTCTCGCCCTTCTTCTTCAGGACCGAGATCTTGGCGATCGGCGCGGTACCGAACTTCTCGTCCTTGAAGATCTCGCCGAAGCCGCTGAGTTGCGAGCTGGTCGGCTTCGAGAGCTCGACCGACCAGGCGACAAGGTGCCCGTCGGCGGGCACCTTGTAGAGGCCCCTGCGACCGTCCGCGGAGATCATGAAACCGGTCACCGATCCGGTCGCGCGGCAGTTCTTCGGACAGAGCGGGCTCGGGGTTCCCTTCGTCGCTCCGAGCACCTTCGCGCTGCGCGCGGCCGAGGCGATTTCAACCGCGATCGCGGCCACAACGACGGCCAGGCAGAGCGTCACAGCCGCCACAACGCGCGCAACTGCGCTGGGTTTCGCTGTCGGTGACATCAGATACTCCGAACACGCCTGCTGCCCGCAGGTTGCGGAGGCAGACGCCGATCCGGGGAAGTCTAGGGCCGCGAGAAGCCGAGGCGGTGCCGACGGCGCCGGCGGCAGGCGATCGCCCAGGCGCCGATGCCGGGCAATCGGCACTGCCGTCCGCGTTCCCTCGCCTAGACTGAGCTCCGGTGGCGGCGATCGAGGTCGAGAATCTGCAGCGGAGCTTCGACGGCGGAGTGATCGCCGTCGACGGCGTCGATCTCGAGGTCGACGGCGGTGAGATCTTCTCTTTTCTCGGTCCGAACGGGGCCGGCAAGACGACGACCGTGCGGATGCTGACGACGCTCCTGCGTCCAACCGGCGGCAGCGCCCAGGTCGCCGGCTATGACGTGGTCGAGGACGCGGCCGCCGTGCGCAGGGCGATCGGCGTCGCCCTGCAGGAGGCGGCCCTCGACCCGCTGATGACCGGCCGCGAGCTGATCCACCTGCAGGCGACGCTCCACGGCCTGCCGCCGGCCGAGATCGACGACCGCGCCGACGCCCTGCTCCAGCGTGTCGGGTTGACCCGGGCCGCAGATCGGCGGGTCGGGACCTACTCGGGCGGCATGCAGAGACGGCTCGACCTGGCATCGGCGCTCGTGCACCAGCCCGAGGTGCTGTTCCTCGACGAGCCGACCACCGGCCTGGACCCGGTCAGCAGGATGACGATCTGGGAAGAGGTGAGCAAGCTCAACGATGAGGGCACGACCGTGTTCCTGACCACCCAGTACCTGGAGGAGGCGGACAAGCTCGCCGATCGCGTGGCGATCATCAGCGCCGGCAAGATCGTCGCCGAGGGAACGCCGGCGTCGCTCAAGGCCGAGGTCGGCAAGCCGCGGCTCGAGGTGGCCGTGGCCGAGGGATCGCCCGCGGCCTGCGAGGACGTGCTGGCCCGCTTCGGCGAGTGCCTGCCGGCGAAGGACGGCACCCTGATAGTCGAGCTCGCCGGAGGCGCGGCCGAGATCGCTCCGGTCGTGAGGGCGCTGGACGAGCGGGGGATCCTGGTCGAGTCGCTGGAGCTCGTCGAGCCGACGCTCGATGATGTCTTCGTCGAGAAGACCGGCCAGCATCTGGAGGAGTCCGACGAACCGCTCCCCGGGCAGGCCGGCCGGGTCGCCGAGTGAGCGCGATCTTCAGCCGCCAGAGCTGGCGCGTCGTCGGCGAGTTGGGACGGCGCTCCGTCAAACAGACCTTCAGGCGGCCGCAGCTGATGGCGCCCCTGATCATCTTCCCGACCCTGTTGCTCGCGATCCAGACGGGCGGTGCCGGCCGTGCCGTCGATCTCCCCGGGTTCCCGCCGGTCGAGAGCTTTCTCGCGTTCATGCTCGCCGGGGCGATGGTCCAATCGACGCTGCTCGCGGGTAACAGCGGTGGCATCGCGCTCGCCGTAGACATCGAGATGGGCTTCACCGACCGGCTGCTCGTCGCGCCGATCCCGCGCTTCTCGATCGTCCTCGGCCGGCTCGCCGGCACCGCGGCGCTCGGGCTGTTCACGGCAATCTGGTTCCTCGCGATCGGCTTCGCGTTCGGGGTCAAGTTCACCGAGGGGCCGCTCGGTGTGCTGGTGATGATCCTCCTGGTGATCGGCTCGGCGGTCGCCTTCGGCTCGATCGGCGCCGCGATCGCCCTGCGCTCGGGGAGCGCCTCGGTCGTGCAGGGCATGTTCCCGCTGCTGTTCGTGATCCTCTTTCTCTCGACCGCCTTCTTTCCACAGGATCTGCTGCTCGAGCCGGCCCAGACGGTCGCCGAGTACAACCCGCTCAGCTTCATCGTCGACGCCGTCCGCGACCCGGTCGTGTTCGCCTTCTCCGCGGAGGACATGCTCAAGGGTCTGCTCGGGCTGCTGGTGATCGGGGGCTTCGGCACCGTGCTGGCCGCGCGCGCCCTCCAGCACCGGCTGAGGACCGGCGGATGAGCCACGGGCTGCGCGTCGACATGAGCACGATCCGGGCGATGATCGAGCGCTCGCGGAACGAGCTCCTGCGGGTGCCCGGAGCCGCGATCCCCGGGGTCCTCGCGCCGACGATCTTCTTCCTCGGGCTGACCGCGGTCTTCGGCAGCCTGACGCTGCTGCCGGGGTTCGACACCCAGAGCTACCAGAGCTTCCTGATCCCGGTCAGTCTCATGCAGGGCGCCGGCTTCACCGGGGCCGCGACCGGGGTCAACCTCGCCCGCGACATCGAGAACGGGCTCTTCGATCGCTTCCTCGCCTCCCCGGCGCCGCGCTGGGTGCTGCTCACCGGCCTCGTCAGCTCGGCCAGCCTGCGGGCGTTGGTGCCCGGCACGTTCCTGTTCATCGTCGCGATGATCGTCGGGGCGAACTTCCCCGGCATCCTCGGTCTGATCGTCGCCGTCGTTGCGGTGATGGGGATGGGCGTCGTCGCGGCCTGCTGGGGCGTTGCGCTGGCGCTCAAGTTCAAGACCCAGTCGGCGGCGCCACTGATGCAGGCGGGAATGCTCGTGCTGATCCTGACCACCACGGCCTACGCGCCCCAGGAGCTGCTCACCGGGTGGCTCGCGGAGGTAGCGCAGATCAACCCCGCCACGCAGGTGGTCGAGATGGCGCGCCAGGGGTTCGTCGGGACCGTGACCTGGAGCGGCACCTGGCCCGGGATCGTCACCCTGATCGGCCTGATCGCACTGCTCGGCGCCTGGGCGCTGCGGGGCATGCGTCGGACGGCCTACTAGGCCGAGCGGCCGCTACTTGTAGCGGTAGGTGATCCGGCCGCGATCGAGGTCGTAGGGGCTGAGCTCGATCTTGACCCGGTCGCCCGGGAGGATCCTGATGTAGTGGCGGCGCATCTTGCCGCTGATGTGCCCGAGGACCTCGTGGTCGTTGTCGAGCTTCACCTTGAACATCGTGTTCGGGAGGGCCTCGGTGACCTCACCCTCCATCTCGATTTTCTCTTCCTTCGCCATTGCGCGAGGCGGAGCGTAGCGGAGAGCGCGGCACCCGATCCGCTGGATTCCGGCTCCGTGGGTCGCCCTGGGCAGGCGCGCGGGCCTACTTTCCCTCGAATGTCGCCTTGCCGGGGCCGTCGCTGAGAAAGCTCTGCACGGCTGCCTTCAGGTCCTCGGTGTCGAACAGCGGCCCGGCGATCGCGGGCGTCGCCCGGTCGGCGGCCTCGACGCCGCCGTCGAGATAGGCGCGGACGATCCGCTTGGTCGCACCGTGGGCAACCGTCGGACCGGCGGCAAGCCGGTGGGCGAACTCCATTCCCTTCCCGAGCAGGTGCTCCGCCGCGACGACGCGGTTGACGACTCCCCACTCGAGCATCTTCTGGGCGTCGTAGAGGCCGCCGGTCATCACGAACTCACGGGCCCTCGCGGGGCCGGCCCGCTCGGCCATCCGCTGCACTCCGCCCCCGAACGGGGTCAGCCCGACGACCCGTTCGACGAGGCCGAACTGGGCCCCCTCGGCCGCCCAGATCATGTCGCAGCCGAGCGCCGTCTCGAGCCCCGCCGTCAGGCACAGGCCCTGAACCAGCGCCAGCGTCGGTATCGGCAGCGCCTCGAAGCAGGCGAGGTCGGCGATTCCCTGCTCGGCGAGCGCAGTGCCGTCGGCGGCCCCCTCGACAGACGCGAACGTGTGCACGTCGACGCCGCCGGTGAAGATCTCGCCCTCGGCGCGATAGACGAACGCCCGCGCATCCGATTCGGCGACCTCGTCGCGAACTTCCCGCAGTCGCTCGAAGGTGCGGGTCCGGAAGAGGTTGAGCGGCGGATCGTGGAGGATCGCCACGGCCACGCCGCCGTCGCGCTCGAGCCTCACCGGATCGCGATCCGCCCGCTCGACGTCGGCCATCTCAGTCACCTCGGATCTCGTCGGCGATTCGCTCGATCGCGGCGCTGTCGGCTCCGCGCGGGATCCAGGGCAGCTTCAGCGGGTCGTCCTCGTAGCGGGGGATCACGTGGATGTGGAAGTGGAAGACCGTCTGCCAGCCGGCGGCACCGCAGGCGTTGAGCAGATTGAACCCATCCGGCCGCAGCGTCGCGGCCATCCGCCCCGCAAGTCGCTGGGCCGCGGCGGTCGTGTGGCGCAGGTCGTCGGGCTCGATCTCGTGCAGATCGCGGCTGTGTCGTCGCGGGATCACCAGGGCATGGCCGGGCGTCGCCGGGTTGATGTCCATGAACGCCAGCGTGTGCTCGTCCGAGTCGAGCAACTCCGCGGGCGCATCGCCGCTGACGATCGAACAGAAGATGCAGGGCGGCTCGCTCATCCAGGGGCAGCCTACCCGGGCGGCGGCGGCGACAACGGGGCCGGCCCCGAACGCGGATAGGATCCGGCGATGCCGCAGGAGCCGGGCACCCGGATGCCTGGCCCCGGCTTCGCTGCTCGCCTCGGCGGCGACCCCGGGCCTGCCGCAGGCGCTGGGGGCGTTAGGCTCCGGCGCCGGCGACGGGGGCGCGAGGGCGAACGCCGACCTCGTCACGCAACTGGATCGGCGGCGCGAGGCCCCGCGGCTGGCGACCGCCTACGCCCGAACGTTGGCCGACCAGGACCGGAGGTGAGCCTCGGCGCCGGCTCGATCAACGACTTCCCCGGCGAACTGCGCCGCGCTCAGTTCGGCCACGGCCGCACCGATCGTGTGGCCCTCGATCGCGAGCAGGTCGGCGATCTCGGTCCCCGAGAGCAGTGGCGTCGGCGGGCCCCGGCGCTCCCAGGCGACGATCTCGGCCAGCATCTCGCGGGCCAGGTCGAGGTGGGCCGTGATCGCCTCCGCGGGCACTCCGGCCCCCTGAGCCGAGAGGCGGTCGGCGATCGTCAGCATCGTCACGTCGAGCGCCTCGCTCCCGGTCAGGCTCAGGTACTCCCAGACCCGGCGCCTGTCAAGCGGGCGCTCGTGCGTCATGAAGCCGAGGACCAGGTGATGCCGCGTCAGCGCGGCCTGGTAGTCGGCGAAGCGGCTGCTCGTGTGGAGGCCGCGGCAGAAATCGGTCACCATCTCCGCCCCGATCCGGTCGTGGCCGCGGAAGCTGATCAGGCCCCCGTGCTCGCTTCGGGTTGCCGGTTTGCCGATGTCGTGCAGGATCGCCGCGAACCGGATCCCTTCACGTCGCGTCAGGCCGTCGGCGAGCGGCTCCCCGAGGGCTGACTCGACGTCAGCGGCCACGGCACCCGCATACGTCTCGAGGTCGGCCTCGACCGCGAGCCAGCGGCGCAGCACCTCGATCGTGTGATCGTGCACGTCGAGGTGGTGATTGGGGCTCTGCACCACGCCGCGCAGGGCCGCCAGCGGGGACAGCACGACCGGGGTCAGGCCGAGCTCGTCGAGCAGCTCGAGCGCGCGTAGCGGGCGCTCGCCGGCGATCATCGCCTTGAGCTCGGCAAACCGCCGCTCGGGCGCCGGCTCGGCCGCTCGTCGCGACGATGCCCTGATCAGCGCGACCGTCGCTGGGTCCGGCTCAAGCGAGAAGGCCGCGGCGATCCGCGCCGCCCGCATCATCCGCAGCGGGTCGGCCTCGAAGGCGCCGTCGAATGCAGCCCGCAGTCGCGCCGCCTCGAAGTCCTCGATGCCGCCGGTCGGATCAACCGGCTCGCCGCCCGCGAGCGGCACCGCGATCGCGTTGACGGTGAGATCGCGAAGCCGGAGGTCAGCCTCGAGCGTCGCCGCCCGCGGCGCGACGACGTCGACCGTCCAGGCATTGCCGGGACCGCTGACGCGCCAGGTCTCGAACTCGCTGGAGAGCTCGAAGGCGCTGCCGCCGAGCAGCCCGGCGACGCGGCGGGCGATCTCCGGCACGTCGCCGTCGGTGACGAGATCGATGTCATCGACGACCCGGCCCGCGAGCGCGTCGCGGACCGCGCCACCGACGATCCATGCGCCGGACGGGAGCTCCCCGGCCAGACCCGCCCGCAGCGCCGTCAGGCGCTCGCTCGCGTCGAGCGCGGCCCCGATCCTCGCCGCGGCCCCAGCGCTCACCGGCGCGCCAGCCGCGGGACCCGAGGGGAGATCCCGCAGGTGATCTCGTAGTTGATCGTCTCAAGCAGGCGCGCCAGATCCTCGGCTGCGATCCGCCGGCCGCCGCTCGGCCCAAGAACCACGACCTCCTCGCCGACCGCGACCGCCGGCTCGGGACCGAGGTCGACGGTGATGTTGTCCATCGAGACCGTCCCCACCACCGGGTAGCGCTCGCCGGCGATCAACACGTCCGCATGATTGCCGAGGCCGCGCCGGTAGCCGTCGCCGTAGCCGATCGGTACCACTCCGACCGAGGTCTCGCGCTCGGCCCGCCAGCGGCGTCCGTAGCCGGCGCTGTCGCCGGGCCCGAAGCGCTTGACGTCGGCCACATAGCTGCTGATCCTCATCGCGGGCTCGAGCCCCGACTCGGCCGGATCGCCGCCGAACGGATCGAGGCCGTAGACGGCAACCCCGCAGCGGACCATGTCGAAGTGCGAGGCGGCCGAGCGGAGCGTCGCGGCGCTGTTGGCCGCGTGCAGCTTCAGACCGTAGCGCCGACGCGCCGGCGCGCCGAGCTCCCCGAAGCGCTCGAGTTGCTCCTCGAAGAACGGCGAGTCGGGCTCGTCCGCGGTCGCGAAGTGAGTCCAGAGCCCGGCAAGCTCGACCCGCTCGTCGTCGGCGGCGAGGGCGAGCAGCCGCTCGACTGCGACCGGGTCGCGTTCGCCGAGCCGGCCCATGCCGCTGTCGAACTTGACGTGCACCCGCGGCCGCAGCCCGAGCCGCGCCCCGCGCTCCGCGACCGCGTCGAGAAAGCCGGTGCGCCAGACCCCGAGCTCCGCCCCCGCGCCGAGGGCCACGTCGAGCTCGGGATCGGTGAGCGCCCCCATCACGAAGATCGGCGGCTCCTCGAGCGCGCCACGGAGCTCGAACGCCTCGCCCGCCGTCGCGACGGCGAGCATCCCGGCACCGCCCGCGATGGCAGCCCGCGCGCATTCGACCATCCCGTGCCCGTACCCGTTCGCCTTGACGACCACGCAGAGCGCGGCGTCGGCGCTCAGCGCGGCGGCGAGGCGGGCGGAGTTGCGCTCGACCGCGGCCAGGTCGACCCAGGCGGTGACCCGCTGAAAGGCGTCCATCAGCGGGCCAGCCCCGCGGGCAGCGCTCCGATCACGTCCGTCGCAATCACCGACTCCACCGTCCCGATCCGCTCGGCCGCAAGCCGGCCTGCCCGGGCGTGGGCCAGGACCCCGACGGCGCACGCC
>Ga0210084_1000056_pt1 | contig 15051 bp, 10 predicted proteins | sample China_Galinas_Co_3_FD_184863 | JGI IMG/M metagenome (GOLD analysis project Ga0210084, IMG submission 184863) | Wetland microbial communities from San Francisco Bay, California, USA, that impact long-term carbon sequestration -... | ecosystem: Environmental > Aquatic > Marine > Wetlands ... | reverse complement strand
AAATAGCCACTAAGACACCAAGACACAAAGTTACACAAAAGGTTTTATTAAAAATAAATCCTTGGTGCCTTCGTGCCTTGGTGGCAATAATTTTCATTATCTCCGGGCGAGGCTCGCATCATGAGGGGCTACTATGAAAATGATCCACGAAACACACGAAAAACACAAAATAAAAATCCGTGGCAAAAAAAATTGCATTCATCTCCGGGTGAAGCTTGCTTCATGGCTGACTGTCCCCGATTTCCGCTAACCGATGGTCAGATTACGGTGAATCATCTGCAATCCAGGTACTCCACCCGGAGACGTTCCAGGCATTTGCGGGCCCGGGATAGTACCTGCTCTTTGCCGGGAAGTTTTTATTCCCGAAGTCGTTCTTTTATCTCCTCTAATTTGGCCATTATAATTTCTTCTATGGAGGGTATTTGCATCAATTGCATCAATTCCATGATTTTCTCATTTTTGTCCCGGGGCGTCGGGGCTGATGGCTGCATGACGTAATTGGTGTCAATACCCGGGGGAGGGTCTTTGACAAACATATCCCCGGCATTGCACAGCAGCCAATTGATGTTTAATCCATATTTTTTATTTAAAAAATGCAAATAATTAATTTTGGGATATATGGCGTTTTTCTCAATCCCGGCAATTTCTTCCTGGTGAATTTTTAGCTCTGATGCCAATTGCGATTGATCAAGTTTAATTGCTTTTCGAAATAGCAAAAACCGGAATCCCCAATCTCTAATCAACCCATTAGTTTTATTCATTTTTTTATCTTTTTTTTTCATATAACTATAATAATAGAATCCGGTGGTTTTGTCAATTATTTTTTCTTTTTTTTTTGGATTTTGGAGATAATACTTGATTTTAATTCCATTATCAGGTATGCTTATAGGACTATGCGAGAAAATTAACAAATAAGGAGCGACATAAACAGAGAATGTAGAAGTAGATAAAGGACCAATGAGATGTCTAAAGAATACACATTTTTGTTTAATTGAAAAGCTCAACACTTTAAAGGGGTTTGATGATGTTATTGCAGGAAGATAATATGGAATTGTCTATGACAAACAGGATCAGCAAAGAATATATTAATACGCTGCCTATAATTCGCTTTGATGGAGATGTGGTAATGGTTACCAGTGAGCAGCAGGCGGAAGATGCACTCAAACATTTAATGGAAGAGACCTGGATTGGTTTTGATACCGAAAGTAAGCCCAGTTTTACCAAAGGTACTTCTTATCCGGTTTCCCTGGTGCAATTTTCCACCCAGAACACAGCTTATCTTTTCCAATTGAGAAAAACGGGTTTTACCAACGGGTTGGTGGAATTATTGGAAAATAAGCAAATAAAAAAAATTGGTGTCGGGATAAAGACCGACATTGTAAAGCTCCAGGAACAACGCCCTTTCATTCCCGGTGGTTTTGTTGACCTGAGTGAACTGGCGGCAGCCAAAGGAATCATCCAGGTAGGGGTTCGTGGGTTGACAGCGCGGTACCTTAACCGCCGCTTACCCAAAACCGCACAAAAAACCAACTGGGCAAGGTCGGAATTGACCATGAAACAGCAGCTTTATGCTGCCTCCGATGCCTGGATCTGCCTCAAAATATACCCAATCATACTGGATGATACCACGGATTATCGTAAATTTAATCAAGATGAAAATCCAAACCATCAGGAAGAGGTAAAAAGAGAAAAAAAGAAATACCGGAAAATTAAGCCAATCAATTGACAAGTCCAACACCTTATGATAAAAAGTAGTTTATTTAAACCTGAGTTGAGCGATTTTTGTGGATGAGGAGTGCTTAGATGTTGTTGGTAGAAGGTTTTCAAAAATTTGCAGGTATACCCTTCGGTATATCGAGAATTTTTGAAAGCCTTATGCCACAACAGATAAGTGCTAATCGCCGCAAAAATCGCTCAATTCAGGTTAAAGTGGCAAAACAATAAATGATTAATTACCTGAAGGAGGAATACCAATGACAGGTACACCAGGTACAAGTAGAGGCAACTGGGGTTCAAGAATAGGATTTATTTTAGCTGCCGTCGGATCAGCGGTAGGTCTGGGCAACATATGGAAGTTTCCCTATATCACCGGGGTTTATGGAGGAGGAGCATTTGTCCTGGTATATCTTGGGTGCATATTGATCGTAGGAGTGCCCATAATGGTTGCAGAATTGATCATAGGGTCCAAATCCCAGAAAAACCCGGTAGGGGCATTCAGAAAGCTTCGTTCTGAAAAAAGCCCCTGGCAGCTTACCGGGTGGCTGGGAGTGGCCGCCGGGTTCATAATTCTATCATTCTACAGCGTCGTCGCCGGCAGGTCTATGGCGTACATTTTCAAAGCCATCAAGGGTTTCACCGGTTCCGCCAATGAAATCCAGTCTCAATATACCGTCTTTTTAGGAGACTCTGCTCTTTCCATACTCTGGCATACTATCTTTATGGGGTTAACCATCGCCATCGTCATCCGGGGTATTCAAATGGGAATCGAAAGGTGGTCCAAAATTTTGATGCCAGCCCTGGTATTGATACTTTTGGGACTCTCTTTTTATGGGATATTCTTTACAACCGGGGGCATAAAAGCATTATCCTTCCTTTTCAAACCGAATTTTTCCCAACTTTCCGCGGAAGGCGTACTATCCGCAATGGGTCATGCTTTTTTTACACTCTCCTTAGGTATGGGGGCGATGATCACATACGGCAGTTATTTAGGAAAAAAAATCAATTATGCCAAAACTGCCGCAACGATTTGTTTACTTGATACCGCTATTGCACTTTTTGCCGGGATAGCCATCTTTTCACTGGTTTTTCAATACAATGTGGAACCCTCCGTGGGTCCGGGGCTTATTTTTTCAACACTCCCGGTTTTATTCGCACAAACAGGACCAATTATTTCTGTTTCCTTTTTCCTTTTATTAACCTTTGCCGCATTGACTTCTGCCATCAGTTTACTGGAAGTGGTGGTCTCCTATTTCATCGATGAGCGCGGGTGGAGTAGAACCCGTTCAACATTGTTACTGGGCGGTGCCATCTACCTGTTGGGAATTCTTGCCGCCATCGATAACCTGAAAGTTCCATTCCGGGGAAAACCCCAGCCGTTTTTTGATATATTTGATTTTATTACCACAAACTACATGCTGCCGGTGGGTGGTCTACTCATCTGCGTGTTCGTGGGCTGGGTAATGAAGGAAAAGCTCCCTCCCGGTGGGTCCAAAAGCGCGGCTTTTTTCTACCGAACCGTGATGTTTATTTTAAGATATCTTACCCCCATCGCAGTCATAATAATCATTCTTCATGGCCTGGAAATCATTTAAAATTAAAAAGCAGACTGTTATTCGATCTTTCTAAATGATAGGGCTTCTTTTAACTCGAAGAAATCACTACCCCGGGGTACATCTCTTAATTTGGTCAACAGGGTTTTTTCATCGATTAATTGAGAAAAGGGAACAGCGATAATTTGAAAATTGTCCGATACCGAAACCATGGAATTAAATTCCTCGCGGCTGTAAAGTTTATAGGCGCCAAAGCCCAGCATACTACCCAGGACCACATCAAAGCTAATAGGGAGCGTTGTCCGGGTTTCATACCCAATTTGTTTGTAGACGATTTTCTTTTTGCCGCCGGTTCTTTCATAGTATCTTCGTTTCACCGCTTCTCTTAAAATACGTGCTACTTCTGCGGTACCCATGATGATATTTCCGTGTTTATCTTTTTCCGTGGGTTTGAGGTGCTGGGGTAGTTTGTCTGCCAGTCCTTCGCCGATACAAATAATACCGTAAAATTTATGCTGTTTATCCCTGGAGATAATAGTATCTACTATTTTATCCGCCATTTTTTCCAGGTCCATTTCTTCTCCGGGGACATCTTCGGCAGAGATCATCATGGTGGCTTCACCGGCAATTCCGGCTGCATATGTGAGCCAACCGGCTTTACGTCCCATTAATTCTACGAAAAAATAGGCATTGGTGCCTTCACTGTCTGCTTTTAAATTGAGGATGGCCTCTTTACAAACTTGAACGGCGCTCCAGTAGCCAAAGGTCCAGGCAATGCCGTAATAATCATTATCAATGGTTTTGGGGATATGGATCACCGGCAGTCCCAGCAGGCTTAAATAGTTAGCCGTTTTAAGGGTGTCATCTCCGCCAATGGTGACCAAAAATCCAATATCCAACCTGTCAAAGGCCTTTAATATATTCATCAATTTGCGATTTTTTTCCGGGTCCTGTAAATCTTCCCTACATTTTATGCTTTTACCGGGATTGGCTCGCGAGGTTTTGAGATAAACCCCGCGCCGGTTTCTTATCCGGGCGATACTGGCTTCCAGGATCTTATAGTGAACACCTTCTATCAAAGAATATCGATTCAGGGGATCAAACTGTTCAAGAAATTCAAACCCGTGAAAAAACCCAATAATGGGTATTTTTTTGTTGATGAAACTTAAACATGCCGACGAGATAACCGCATTGGCCGACGGCGCCGGTCCACCTGAAAAAACAATGCCAACTTTTTTATTTCCATTATATCCGTTCATGGTTTTACCTTACTCGCGATGCACATCATATTCCAAAATAAATCTTTTGTCAACCCCATGGCATGGGGGACCGATAAGACCCTTCGGGCCATTTTTTTAAATTATAAATGAAAAATGAAAAATTATAGATGAAGATGATCCGATTCAGTTTTTAATTTATAATTTATAATTTTTCATTTATAATTCTATATTACCCCCCTGGCCCCCCCACAAAAGCTTTTATTTGAAAAGTAGAGATTTTTTTGGTAATATAGAATGATGATGAAAGAAATGCAGGTTAAAAGTAGTTTTAGTGCGGAAGTGGTTCTTTTTGAGCCGGAAATCCCGCAAAATACCGGGAATATTGCGCGAACCTGTGCCGCACTGGGCTGCCGCTTGCACTTGATTGAACCCCTGGGGTTTTCCCTGGAAGACAAATATCTCCGTCGGGCCGGATTGGACTATTGGCACCTGGTGGAGGTAACGTGTTACCCCGGTATCGATGCATTTTTTGTTGATCACCGGGATGGCCGGTTTTTCTTTTTAACGAAAAAAGCCGGGCGAAACTTTTACGAAGCTGATTTACAGGGTGATATGCCCATGTATTTCTTTTTTGGTAAAGAGACAATGGGTCTTCCCTCTTCCCTATTGTCTCAATACCCTGAAGGCTGTTTCCGTCTGCCGATGCGGTCACAGGCCCGGTCGCTCAATCTTTCCAATACCGCGGCCATAGTACTTTACGAAGCCTTTCGCCAGAATGACTTTCACGATCTCCAAATCAATAAAAATGAATTCGATGGGAAAAAGATTAAAAACACTCAGACATAATGGCTTTTTGAATGTGAAGACGATTTTCTGCTTCGTCATAAATAATTGAATTTTTACCGTCAATCACTTCGGCGGTTGCCTGTTCTCCCCGAATAATGGGAAGGCAATTCATGAAGTAAGCACCGGGATTCGCTCTTTCAAAGTGTAAATTTGAGACGCACCAATCTTTCTGGATTTCATTCCTGACTTTCCGGTCTTCTTCCCCGGACATGTTTAAGGACTTCCAACTTTTAACATATATGACATCGGCATTTTCCGAAGCTTCCATCAGATCATTGCAAAATTCAATAGTTGCACCGGATTGTTTTACACTTTCTTTGGCAAAATCAACATACTCTTGATCCAGTTCAAAGCCCTTCGGGTAAGCAAAAGTTACATTCATTCCTAAGATAGATGAAGCGATCAACATCGATTGAGGAACCCCGGGCGACTTCTGCCTGACCGCATAACCCCAGGTGAAAACAATTTTTTTTTTTTTGTAGTCTTCCCCGAATTTCTCTTTAAGTGTCAATATATCACCCATAACCTGACACGGATGGCCTTTGTCATCTAAAGCATTGATTATCGGGATATCGGCATGTTGGGCCATCAGGTTCAATGCCTCCCGCCCTTTTCCATAAAAACTCATATCATACATGCGTATAATGAGGGCATCAAGATATCGACTCATCACTTTTGCCGTATCAACTAAACTTTCATGATTAATCAATTGCAAATCATTATAATCAAAAAATTCTGCATGTCCTCCCATTTGCTTAACGCCAAGTTGGAAAGAAATCCTGGTCCTTGTGGATGCGACACTGAACAAAAGACCTATAAATTTATTTTCCAGGCATCGCTCTAAATTTTTACCATTTTTTATATCAATGGCTAATTCCAGTAATTTCTCCAGTTCTTCTTTGTTAAAATCCATAAGGCATATAAAATCCCTGTTTTTTGAATTCATCTCAAGTTCTCCTTTTTTTCTTTTTTTATATGTATTCCAGTAGGAGGGATAAGCAATCCTGTTTAGGCTTCGCCATAGTCTGTTTCAGTGTTTCCCCTTTCAGTTCCTAATTCGGCGCATGCTTTGCATTGCTGCTTATACCTCCCCATTCGGAATCGTCTATTATGGTCGATCGTTTCTAATGGAGCTTTGCTCCACGGGAATTGGCTGCTTCTTAGCTAGCTAAACCGGTCCCTTTACCGCTTGTCCTTCTATGGGTTGATAATAAAAGACTTTTGGCCTATTACAACTTTATTACTCTTCCGCCTCCGCTAATATTAGCATTTATTACTGATGGATTTCCTGAATAATATACAATTCCGGCTCCTATTATTGTTATTTCTAATTGTTCTGTGACCTGTACCCGACAGGTGCCTGCGCCGACTATAGAGATTTCGTAAACATTTACTTCCAAATCAATCGCATTTAAGCTTCCGTCTCCTATAGATGTCAAGATATGGCTAAAGGCCTTTCCTCTTAGAGAGATGATACCACTACCCTCAATTGTGCTGATAATTTTTTGTGCATCTACATCCATATCTACTTCCCCTGAACCGGTGATTAATATTTCCAGCGAATTTGTGCTAAAGGGGCTTTCACTTTTTATTTTTGCAGATCCTTCAATGGAAAACTTATTGACTTCTTCCATGGATGCATAAACTTTAACACCGTGTATCGAGGAATAATCTACGTCACTTTCTATAAAGAGCATTCCATCACTTCCTACAGTTGTTTTAATATGGGCTATGATATTGTCATCTACCTCGATACGAAGCATCTGCGGCGATTCTTTAGTGAAAAATACTTCCCCACTGCATTTCATGATGATGCCGCGAAAAAAAGCCACATCCCTGCTCTCGACAGCCACTATCCCGGACCCGATGATATAACCATTGTGACTATCTCCATTTCCATCCCCGGGAAATATCCTATTATATTTGCACGAAGAAACCAGCAGGCAAGTGACGACGATTAACGTCAATACGATAATTGGTTTTAAACGACTTTTAGTATTCACTTTTGTTCCTCCTTATTTATAGTATCCCACATTCTTACGATCCAGGGTGTTCCTTAAGATGAATGATTTCAATCGGCATTTCGGTATTCATATTTATTTTTATACTCTCTTTAAGAAATACCGTTTAGAACTCAAATTCAATACCTAAAATAGGTAGGATTGGAGATTGGTTTTCGGTTTCCATTTCTATCTTGTTATAATTCCAACTATAGTATCCCACATTCTTGCGATTCAAGATGTTCCAGATATCAAGGTAAATGATTATGTTTGCTTTTTTGAAATAGAAACGTCGATCAATTCGAAAATTAAGGGAGTTATAATCCGGGAGGCGTTCTTTGAGGAACATATTTTGTTCGAGTATCCATTGATTGGCTGCCGTTGAACTTTCTATATCGATAGGGGTATATGGGATACCTCCTTTAAATATCCACTTTACAGAGAACTCCCATTTTCGATTGGGTTTATACCCGGCACACAAATTTAACATATAGCGATTATCATAAATCCTGGGCCGTTCGACTCCTAAAAGGTCTTTATATCGGCATTTGAATAAAGTGGCACTGATAATGCCATAAAACTTTTTAACCAATTTCTTCTGGATTAACAATTCAACTCCCCTGGAAAAAGCAGTTCCGGTATCCACCAAATCGTCGGGTAAATAGTATTTATCAAATGCACTCCTGTCTAGCACCAGGTTGAGTGGATAGTTCGGATTTAGGGGAAGATTGGTGTATTTTTTCCGGTAAAATTCCAGGACTATTTTGGTGCCGGACCCCGGGAAATACTCAAACCCCAAAATATAATGAATCGCTTTCATATCGTGCAAATCCTTAAATCCAGGCTTGTAAGCAAGGTAATTGAGGGGGATGGTTTGATAAAAAATACCATATCCTCCATTTATAGAGAAATTATCAGTGATTTGGAACGACAGGGATAGTCGTGGTGACAGGTGAAACCTATCCTGGGCTGATGAATAATCTCCCCGGAATCCAATCGAAGCGGTCAATGAATTAAAGGGATTCCAGATATAAGTGAAAAACAAAGAGGGTTTTGTTGAACTGTATTCATAAGCGGTATCGACAGCAGGAACCCAATTACCATTGTAGTCGGTGTATGGATCGGTAGTGTAATCGATGTCTACCATTTCATGTTTAACCTGGGCGCCAAATTCGATTTTATTTTTCGGGCCCAGGAAAAGGAAATTCACATTCCGAAAACTGACGGACCGATCGAAATTATCTATACTCCAACTCCATATCTGATTGTTATAGTGATAGTTTTCACCGTCGTTACGATCTAAAAATGCATAAGATAAAGAGGTGCGTGAAAAAAATTTATCACTCCAGCGTGACGTCCAGTTCATTCCTACTGTATTGTGGGTATATACCTGGTCATTGCCGAAATAATGGCCGTCAAAGAAATTATAGTTTCCATCCCCCAGGCAATATAAGAGGGTAAGGTTGTGTTTAGGGTTAATATCAAAAGTTAACTTTGCCTGGATATCCCTTGTGCTTACCGAAGCATTTATATCTAATAATCCCAAATTCTTTACCAGTTCAAAATAAGATGATTTACCGGAAATCAACCAGGAACCCTTTCCTCCGGCAATAGGACCTTCTAATACCAGGCCTGCATCCAAAAGACTAAAATTGATTTGAGCATCAAACTCCTTTCGGTTTCCCTCTCGAAATGTGATGTCTGTTACTGAAGAGAGTCGATCTCCATAAATGGAAGAGAATCCCCCCGTATAAAAATCAACGTTCTGGATTAAATCAACATTGAGAGCCGAAACCATACCTCCGGTGGAACCCAAAGACGGAAGATGATTAATATTAGGAACTTCGATGTTATCAATATAAAATGCATTTTCCAGGGGATTCCCACCCCTGACGATTAAATCATTGTATTGATCGGAAAAACTTTTCCCGATGCCGGGCAAAACCGTTAAAGCTCGACTTACATCCCCGGCGGTCCCGGTTGCACGGCGAACTTCCTCTGCTGAAAGATTATGCACGCTATTCGGAACTTTTTCATCTTCATGAAAATAACTTCCTGAAACATCAACGACTTCCTTAAGATGAATGATTTGAATTTGCATTTCAGTATTTAAATAGGTAATTCTCCTGGGGCGAACAATAACATCGGTTTTAATAACAGGTTTAAACCCGGCAGTGGAAAATTTGATACTGTAATTTCCTACCGGGATTTCTGCAATTTTAAATTCACCCTTTTCGTTTGACAATGTTGAGAAGCTGGTGTTAATTATTTCCACATAAACACCGGGGATAACCCTTTTAGTTGAGCTTTCAACCACTTTTCCGCTAATTGTCCCTTGGGCTTGAGCCGCCTCCATCGTAAGCAAAAAAGATACCGCCAAAAAACATAGTAAAGATTTCACTTTTTTCATTTTATTCCTCTATGTTGTAAAATTTTTTTCGATCTACTTGCCTGTTACTTTTTTCACTCCTGACTGTTAATTATAAATTATACTGCATTTCCTTTATAAAATCAATGAAGGAAAACCGAGTAAAATAAGGAATTACATTATTTTATTTATTCGTACCTCAACGAAGAAATCGGTTGAGCTGCTGCCGCTTTTATACTTTGGAAACTGACAGAGACAATGGCAACCATAAAGGAGATTAGCCCGGATAATAAGAATATCCATGGCTTTAAGCTGACGCGAGCTGGGAATGTTTGCAATATTTTTCCCAGGATGTAGTATGTAAGCGGCCAGGCAATAAGGTTTGCGATGACCACTATTTGCAGGAACTCTTTTGACAGCAGGAAAAATATATTCGTGATCGATGCACCAAAAACTTTCCGGATGCCGATTTCTTTTGTTCGCTGCTTGACAGAAAATAAGACCAGGGCAAATAAACCGATGGAGGCGATAAAAAAGGCAAGTAAAGAAAAATAGCCGATTAATTTGCTTATATTTTCAGACATCACAAAAAAACTGGCAAAGAAATCATCGTAAAATTGGAAATCAAAAATACCCTCCGGGAAATATATCTCGAATTTCCTTTTGATGAAATCTACTGTTTTTACCCTATCTTGTGGAGCAATTTTTACCGAAAAGTGAATAAAACGTCCCAACCGTTCCCGGTGTAAAAGCAGCATTAACGGTTCCATTTTCGAATTGGCATCGATAATTCTAAAATCTTTTACCACCCCGACGACGGTTATTTTTTTATCATAAATTTGTTTTCCTACACAGGAATCCCACCCTAATAACTCAGCGGCGGTTTCGTTGACGATACAGGCATTGGTTTTATCTGTAGAAAATTCCCCTGAAAAGTTTCTTCCCTCTTTCACTACTAAATCGAAGGTGTCGATAAAATCATAATCTATATAAGCAACAGCAAACCATGCCCTTCGCTGTTGGCCTTTAACGTCCCAACTTACCAGGGTATGACTGCCGTATAGGGTGCCCAGGGGTTTTGATATTGAAGCTGTTCGAATATTTGTATTTTTCAACAGTTCGTTTTTGAAGACTTCATATTTTTCTATGCCTTCATTTTTAAGATTATCAAATTCATGGATCAAGATATTCTCTCTTTCAAATCCATAATCGATGCTTTTCAAGTAGTTGATCTGGGCGTAAATAACGAAAGTAAGAATAATCAATGCAACAGAGACGACATATTGCGAAGCCACCAATATTTTTCTCAATATGGGTTTTTTCCCACCGGTTTTTAAATTTCCTGTCAATACTTTTACCGGTTGAAAAGCCGAAAGGAAAAATGCCGGGTAACTACCGGATACGGTACCGACGAAAAAGGCGATAAAAAGCAGCCCCATGAGCAGCAACTTATTATTGAAAAAATCAAGGGCTAATTCCCGGTTCACAATCCTGTTGAATTCAGGCAAAAATAGATATACCAGCAGGATTGCAATAATCATGGCAGCAATGGAAAGTAAAATTGACTCACTTAGAAATTGCCGGATCAGTGACAGGCGACTGGAGCCGACAACTTTCTTTATCCCAACTTCTTTTGCCCGGTTGGCAGAGTATGCAGTGGCCAAATTCATATAATTAATAGAGGCAATCAATAATGTAGAGATACCAATAACAAGAAACAATAAGATGACCATTATCAGGGGGCTGTCTCCAATATCTTCCGTTAAATTGGGATAAAGGTGAAGTTTTGCTAACGCTCTTACATATAATTCCGCCGGGGTGTCTTTATCTTTGTGTTTGAGTTTAAGAGCCAGGAGTTTACGAATTTTATTATTTACCACCGGGTGTAATTCTTTTTCCTGGAGCAGCACATATGTATAAAGGTAGCTATTATTCCAATCTTCTTCAAACCTGGGGCCGGCGACATTTTTATAGGAGGGTAACGATACGATATAGTTAAATTTCAAATGTGAATAAAAGGGTGGTTTTTTGATTATACCTGTGACTTTACAGTCAAAACGGTCCTTAATCCGGATAACCTGCCCCAATGGTTCCTGGCCGGGGAAATATTTTCCTGCCAGTTCATCCGTTATCACGATAGAGAAGGGATCAGTCAATGCCGTTTTGGGATCGCCTTTAATGAGAGGGAAGGTAAAGATTTGAAAAATTGAACTGTCCGCATATATCCCATATTGTTCATAAAACTTTTTATTATTACTATTGACTGAAAATTGCCTTTTCCCTATGGGGATGATTCTTACTGCGTTGACAATCTCGGGGAAATCATTGATCAGGTTATCTGCCAAAGCAGCGGGTGTTTCTGCGGCCCTTCGAGTCTTTAAATCCTGTTCGACTCGATATATCCTCTGATAATTCCGATGGAATTTATCGTAGTTGAATTCATATTGCACATACAGGGCAATTAAAACAAACGCAGCCATACCTACCGCAAGTCCGAGGATATTGATAAAAGAATAGCCTTTATACTTGACAATATTCCGGATAGTGGTTTTTAAATAGTTCATCAGCATAGGGGTTCCCCTTGACTGTTTTGGTTGGATTGAGTTTTCAGGAAATCAATCTTTCCCATATCCAGCTTCATGATTTTATCCGCCACATCAAAATAATGATCGTCATGGGTAATGGCTATGACAATTTTTCCTTCTTTTTTCATTTGTACCAGTAAATCCCTATAAAAGAACCGGCGGAATTCCGGGTCCTGGTCCGCAGCCAACTCATCGAAGAGAAATATAGGACGATCTTCCAGGTAGCATTGAAACAATGCCAGCCGTTTTCTCTGTCCACCGGACAATTCTATTCTTGAATAGGTATTCCCCACCAATTTAACTTTTTCTTCCATCCTTAACAGCTTTAAATATCTTTGAATTTCGGGTTCTTTTTCGGCTGCATTAATATTATATAGTTTTCTAAATAGATGATAATTGCTAAATACGGTAGAGTAATTCTCGCCCAGTTGGCTGTTGGTGACTTCCCGGCCATTAATTCTAATAGTCCCGTCATCGGGGACATATAAACCTGTTAAGACATTTGCCAGGGTCGTCTTACCACTGCCATTGCCTCCGACTATAAAAAGGGTTTCCCCGCTGTTGACCTCGAAGTCGATGGGGCCAATGGCGAAACGTTCGCTTTCATCTTCACTTTGATATTCAAACCTGATGCCCTCTACGTTTATACTTTCCACCGGCTCTTTTTTGTAGTAGGGAATATTTCTATCGATCTCATGGGGTTTAATGCGCGAATCAATATTCTTGAGAAATTCTTTTACAGACTCTTTTTTGTCCGTGATTTCAAGGTCCCTGACCAATTCCTGGATGCGGTTCCACGACACCCTCAAGCCGGTAAGAGCCGGGATTGTCGTTATAAGGGCATTAATAGGACCTATTAAATATAATAAAACCATAATAAAACCGATCAATGTAACTACATTTACACTGGTTATTACCCTGGGAACGACAAGACTTAAAACTCCTATTATAATCATAACAAAAGAATCGCCGATCAAAGATGAGTTCACAAATTTAGTTCTTGAGATGATATTTGACTTACGAAAATCTTTGCAGCTTTGTATCAGGTCTTCTTTATATTCTCTTTTTTTATCTTGATGCAGGCTTAACTCTTTATATCCCCTGATCAAGTTATTTAAAAGGCTTATATAAACATTGGCGGTGTCCCTGGCTTTTTCCATAAACACCCTGGCTCTTTTGCTTATCTCCGCATGGTAGAATACCATTGTAATCACCACAAACAGCACTACGCCAGTAGAAAATAACGAAATACTTGCCAGGTAGATAAAAGCGGAAAAAGCGGTAATGGAGTTTGTAATAATACTGACAAACAAACCGGCTGAGCCGGCAAGTACGGCGGTATCTCCGTTTAAGGTAGTAAAAATTCGGCCAACATGAAGCTTTTCGAATTGTTGATACCTGGTGGATAAAAGCTTGCTTAATAACTCGACTCTTAAATCAAGTGTAATACCATTGGAAATATTAATCATCTTGGTCTGTACTATTTTTCTCCCAAATATATTCAATGAGTATGCCAGGCCGAAATAATACAATAGATAAAACAAACCCACAGTGCTAAAAAAGGATGTGGTGACCAGCAATAATACAGCAGTGTTGGCCATGCCGGCCAGTATGCCTATAATTATTATCGTAGGCAGCTCATGGGTATATTTATTTCTACTGGGAAAAATTAGAGAGATGAAATATAGAACATAATTTACCCCAATCGCCAGTACCAATAACAGGACGGCAATATAAAAACTGGTGGGGGCCCATACCAATGCCGCATCCCATGAAAGGTCGGTGGCGGCATGTGGGATTAAATATACACCATAAAGATACGGTATACTGAAAAGAACGGCGGCAAATATCTTACCGATTTTTTTCCAGGTAAGAGGCTCCGATTTTTTCTTGCCGCGAAAAAAACCGATTAGCCTATATATAATAACCCCAATCATTACCAACATATACAAGCCTAATACAAACGAAAATATAGAACAGATGGTATCGATTTTATTTGTTGGGGGGGATACTTCCACATCGTTTTCACCGGCAAATGATCTCAAAATGTAATTACCTATACTTGTTGTATAAGTACTGTTGGAGTTTGCCATAATCGCGACACCGATTTTTTCTTCCGGGTAAAATCCGATAAAGGAGGTGAAATTAGGGTTAGCACCGGTATGAACGATGGCTGAGCGTCTGAATTGATTAATGATCCAACCCATTCCATAGGATTTCAGGTTTGATGGCAGCACCGATAAATCGGGAACATGCGTTTTTTGAATGAGAGGCTTGAATTCACTGTCGATTAATCCCATTTGCAATTTCAACCATTTTGCCATATCTTTTCCATTGGAAACGATATAAGCGGCAGGATTATTACCGCGAAAGACCGGTGAGACATATCTGAGGGGTGAGAAGAACCCGATTTTATACCCTGTTGCCTTCTGAGGATTGTCTTTCTCCATGCCTGCGGTGGTTCCGGTTAAACCCAGGGGTAAGAATACATCGTCCCGCATGTATTTTTCAAAGGTCTTGCCTGAAACCTTCTCGATAATTGCCCCGGCCATGTCGTAATTGACGGTGGCATAGGTATATTGTTTGCCGGGGATGTTATTTAACTTGATGCCGGCAATATTTTTCAGGGTTTGTTGCAGCGCATCTTTTTGGTTGCTTTCAGGAATCCTCGAAATTGATTTCCAGGGAATACCACTGGTATGATGTAATAATTGTCTTATGGTGATTTTATACTCTTTATTCTTGTAGGTTGCATAAAACCAG
>Ga0210084_1000055_pt1 | contig 15138 bp, 16 predicted proteins | sample China_Galinas_Co_3_FD_184863 | JGI IMG/M metagenome (GOLD analysis project Ga0210084, IMG submission 184863) | Wetland microbial communities from San Francisco Bay, California, USA, that impact long-term carbon sequestration -... | ecosystem: Environmental > Aquatic > Marine > Wetlands ... | reverse complement strand
CGGTCGTCTCGACGAAGCGAATCGTCGAGCCGATCCCACGAATCTCGTCGCCGACCTCGGCCATCGCGCCCCCTCGCCCGATCCGACTCGCGAGCCTAATGGGTTGACGGCGATGGGCACGCTGCCGGGGATCGACTGGGACCACTTGGCCGCCGTCTCAGCGAGGGGTGCGCGTCGAGTACTGGGGTGAAGACGCCGCCTCGACCAAGGCCGAAGAGATATGTTCCGCTCCCGGTAGGGCGGGGCAGCGGATCCCGGCCGGTAACAGCGCTGAGGGAAACAGCGCCGACAGCAGAGGAGGTCCGCATTGGCGGATGCAAAGAGAGTCGTGATCACGAACACGCGCGGACTGGATGACGAGCGCGCGTCGGTGGCGTGGAGCGTCGCCAACGCGGGCCTGACCGCGGGCAACGAGGTCACGATGTTCTTGACCAGCAGTGGGGTCGACTGGGCCCGCACGGGTGCCGCCGACGGCGCCCACCTGAACCCGTTCGATCCTCCGATGAAGGAGATGATCGACAGCTTCAGGGAGCGTGGGGGCGACATCCTCGTCTGTCCTCCGTGCGCAAAGGTCCGGGGCTATGAGGAGGGTGACCTGCTCGACGGTGTCACCCTCGCCGGGGGCAAGGCTGTCCACGAGCTGATCCAGGAGGGGGCGGCGACGCTCAGCTTTTGAGCGCGCCGCTCGCCCGTCTTCGGCCTCGGCCTTGAGTGATGCGAAACTGACGGACTGAACGCTCCCTCTCCGGGGCAAGCGCTCCTGGCACCCGGTCGCGCCTAGTCGGCTCGACGAGGCTCGGAGAACCACGGGTGCGAGCCGAACTGGTTCCGCGGCACCGGCTCGCCCCGGGTCACGTACCACTCGAAGCCCCGCACGACCGACGAGAGGTACCTGCTCAGCATCGGCCTCACGTAGGCGATGTGCGGTAGCCAGCGGAGTGGCACCGGCACGCCTTGGACGACATGCGGATACACGGTGATGGAGAGCGTGGAGGCCGACGGCTCGACGGGCTCGACCCGCCACGAGACGTGAGAGGTCTTCTCGCCGCGCGCGCCGATCTCGAGCTCGTAGCCGACGCCGTCGATCCATCGGCTGAACCTGCGTTCGTAGACTCGGCCACTGAGGTAGTGAATCTCATCGTGGGACTCGGGGCCCGGCCAGACGGAGACGGGGTTCTGTGCGCAGAACGGGTGGCACGGCTCGAGGTTCCCGGGCATCGAGATCGCCGCCCATACCTCCGACGCCGGCGCGGCAATCGGTTGCGTGATCCCAATCGGCCATCTGAATCCCCGGCCTGCTTGCGCGGCGCGTTCGCCCATCGATCGGCTCCGTTGGCGCATCCTAGCCCGCGAGCGCCTCCGGCTGGGTATCCGGTTCTTCACCGGCTCGCCCGGCCTCGCGTTTAGGTTTCCCGAATGGATGCGCACGCGGAGGGCCCGCCAGGCCAGGCCCCGGCTGCTGCCGAGGTGACGCTCGCGCGGCTGCTGCGGGAGTGGGGCCGGATCGGGGTGCTCGGGTTCGGCGGACCTCCAGTCCACATCGCGATGCTGCGCGAGCGGGTCGTCAGCCGCTACCGCTGGATCGGGGAGGCCGAGTTCGAGGACGCGATCGCGACCACCAACCTGCTCCCGGGCCCGGCCTCGACGCAACTCGCGATCTTCAGCGGCTGGAGGCTGCGCGGCGCCGCCGGTGCGATCGTCGGCGGCCTCGCCTTCATCGTCCCTGGGCTGGTCGCGATCATCGCGCTCTCGGCCCTGTTCCTGGCCTCCTCGCCGCCGGAGCTCGTGCTCGCCGCGGGGGCGGGAGCCGGGGCCGCGGTGGCGGCCGTCGCGCTGCGGGCCGGCGCGGACCTGGTCGGTCCCAGCTGGGAGCGGGCCGCCGACCGCCGTGGCCGGTGGCTCGCATACGCGGTCGCCGGCGGCCTCGCCGCGGCGACGATCGCGCCGTGGCTGGTGCTCGTCCTGCTCGCCTGCGGCTTTGCCGAAATCCTCTGGCGCCGCCGGGCACGGGCGCGGCCGCGTGGGGCGATGCTCCTCGCCTGGCCGCTGCTGGCCGCGGTCGTCGCCGCGACCGGCGGGGTCGGGGCGCTGGCCTGGGTCGCATTCAAGGTCGGCGCGCTCAGCTATGGAGGTGGCTTCGTGATCATCCCGCTGATGCAGGCCGACGCCGTCGACTACGGGTGGATGACCGAGGCCGACTTCCTCAACGCGGTCGCGCTCGGGCAGATCACGCCGGGGCCGGTCGTACACACGGTCGCGGTGGTCGGCTACGCCGCCGGCGGCGTCGGCGGGGCGCTGCTCGCCGCCGGGGTCGCGTTTGCGCCGTCGTTCGCTTTCGTCCTCCTCGGCGGCTCTCGCTTCGACGCGGTCAGAGGCGATCCGCGCGCCCGCGCCTTCCTCGACGGTGCCGGACCGGCTGCGATCGGCGCGATCGTCGGCGTCTCGATCCCGCTGACGACCTCGCTCGGGGAGGCCTGGCAGCTCGCCGTGCTCGCCGCCGCCGTGCTGCTCCTGTTCCCGCTCCGTCGCGGCGTCGTCCTGACGCTGCTCGCGGCCGCGGTAGCGGGCGTCATCGCTCACGCGCTCGGCGCCCCGCTTCCGTGAGCGAGGCCGCCGCGACGCGTGGCCCGCTCGGTTCTCCGTCGCCGGCCCGGCGGTCGAGCGTGCAACTTCCCGTATATGAGGTGGGAACCGATGCGCTCGCGGGCTGAGGGGGGCGCCCAGCTCGCTCGCTGCTCGGGGGGGACAGGGGACGAGGGTTGCCAGCCTGCGGACCGGTTAGCAGTCCGACGTCAGCAGGTAGGAACAGGTGATCAGGGTGCGGTTCGGAGTCACCACGATCGGGTTGGCCGGTCTTCTCGCGCTGGGCCAGTCTTACTCCCAGCCGCGTCCCCGGCCGGAAAGGCGACCCCCCGCTTGGCCTGCTTCAAGCGCACGACCCCCGCACCGGTCGAGAAGCCCGCGTTCCGGAAAAGGCCCAGCAACTGCATCTACATCGACAAGCGGGGCCTGGCGAATCTGATCCCGCCGGCGACGACCGTGCGGAAGACACGGGGCGTGCGCTGGACGAAGTGGGGCGGCAGGAAGGCGCTGGGCCGCGGCAAGGGATTCGTCGCCGATCGTAACCAGCCGGTCACGGTGTGGATCACGCTCTCCCGGCCGGTGAGGCGCTGCGGCAAGCGGGTCTACTCGAGAGCCAAGCTCCGCTACGAGTACACGGGGAACACGATCGGGCCGTACTGCCTCGTGACCTGCTGAGGCGGCTCGTCTGTCCTGATCAGGCAGCCCATGCCTCTCGGGTCCGACGACCCACTCGGGTAGCGTGCGGGAACAGGATCAGACGAGCCGATCTGCAGCGAAGAGGAGGAGCGATGGAGGCATATCCACCCAGCGGTCAGCCGCCGGCCGGGGGGCCGCCGCCGGGCCAACCACCCGGTTACGGAGGGCAGCCACCGGCAGGCGGGCCGCCTCCGGGTCAGCCGCCGGGCTACGGGGGTCAGCCGCCGGCAGGAGGGCAGCCTCCAGCCGGAACGCCGCCCGCGGGAGGACAACCCCCGGTCGGGACGCCGCCTCCCGGGGCCGATCCGAGATGGGCGCTGTGGCTGGCCGGGCTTGCGGCCGTTGCGGCGATCGCGGCGCTGGTCCTGGTGATTGCGCAGGACAACGCCTCGAGCGACGATGTTGCCGCGCTTCAGGACCAGTTCGAGGCAGCCGGTCTCGAGAGCACAGCGGCCGGCGCCAAGGCCGAGAAGGAGGCCAAGCAGGCCGTCAAGCAGGGCGAGAAGGCCGTCTCGGGCGCGCTCGGCAAGACCAACGATCAGGTTGCACAGCTGCAGAAGGCGCAGGCGGACACGCAGGGCCAGGTCAAGGGCCTGACCGGCACCGTCGACGGCCTGCAGAAGCAGGTCAACGAGCTTCAGAAGCAGGTCAACCAGCTCGCCAAGGAGGTCGCGAAGCTCCCGTAGGGGTCGCCGGCGCCCGGCCTCTTTCGGCGAGAATCAGCCGCGATGAGCTACGAGACATTGCTCTACGGGGTCGAAGCGGGCGTCGCGACGATCACCCTGAATCGGCCCGAGCAGCTGAACACGATCGTGCCGCCGATGCCGGACGAAGTCGAGGCGGCGACGCGCGATGGCGAGGTGCGGGTGATCGTCCTCCTGGTCCGCGAGGAGGGGGCCCGGGCGGGAATCGAGCAGCGGGACGGGCCCTACGGTGACTACAGCCAGGCTCCGCCCGAGCGTCGGCCCAACCCCGACAACGTGATCGACCCGGGCTCCTGAACGTCGCTCGGGGCCCTCAGCGACCGATTGGGTGGTGGCAGGCGGCGAGGTGGCGGGGCCGACCTCGACGATCTTTCCCAGGCACACCACCGCGATCCGATCGGAGACTGGCGGACAACGCTGAGGTCGTGGGCGACGAACAGGTAGGTCAGGCTCCCGCTGCCGTTCGGCAGACTCACGCGAACCGATACTCACGTGCCCGGCGGTGGCCTAGCCACTTCCGCGGCATCGCCGCCTGCCGATCGGACGGGGCCCGCCCGGTAAGCTCTGAGCAGCCGGTGGGAGGGCGGCTCGAATGCCCATGGCTGACGATTCCTACTTCGATGACGACTCGATGCTTCGCCGCGTGCAGGGCGAGCGGATGCTGATGATCAGCGGACCGCGGGCGCTGCTGATGCAGGCGGCGCACCCACTCGCCGTCGAGGGCTTGCTCGCTCACACCGCCGGCCTCGACGACCCCTACGAGCGGCTCGAGCGTACCGCCGAGGTGATGACCACGATCGGCTTCGGCTCTCGCAAGGACGCCGATCGGGTGACCAAGCGGGTCCGCGCTATGCACCGCCGGGTCCGGGGGAAGATCGATCGCGACGTTGGGATTTTCCCCGCGGGGACTCCCTATGCCGCTGACGACCCGGAGTTGCTGATGTGGGTCCTGTTCAGCCTGGTCGACTCGGGAATCGTCGTCTACGAGCGCTTCGTCGGCGCGATGCGCGTGGACGAGAAGGAGCGGTACTGGGCGGACTTCCGCATCGTCGGTGGGCTCTTCGGGCTCGAGCCGACCGAGATGCCCGCCGACCTCGATGAGCTCACCAAGTACCGGGAGCTGATGTATGCGAGTGGCCGGCTTCACGTCAGTGACTGGGCGCGCACCAAGGCGCGGGAGATCGTCTTCCAGCCACCGGTGCCGATCGCCCTGCGGCCGCTGGTCGAGGCGGTCAACTACGCGACGATCGCGCTGCTGCCCGAGCCGATCCGCTCCCAGTACGGGTTCGCGCCGATTCCCCCGGCTCTGGTTCGCGGGCTGACGGTGAGGGCCGCCGCCGAGTACACGAAGCGAATCGTCCTGCCGCTGCTGCCGGCCGGCGTGCGGCGGATCCCGGCAGCGCGGACGGCGTGAGCATGGACACGCCGGCGGACGGGCAGCGTGAGCAGACGGAGGGGGAGGAGGTCGAAGCCGAGGCAGGTCCCGACGAGGAGCGCTCGCCGCAGATGAAGACCGGCCGGATCGGGCGCACGGCCGGCGTCGGTGGACTCGTCGCCGGACAGGGGATCCGCTGGGCGGGCACCCGGATGGCCAACCTGACCCGCACCGACGAGGCCCGACAGCGGAAGACGGATGAGCGGGTGGCCGCGATGGCGACTCAGCTCGCGCGCCAGCTCGGCCAGATGAAGGGGGCGGCGATGAAGATCGGCCAGGTGCTCTCGACCGTGGAGCTGCCCGGTCTCAGCGAGGAGGGCCAGGAGGAGTTCCGCGCGGCGCTGGCGGAGCTGCGCGACAATGCGCCGAAGTTCCGCTTCGAGGACATCCGCGGCGTCATCGAGGACGACCTCGGAGGGCAGGTCTCAGACCACTTCGCCTCGTTCGAGCGGGAGGCCTTCGCAGCCGCTTCGATCGGCCAGGTGCACCGTGCGACCACCCATCAGGGCGAGCAGGTGGCGGTCAAGGTCCAGTACCCGGGAGTGGCCGAGGCCGTCGAGATCGACCTCCGCAACCTGCACCTGATCCTGCGGCTCGTGAAGCGGATGGCGCCGGGCCTCGATGTGCACGCAGTCGGGGGCGAGATCCGGGAGCGGATCACCGAGGAGCTCGACTACGAGCTCGAGGCGCAGAACCACAGGGCGATCGAGCGAGCCTTTCGGGGCCACCCGTTCGCCACCGTCCCGACGGTTCACACCGCGATCTCGAGCCGCCGGGTGCTGGTCACCGACTATCTCGAAGGCCGCCGGTTCGAGGAGGTGATCGAGCTCGACGAGCCGACCCGCGACCGCTTCGGCGAGAGCGTCTTTCGGTTCTTTCTCTCGACCCGCGAGCGGACCCGGTTGGTTCTCGGCGATCCCCATCCCGGCAACTACCTGCTGCTCGACGACGGTCGCGTCGGCTTCCTCGACTTCGGCCTCCTGCGTCGGGTCTCGCCCCAACATCTCGAGATGGAGCGCGAGCTTGGCCGGGCGATCGCCGAGCGGCGGGCCGAAGATGTCCATCACCTGATGTCGACGCTCGGCTACCTGCCGGAGCCCGAGGAGTTCGACCCCGAGGCGCTCGTCGATCAGGTCAGCACCGGGGCGGCCTGGCTGTTCGAGCCCGGGTTCCGTCGCCTCGATCCCGGCTACGCGCATCAGCTCCTCGAGCAGGGCGGCTCACCCCGCAGCCCCCACTACGAGGCGATGAAGCGACAGACGATGCCCCCCGCCTCGCTGCTGATGCGTCGTCAGGAGGCGCTGATCTTGGTCGTGCTCGCCCAGCTCCGGGCGGGCGCCGATTGGACCTCGATCGGCCGCGAGTACACATTCGGCGAGCCGCCGACCACCGAGCTGGGACGGGCCGAAGCCGAGTTCTGGGGTGTCTGAGCTGCGGCCCCGACGAGCCCTGGCAGCCGGTCCGCGGATCCCGCCTCAGGCGAACAGGGGCAGGGTGACGCAGTAGACGGCGACCAGCACCGCGCCCTCCCGGCGGACCAGGCGCCGGCCGGTCGCCAACAGCGCGCCGGCCGCGACCGCGAAGGCGGCCATCAGGACGATCGCGCCGCCGAGGCCGCTTGGGTCGAGCGGCGCCGCCGGCGTCAGCAGCGCCGCGGTCCCGGCAACGCCGAGGCTGTTGACGAGATTGCTGCCGAGCACGTTGCCGATCACCAGGTCGGTGTGGCCCCGGCGCGCTGACTGGATGCCGATCACGATCTCCGGCAGCGAGGTTCCGATCGCGACCAGAGAGAGCCCAATGAAGGCCTCGGAGAGGCCGACCGAGATTGCGACGTCCGAGGCCGAGTCGACCAACAGCCGCGCGGCGACGATCGTCGCGGCCAGAGTTGCCGCCGCGATCGCCAGCTCGAGGCCGACCGGGTTCTTGACCGCGCTTGGATCGCCCTCGGGCTCCTCGGCGGGCCGCAGCACGATGAAGGCAACGGGCAGCGCGATCAAGAGGATCAACCCCTCGACGCGGCTGATCCCCCCGATCAGGGCGAGGCTGACGCCGATCACCGCGGCGATCGAGAGTGCGGCCTCGCGCCGGAGCACCGACTCGTGGACCACGAGCGGGACGATGAGGGCGGCGACCCCGAGGGCGAGGCCGACGTTGACGGTGTTGGAGCCGACGAAGTTGCCGACGGCGAGGCCGTCCTCGCCGCCGGCGGCCGCGAAGGCGGAGACCAGCCAGTCGGGAAGGCTCGTGCCGACCCCGATCAGGACCACCCCGATGAACAGCGGGCTGGCGCCGAGCAGCGTCGCCACCGACGCGGCGGAGACCACGAACCGGTCCGCGGCCAGGGCGAGGGTCGCGAGGGTGGCGGCGATGATCAGGAGAGCGGCGAGCATGGTTGGCCCACCGGGTCCGGTGGGCGGGCGGCATCTTTGCGCAGGAGCGCCCTGCGGGGCTGCAATCATCCGGCCCGATGAGCCCGCACCTCTCACGGTTTCCGCGCCGCAAGCTCGCGATCGTCACCTGCATGGACTGCCGGATCAACCCGCTGGTGACCGCCGGGCTCGAGGTTGGCGAGGCGCACATCATCCGCAACGCCGGCGGCGTAGTCACCGCCGACGTGCGCCGCTCGCTGGCGCTCTCGCAGCGGGCGCTCGCGACCAAGGAGGTGTGGATCGTGATGCACACCGCCTGCGGCGTGCTCGGCCTCGACGACGCCGAGTTTCTCGACCAGATCGAGTCGGAGGTCGGGCTCCGGCCGGACTGGACCCCGGGCGGCTTCGAGTCACTCGAGGTGGGTGTGCGCGAGGGGGTCGATCGGGTGCGCGCCGATCCGATCCTCACCTCTTCGATTGTCCGCGGGTTCATCCTCGATATCGAGACCGACGAGCTGACCGAGGTCGTCGAGGCCTAGGCGAGCGCGCCGGTTGTCCGGCCCGTCCTGCCGGTCGGGTGCTGTCAGGCCGGGGCCGGGGCGTGCCCCGCCCTGGCGCTCCGCCGCGAGCGGACCTGGACCGGGGTGCCGTGCTTGGGCGAGAAGGTGACGTTGCGGCGGGTGATCCGCTCGGGTCGCGAGCGGACGCCTTCGAGCTCGCAGCGACCGAGCACGGCGCGGAGCACGACGCGCATCTCGAACTCGGCGAACGCCGCGCCCAGGCAGCGGCGGACACCGCCGCCAAACGGGATCCACGAGTAGGTGTCTGGCGACTCCTCCAGGAAGCGCTCGGGCCGGAAGGCGAGCGGGTCGGGGTAGGTCTCGGGACGCGTGTGGGTCAGCCAGATCGCCGGCGCGACGTCGGTGCCGGCCGGGAGCTCGGTTGCGCCGACGTCGAGCGGGTGGGCGAGCCGGCGCCCGGCGAGCGGGACCACCGGCCGCAGCCGCAACGCCTCGGTGATCGTCGCCCGCAGGTATCGATCACCGTCGCCGCTGCGGAGCTCGTCCCGGAGTCGCTCGAGCGGGCCGGGATTTCTGAGCAGCAGGTCGAAGGTCCAGGCCAGCGCCGTCGCCGTAGTCTCGTGGCCGGCGACCAGCAGGGTCATCAGCTGATCGCGCAGCTCGGAGTCCGACATCGGCTCGCCGTCCTCGAAGCGGGCGGCAACCAGCATCGAGAGGATGTCCGTGCGGCTTTCCAGCTCGGGATCGGCGCGCCGCTCGGCGGCCTCGAGCGCGAGCAGGCGGTCGGCGTCGTCCAGCGAGCGGCGCAGCTCGACCAGCGGGTCCTTGATCCACGGGATCCGGCGGGAGGCCATGAACTGGACCTGCAGTCGGGGACCGGCGGTGCGGTCGAGGAGCGTGCGGAGCAGCGGCCGGAGCTGGGCGAGGCGCCGCTCGTCGCTGACGCCGAAGACCGCGTGCAGGATCACCTCGAGAGTGACCGCCTGCATTCGCGGGTGAATTGGGAAGTCGGTCGCAAGTGGCCAGGAATCGATCTCGCGCTCGATCACCGCCTCGATCTGCCGCTCGTAGGCGAGCATCCGCTCGCCGTGAAAGGCGGGCAGCATCACCCGGCGGCGAGCGAGGTGCTCGTCGCCCTCCAGGAGCAGGATCGAGCGCGGGCCGAGGATCGGCTCGAGGGCCAGCGTCCGCCCGGGCGGCAGCCCGTTCTCGCGCTCCTTGAACAGCGCTGCGACGTGCTCGGGGCGACTGATCATCACCATCGGGGTCTCGAAGCCAGGAAAGGTGACGCTGAACGTCTCGCCGAAGCGGTCGCGGCTGCTCTCGAGGAACTCGATCGGCCGGAAGAGCCAGTTGAGCAGCTGGACCGGGGGTGGGCTGTCGGGGCCCGGCGGCAGTTCGGCGGGGTTCGGCTCGGCCATGGGTCCAGGCTAGTAGCTTCCAAGCCGCATGGGAACCCTTCCCGAGATCGACTGGGACCGGTTCGCCTCGGTCGAGATGAGAGTCGGCCGGGTGATCGAGGTCGAGGACTTCCCCGAGGCCCGCAAGCCTGCCTGGAAGCTGCGGATCGACTTCGGACCCGAGATCGGCGTCAAGCGGTCCTCGGCGCAGATCAAGAGCTACGACCGCGCCGAGCTCGAGGGGACCTTGGTCGTCGCGGTGGTCAACTTCCCGCCGCGCCAGATCGGCCCGGTTCGCTCGGAGGTGCTGGTGCTCGGGGCGATCGACGACGCGCAGGGCGTGGTGCTGCTGCGGCCGGACCGGGAGGTCGAGGTCGGGGACCGGATTGCCTGAGCTGCTGACGGCGGCGGGCGAGACGCCCGAGTTCCTCGCCGAGCTGGCGGCGCTGCTGGTCGCCGGCACGCTGATCGCCTACGTGGGGGCGCGGATCGGGCTGGTGCCGATCGTCGGCTTCCTGCTCGCGGGGGTGCTGATCGGCCCGAACTCGCTCGGGGTGGTCACCGACCTCGAGATCGTCGATGCGGCGGCTGAGGTCGGCGTGATCCTGCTCCTGTTCACGATCGGGATGGAGTTCAGCCTCGAGCGGCTGACCCGGCTCTGGCGGGCGATCTTCCTCGGCGGTGGGCTGCAGGTGGTGGCCACGGTGGCGATCGTGGTCGTTGCCATGATCGCGCTCGACGTACCGATCCGACCTGCGATCTACACCGGCATGCTGGTCGCGTTGAGCTCGACGGCGCTGGTGCTGGCGCTGCTCTCCGATCGCGGCGAGACGACCGAGGAGCACGGCAACGCCAGCGTCGGCCTGCTGCTCTTTCAGGACCTCGCGATCATCCCGATGGTGCTGCTGGTGCCGGCGCTGGGGACCTCCGGCGGATCGGCCGGGGAGGTAGTCGCGGCGCTTGGGATCGCCGTCGCGATCATCGCCGCGGTGCTGGTCTTTGCCCGTCGCCTGATGCCGCCGATGCTCGAGGTCGTCGCCCGCACCTGCTCGCCGGAGATCTTCCTGATCACGGTGATCGCGATCTGCTTCGGCACCGCCTACCTGACCAGCCTCGCGGGCGTCAGCGTCTCGCTCGGCGCCTTCCTCGCCGGCCTCGTCGTCCACGAGAGCCGGTTTGGCCAGCACGCCCTGAGCGAGATCCTGCCGTTGCAGATCGTCTTCAGCGCCACCTTCTTCGTCTCGATCGGGATGCTCTTGGACGTCGGCTTCGTCGCCGACAACGTCCCGCTGGTCGCCGGCGCGGCACTCGGCGTGTTGGTCGTCAAGTCGCTGGCCACGGCGCTCAGCGTCCGGGTGCTCGGCTACTCGGCCGCCGTCGCGGGTGCCTCGGCGCTGCTGCTTGCCCAGGTCGGGGAGTTCTCGTTCGTGCTCGAGCAGGTCGGCCGCTCGGAGGGCCTGTCGCCGGGCGATCTCGGCGCCGACGGCACCCAGACCCTGATCGCAACCACCGTCCTGCTGATGGCGGCGACCCCGACGCTCTCGTCGCTCGGCGCCCGGCTCCTCGGGGCGGCCTCGGCGGCGCCCGCCGAGCCGCCCGCCGACGGTCGCCTGCGACCCTCGGGGGTCGAGCCCGACCACGACCTCAGCGGCCACGTGATCCTCGCCGGCTATGGAGATGGCGCTCGGGCGGCGGTGCCCGCCCTGCGCTCCAGCGAGGTGCCCTTCCTGATCACGACCCTGAATCCCGGCGGGGCCCGCGAGGCGATCGCTGAGGGCCTGCGCGTGATCCAAGGCGACCACACCAAGGCGCACCTGCTCGAGCGCGCCGGCGTCCATGGCGCCCGGCTGCTGGTGATCGCCGACGACGAGCTCGAGGCGACCTTCCGGGTCGCCTCGATCGCGCGGGCGCTGAACCCCGAGCTCGAGATCCTCGCCCGGGTCGGGTCCGACGACGATGTCGAGGCGATCGCCGCCGCCGGCGTCGATCGGGTGATCAGCGACGAGAGCGCCGGGGCCCAGCGGATCAGTCACGCGGTCCTGCACCATTGCGGGCGCGCCTCCGCCAATGCGCTGCTCGACACCGAGCGGATCGTCCGCTTCGAGCCGGTTGGCGACGGCTGCGAGCACGTCGGCACGGCGAGGCCGGTGCGCCCGAGCGCGGACGGATGCGAATCCTGCCTGCGGAGCGGCGATCGGTGGGTGCACCTCAGGGTCTGCCTGGTCTGCGGCCACGTCGGCTGCTGCGACAGCTCGCCCAACAAGCACGCGTCTGCCCACTACGCGGCGACCGGCCACCCGCTGATCGCCAGCGCCGAGCCCGGTGAGCACTGGGCCTGGTGCTTTGAAGACAACGTCCAGATCCGGACGCGGGAGCCGATCCGGCCTGCGGTGGGCGCCGAGGGGACACGATCCGAATAGGCTGAGACAATGGAGATCGAAGCAGCGGGCGCGGTGGTCAGCGGCGGTGCGTCGGGGCTCGGGGCGGCGACGGTCCGCCACCTGCACGGGGCGGGGGCGCACGTGGTGATCGCCGACCTCAACGCGGAGGCAGGGGCGGCGCTCGCGGCCGAGCTTGGAGATCGCGCCGACTACGTCGAGACCGACGTCAGCGACGAGAGCACCGTGCAGGCGGCGGTCGATCTGGCTTCGGGGCCGGAGCGCGGGCTGCGGATCGCGGTCGCCTGCGCCGGGATCGGCTGGGCGCAGCGGGTGACCGGCAAGGCCGGTCCCCACTCCCAGGAGATCTTCAACAACGTCCTCCAGGTGAACCTGGTCGGCACCTTCAACCTCCTGCGGCTCGCGGCGACCTCGATGAATGAGAACGAGCCCGATCAGGAGGGGGAGCGCGGCGTCTTCATCGGCACCGCATCGGCCGCGGCCTTCGACGGCCAGATCGGCCAGGTCGCCTACTCGGCGAGCAAGGGCGGCGTCGTCGGCATGGTCCTGCCGGCCGCCCGGGACCTGTCCTCGCGCGGGATCCGCGTCGTGGCGATCGCGCCGGGGCTGTTCGACACGCCGATGATGGCGGCGATGGGGGAGGAAGCCCGCGAGGCGCTCGGCGCCCAGGTGCCGTTCCCGAACCGGCTCGGGCGTCCCGAGGAGTACGCGCAGCTCGTCGCGGCGATCGTCGAGAACCCGATGATGAACGGTGAGACGATCCGCCTCGACGGCGCGATCCGGATGCCGCCCCGGTAGGCGGCCCCAAAGCCCCGACCCTGGTCGAAGGCCCTACTCGGAAGCCGGGTAGGCGAGTTGCACGTGGCTGCGCGCGACGGCGATGAACGAGCGGCGGCTCGCCTCACCGGAGGCGCTTCCGTTGCGCGGTGCGACCTCGGCGTCGACCAGCGAGATGAAGTTCTGATCGCCGTGGTTGAGGAAGTCGGAGAGGCGGCTGCGAAAGCCCTCCTTGGGCAGGGTGATGTCGCCGGTGATCTCGTGATTCGGCGTCTGCAGCACTACGCGTTCGGTCCTGGTTTCCATCTGAGACTCCTTATCGGGCCAATCGGCCGGCGGCTTGAGCCTGCATGCCGATGCTCGCCCGCTCCTACTTCTCGCCGCTCGCCCTCGCCTTCGGTTTGGCGGCGGATCTCCTCGGCTTCGCCGCTGACCCCTTCGCCTTGGCAGCGGGCCGCTTCGGCTTCGTCGCCTGCTTCGCGCCGGCCGGGGAGCGGCCCGAAGCCGTGCGTCGGCGGCGGCGCCTGCGCTTCGGCAACAGCGTCTCAGTCAGCTCCTCCAGCGAGTCGCCCATGTAGAGCGCCAGCCGTTGCAGGTGCGGGAGCCTGTCCCGGGCTCCCGTGAACCCGAAGTTGAGCGTGCCGGCGTAGCTCAGGCAGGTGATGTTGAGGGCGTTGCCGTGCAGCAGCAGCGACAGCGGGAACAGCGCGTCAAGCTTCGCGCCGTTGAAGTACAGCGTCTCGGTCGGGCCCGGCACGTTCGAGATCCCAAGGCTGAACGGGGTCGGGGCGCCGCCGCCGAGGCCGGCCATCAGCCCGGCGATGTAGGGGCCGTTGAGCAGCAGCGTGTACGGCGCTCTCGCCGCGGCCGGTAGCTCGCCCTGGTGGCGCTTGGCCTCCGCCGTCGAGGCCTTGATCGTCGCGATCCGCTCGATTGGGTCGGCGATGTTGGTCCCGAGGTCCGCGACCAGCATGCCGATCGCGGTGCCGGTGCTCTCGTCGTCTGCCTCGCGCAGGTTGACCGGGATCCCCGCCGTAAGCGAGCGCTCGGGAATCGTGCCGTGCTCACCGAGATAGCGGCGCAGCGCCGCCGAGCTCAGGTAGAGGACGAGGTCGTTGAGCGTGCAGTCGGCGGCCGCGGCGAGCTCCTTGAGGTGGGCGAGCTCGTACTGCTGGGTCGCGAACCGCCGCTGTCCCTCGAGGCTCCCGCCGAGCGCCGAGTCGGGGGCCGTGTAGGGCGCGCTGAGGGCGCCGTCGTCGAGCGATGCCCGGCCGAGCTCGACGCCGGCGCGGCCGAGGGCGACGGCGACCCCGGCGCTGCCGAGCGCGGCACCGAAGACCGCGTCGAGGGGACCGCCGCCGGGCCGCTGCGGCCGCTGTGGGGCGGAGCCGGCGCCGACCGTCCAGAAGGCGGGCATGCCACGCTCATCGGGATCGGTGCTCAGCGTGCGCAGGATCATCCGGATGCCGCTGACGCCGTCGATCAGCGAGTGGTGCATCTTCATGTACATCGCGAAGCGGTCTCCCTCGAGGCCCTCGATCAGGTGGATCTCCCACAGCGGCCGGTGCAGGTCGAGCTGGTTGCTGTGCAGGCGCGAGACGAGGATCCCGAGCTCGCGCTGGCTGCCGGGATGGGGGAGGGCCGAGTGGCGGACGTGGTAGTCGAGGTCGACGTCCTTGACCTCGCGCATCACCGGCAGCCGCGGGCCGACGAGTGGCCCGTCGACGAGCTTCAGGTTCCAGGGGGGAGGGACGGCCCGCTCCTCGCGCATCCGCGCCAGGGTCGCCGCCAGGAAGTCGGGCCCGGCATCGGGCGGGGGCGTGAACTCGAACAACCCACCGACATGCATCGGCGTGTCGCGGGATTCGAGCAGCAGCCAAGCCGCATCGAGGGGTGAGATTCGCTTCAGCTGACAGCCCTCCTCGGGTCAAACCGCAGCATAGGGGCTCGCTGACCCAGAGCGCCGGCCTGCGCTCAGGCGACCAACTCGAAGTCGGCGGGATCGATCTGCCTGGTCCGGCGCTTGAACTCGAGCCAGGGCCCGACCCAATTGTTGGTGTTGACCCCCTCGTCGTTGACATACCAGCTGGTGCAGCCGCCGGCCAGCCACCGGGTCGGCTCGCTGCGGCGGGCGATCTCGTCGCGCCAGCGCATCTGCGCCTCCGGCCTCAGCTCCAGGTAGCGGGCGCCGTCACGTAGCTTCTTGATCCCGTCGATTGCGAGGTTGTACTGACACTCGAGCGTGTAGGGCACC
>Ga0210084_1000053_pt1 | contig 15298 bp, 11 predicted proteins | sample China_Galinas_Co_3_FD_184863 | JGI IMG/M metagenome (GOLD analysis project Ga0210084, IMG submission 184863) | Wetland microbial communities from San Francisco Bay, California, USA, that impact long-term carbon sequestration -... | ecosystem: Environmental > Aquatic > Marine > Wetlands ... | reverse complement strand
CTGGCGATAAAAATTGACGACGCCAATATTCTTCAGCTTCTTGCATTATACCTTCCCGGTATTCGTGTTTTTTTCGCCTGACAAAATCGAAATAGGACTCACCCGATGATTTTACGGGTATACCTTCACCGGAAACAATTCCATTGTATATTTGTATCATATCACCCCATAATATAGCCACTGATTCAAGGTCGCTAATAATATGATGAATAATAATATAGATCATTATCTTATCATGTCGAACCCGGATGATTTTAATCTTTAACAGGGGCCCCCGGGAAAGGTCAAAACTGTTGTCATTTAAATCATGTTTGTATATCTCATTTGCCTTCTTTTCACTTAATTCTCCCGGGAGAGAAGTCAAATCCACCTCCTGGAAAATATCTTCAATATCAATCGAATCCGGTTCTAAAACATATTGCCGTGGTTCGCCATCAACTTCGCAAAATACAGTTCTCAGTGCCTCATGTTGTTTCACCAATTGGTAGACCACTCGAGGCATGACATCGAATCGAAATTTGCCGGTATAAATTCGTATACTCCCGACATCCCAGTTATCCTTGATGGTTTTTAATTGGGTAAGGAACCAGATACCTTCTTGCTGAAAAGATAAGGGCGTCAATTTCTTTAAGGCTGGACCTTTTTCCATTTTTTCCTCCTGGAGACAGTTGAATTTTCTAAAGGTTCTATCATTTAAGAAGAATGTTAAAACAATTATACAATTTATCTACAATCCGGCTGAATTCTTCTTCCGGATAAGCGCATGTAATACGAATCCAAAAGGGCAGGTCTCTATCATCTATTCGATGGTCATTATAAAAAAATTCAGGTAACATGGCTATCCTTTCCCGCTCGAAAATGTCCAGACAAAATTGAAGTTGACTGCGGGAATTTGTTTTATATAATTTAATACAAAAGTTATATCCCCCCTGGAGTTTTGTCTTTTCACAAATATGTTTATCCAGTCTATCGATTAAATATTGATAATTATTCATAAAGGCCGCATAGTTGTTTTCAATTTCACTGGAGAATTCTTCATATTCCCTGTTATAGGTAGATGGATTGAATATTTCCGTTAATCTTTTATCTTCCTTAAACAAAGAGAATGATTGCGTCAACCTACGGAAAAGTCTCAAAATGAATCGTATATCGGAATCACCGATATAATCGCGTTTAAAATATATCACCCTGAACATTAAATCGATTATAAACGGAACGATATATATTTGCGGCGGATTGTAATAATAGATTTCATTAAGATATGTAATATAATCAATGGCCTCTTTATTTGCAATAATATACCCTAACCTGGCCCCGGGTAAACTCCTGGTTTTGGAAAGACCGTCAATAATGATGACATTATTCACAAATTGTTCTTCAATGATTATCTTATTGACGTTAATATAATCAAAGTTGGCGGCAAATACGTCTGCCTGTACTTTATCGATAAGGAATAATATATCGTATTTTTTCAAAACCGGGATCAACCGGCACAATTCATTTTCGGTATATATTTCCCCGGAGGGATTTAAAGGCAGCGTAAGTGAGATGAGTTTTGGCCGTTTTTCCCGGATCACCCGGATAATTTCCTCGATAGTCGGTGCTACCCGGTTTTTCTTCTTTGAAGTTAAAATGATCTTTTTAAGTTGAAACAAATTACAGTACTCATAAAAGGCATAATAATTCAATCCTAAAAAAAGCACCGCGGACCCGGGGTATTTTTGAGAATAATACTCAAAATAGAACATCAGCGCGGCTGTTGCTCCCGCTGTTATACAGATATTATCGGCAAATCCACCGGGAAAATTCATGCTGTCCGTACTTATCAGCTTTTCATAGATAGATATCACCTCCTTTAAAACAGGATTGCCGTCACGTCGTGTATAATCCGATATCATTTGCCGGGATTCGATTTCCTTAATAAAGTACCTGGAATATAACGAAGGGGGAGGTAATCTGTTGACTCCCGATGACAGTGCCAACATAGGCTCCTGGGCATCAAACAATTTTCGGAGCTCCTTTAGTTCTTTTTTTTTCTTCTCAAAATATTGGAGTCTGTTCATTGCAGATGTTACCTCCTTCTAACCTTCCTTACCATCCCTTGTTTAACAAAGCTCAACAGCCGGCATTTTCCAGGAATGGAAGTGATTTTTAAAGCAAACAGTATAGGCGCCAAGATGTCCCAACTCCAGGATATCTCCTTCCTTTATCCTGAACTTTAATGGAAATAAAAATAACTGCTGGTGCAGGGAGGTGGTGTCGAAAAAGCGGTAAAAGGTTCGTTTCCCCGATTCAGTCTCCCGGTTAACAATTTTAATACTCTCCGGCTTCCTGTTACTTAATCCGGTGGGGGCACCTGCATCGATAAATACATCAAAAAAACCATCCTGCTCTTTAATTAAAACTACTTCCGTTATTATTTTTCCCGCGGTATGTACGATTGCCGCACCAGGTTCACAGATAATACGCAAATTATAAACCTTTTTTAGTCTCTCCAATTTTTCATTTAGTATTTCAAAAAAAACTGTCGGAGCCGTGAGTTTATAACTTCCTCCAATATTTAAAATTCTTATTTTAGGACCTCTCAGTTGTAATAACAACTTCTCAATTCTTTCCAGGACTTTTACACAGGCCTCAATATTGACATTGTTAGAAATATGAAAGGTTATTCCATCCACCGCCGGTAAAAACCAGGGGAGTGAATCTTTATAATGATCGATCTTCTCTACATCCATACCAAATCCAATAGTGTCGGGAACGATATCGTTTATATATACCCGAAGAATCTTTTGTGCCCCGGGGGCATATTTTCGCAGCTTTTCTAACTCTCCTATATCTTCAAAAACAAAATAATTGCACCCTTTGGAAAAGAGATGCCTGATCATTTCGGTTTTTTTTACGGGAGCACCACAGATAATTCGCTTTGGAGACACGCCGATGGTAAACAACCTGTCAAATTCTTCCATACTGGCCACATCAAAGTTGGCACCAATGCTTTCCAGTACGTCCAATACTATAATTTCCGCATTAGCCTTTATGGTATAATAAATATCGCCAAAAGGCATCATTTTTTGCATTTCATGATAGCAGCGAATAAGTTCGTTTTTATCAAAGATGTATTTAGGGGTATTCACCTTGTGCTCCTTCAGGTTGGAGATATATTCCCACCCGCGGCCTCATGGGGAACTAAAATGAAAACTGGATATCCCATAATGGCGCGGTATCGGAAATGTCTTTAAAATCATATTTGCCGGGATATTGTGACTTTAATATACTAAATACCCTCCGCAAAGATTTTACATCCTTTTGGTTTTGTAAATTATACGTAAAAAGCAGCGGATTATTGTAGAAAAATGTCAAATCCGCCAGTGGCAGATTAAATGGATTGTGTTTGCCCAGGTATTTTTCCCGTTCTTGAGGGGGAATCACTTCAAATAATTCTTTTGCTCTTTGAAGAGGAAGTTTTTGTTTATATGAATCATGATTCCGCAGGACAATTCGCTTTCCATTGATATATGCCACGGGAATCCCTTTCCGCAAAGCAAAATTAATGGCCTGGTCCACTTTGTCAATAATGGGTTCGCCTTTATCATTCAATGATGTATTGCCTAGTATAGGAATTCCCGTTCTTCTATAAAATGCCTTCATAACACTGTATAACAAAGCATTATCACTGGCCGTAACGGTTTGGACCCGGGCTGAGTCATCATGGTGTAATATTGCCGGTACGATATCTTTCTTTTGTGCCCGGATATTAAAGGTATGGAGCATGAAAGGAGACGGGTGACCTTTTTCAAACCATTCATCCAGGTGTTCCCGCATGATGATGGGGGCCACGGGTCGCCACCATTGTCTTTGTTTAACATCATTCAATATTTCTTTCACGCGAAGTGAACGAGGGTCTCCTAAAAGGCTGCGATTCCCCAGGGCGCGAGGACCGATTTCCGCCCGATCATTAAACCATATCACAGGATATGAAATGATATCATCCACGACTTGACTATATTGCAGCCGGGAAGTTTCTTTTATAAATAACGAAGATTGCTCCAGCCGGCCGTCATTGGTGTCTTTGTTTCCATAAAAGGCGTTTTTAAATTTAAAATCCAGTTTTTTATCGGCTTTCAAGTACCTGAGGTAGAACGTTAATAACCCGATACCAAGAGCAAGTCCACCATCATTTATACAGGGAGGGGCAAAAAATCCTTTAAATTTAAATTTCTTCATCAAGTATGAATTACAAGGACAATTGAGGGCGAACCCCCCGGAGAGAGCAAGGTATATAGAACCCGGGTGAAGATTGTGTTTTTCAATGATGTGTTGGAGAGTTTTCTCCATCATCTCAATGGAAACCCGTTGAACTATTTTCACTATCATACTGATTTTATTTTCCATCTCAGAAAATCGACCATCAAAATGATTAAACAATTTACCTTCATCCTCCTGCATGAATGATTCAATACGTGCGGCGATTTCGTTTAACCATTGGTGTGCGTTGAAGACATCAGCGGTAGAAAAAATCGACCCCAATTCCGCGGCCGGTATATATGCTTCACTGGTGGAAGCAGTGCCAAGTGCCATTAATGAACCTTCTTCAATTTTATAGCGCAGCCGCAGGAGAAGCCATAATATCCCCGGGGAGGCAGCAGGGAAAAAGTCAGGTTTGCCTTCCCGGAAAATCGCCCCCATATAATAGTTCTTTTCACGTGCCTGGTGGTCAATCACATTATCGGGACCGCCGTCGACCGCCAATCCCAGGATCGTGTTATTATAAAAAATATCGCTGTCGAGAAGTGCGCAGGAGGCGAGATGGGCCATAACATGATAGGGATATTGAGGATAATCGGTTAATGAATGATAATCATCCGTAGTGCTTAACCCCGGCGTGCCCCAGACCTCTACCATATCTAAAAATGATAAATTATATTCTCCCAGTAGTTTATTAATCACCACTACTGCCTGCTCGCGGTTATAAAATGAGAGGGAATGGTGCTTTAAGCCGGAAATCCTTTCAAATTCCCAATAGTGAACAAGCTTAATAGAGTCACCCGATTTATGCCATAGTGCCATATTTTGATCATGACGTAAATTTATCCGGGTTAAATGAACCAATTCATTTATATAAGTATATACAGAGAGATAATACCCATCTTTCATTATCAATTCTCCTCACCTGGAATGAATTTCATAAAAAAACAGTAATTTATTGGAGTGAAAATGCTTTCATGCTATTGTTTTTGCCCATTCGACATATTTATGGGTAACAGCAAAACCGACGGACTGATAAAAATACAGTCCCGGGCCGCCGTATATCTTCTTCGCACCCTTATTGGCTATTCGTCTTGCACCCTCCAGGATTATTTCCCTGGCAAGTCCCCTGCGCCGATAACCGGGATGAGTTCCCAGGGGCTCTATAATACCGACTTGATTCTTCCCGTCATACCAGATTATACAGCAGGCGGCATATTCATGGTTTGGTGCTGTTATCACAATATCCAGATATTTTTTATAGCCGGGTGCTTTTTGTAATTCACGGTAGGAAAACGCAGAAGGCCATCCGGGGGGCTCGGGATGATTGAATGCCAGTCCCAATACTTTTCGCCTGGCTTCAATATCATTTTCTTCTTCCATACTTATTATTCGAAAGCCGGAAGGTAAATTCCCGGCGGGTAGGTTTTTTATTTTGTATTCCGTCTGATATTCATACCATCCTGTTGCCGCATACCCCATTTTCCCGATCAGTGCTTTCAGTTGATGATTGTCATCGTTCATTTTTATTCGCAGCTCTTTTTTCCCGTTTTCTTCTTTTGATAGATTTTCTTCCGCATAATATATCACCTCTTCGTTTACATAAAGATATCCCGGGTTCATTTGAATAAACGCCTCTCCCGGTACGGGGTATTCCGTGCAAACAGTACAAATGATCTCATTATCTTCATTTTCCCAGATGCCTATATTTTGTTCCCAGTATTTAATTCCCCCTGGTCCGCCAATCATGGGCGCCACAAAATGACGGGCATATTCCCAACGCTCAAAAGTCCAATTGAAGGGATATTTTGTCAGGCTGTAGGAATCGACTAAAAAATCACGGATTCTAATAAAATCCTCTTCATATGAATACTTTTTTCGCTTTATTTTCATCGGTTTTCCCCGGGCATAAACAAAAAGCCCTGCTTAAAAAGCCACATGATGCTTCTACCAACGGTGTCCGCATTAAAGATATTAAAGGCAGTGGTGATTTCATTAAGTGAAACCCCCCGGGGCCCCGCGCTGTTTATAAATTCCAACAGCTTTGGTGCCAATTGGTATTCAGGAAGAAAATCCTGGATTTCATATTGCCTGGGAAGGGGCACTTCCCCACTTAAAAATTGAATACCTTCTCCTGTTAAAGCAAATATGTCGTCCTTTTCAACGAATTTTGTGGGGTAGCTGCTAAAGGCCCGGCAATATAAAGGCTGAAGAAACGCTAATCGATCCCGCATGTCGATCATTCCCGTTCGGCTTCGCACCTGCTGGAGTTCTGTCCATAAGTCTTCATACTTCTTTATTATATTCGGCCAACTGAATTTTTCCCTGGCGACTCTGACTGAATTCTCAGCCATTTGCTTCTTTAATAGAGGGTTATCGATCAGGGTTTGAATTGCCTTCTCATACTTATCCAGGTCCACCGCCACCGACTGGCTGAGTATTAAATGATGTATCCCGCTGCGATGGTCCGGATCGGAAGGGAGCATCCCGGCGTAACGGATATCGTTGTCGCATTGGGTCCAAAATGTGGGAATGCGAAAACCCGTCACCCCATCTACGACGGTATCTTTATAACCGTTCCAGTCCGAGACCACTTGAGGGGTCCCGCAGGCCATTGCCTCGATAGGCGTAAGGCCAAAGGTTTCCTGGATATTATCGATGGGGGATGTAAAAATATCCGCGGCGGAATACAGGCGATGACGGCTCTTCATATCGTTATTTTCCATGATGCGCAGACCATCGTTTATACCCAATACTTTTATATACTTTTTCATGGCCGGCAGCATGGGCAAATTCCTGCGATCATGCCCTGCTAATATTAACAGGAGCTCTTTGCCCGGGTTTTTTTCCCGCAGCCGTCGATAGACCCGAAGGAGAGGATACAAATCGGCTTTATCATACGCGGAGAACCTACCAATCCATAAAATCACAAAAGCTTCCCGGGGAATATTAAATTCCTCTCTGACCGGTATTTTGTCATGGGGCTTAAATATATCGGTGTTTACTCCCAGGGGAATAACATCAAGACGACCATTATAGCATATATCGATGCCATTATGCTTCCTCAATAACGAGTTCATATTGTCTAACATTTCCCGTACCGCGGATCGAACCGCCTTCGACGTACATATAAGGGAATCATACGGCCTGAAAGGCATGAGCAGCTTCATCAGGTAGAAACTGTTAATATAATCGGGATAACTGGCCCCATGGATCGTATATGTTATCGGATATTTGGCTTCGGAAAAAAATTCTCTCATATATACCAACGGCATAAACTCCATACTGGCACTGTGAAGGATATCGATACCTGGAAATTTCGATTGCCGCCAAAAGTCAAATTCAGAATATAAATTCAATTTCACATTTATCTGCTGTCGACGGCATAGTGAATGGTACTTTTTTTTGATGATACTATCCTGGTAATTGGAAGGATCATAAAAACAAGTGATCTGCTCAACCGATCCATAAGTGAATAGTGATTTAAATATATCATTAACCGCGATATCATAACCAAATACCGCATCTAATCCAGGGGTGAAGCGAAACGAATTCCCCATTAAACCAAGGTGCTTGCATTTTTGATTCTCCATTTAATTCTCCTCAATTTTCCATGTATTTATTTAAAAACAGTGTAACCGCCCGCACGTACATTTCCTTATCTGCGGTAAACATTGCATCGCAGTGGCCTGAATGGGGGAAGGTAAAATACTCTTTCGGATTGCCGGCTAACTCATATAACATGGATGTTTTCTCCTTCGGAGTTATTTTATCTTTATCTCCATGCAAAAACAAGAGTGGCTTCGGTGTTACCTTTTTAATTTGCGTAAAAATATTGAACTGCTCTAAGAGCAAATCAAATCCATATCTCTGCTTTAGTCGGGACTGTACCTTTTTAAGAAGAGTATCTTCCTGTTCATCAGCGGGGGTGTTAAAAAAAATGCCCGCTGCCGGCGAATCCAGGACGGCAATTTTCACCTCATTCATACGGGAAGCAATTAAACCGGCTTTATAGCCACCGGAAGATAATCCAAATATAGCAACCTTGTAATTATCGATACCGGGACTCGCTTTCATCCAGGCAATTACATCTTCAATGTCATTTAAATCATTACCGATATAACTTACATACTCCTGCGGTTTTTCAGCATAATTCCAATACCTGGCATTAAAAAGCAAAAGCTGGTAGTGGTGGTCCAGGAGAAACTTCGTGCGGGGTAAGCTGTGATCAGCCATGTTATATCCACTCCCATGCAGTACCAGGATAGTGGCTCGCGGATTTTTCACAGGGAAAAACCAGGCATCAAGCTTCAATCCATCTCGAGTGGGGACCTTTATATGTCGATAATGTTCGATCCGGTATTTTTTTATCGGCACATCCCGGATATACCGAAAACGATTGGTGTGAGGGAAAAAATTCTCAAACATAGTTAAAGAAAACATGTATGCTTCTACTTTATCGGTTTTATACAGGTGGTGCAATTTTCGCAGCACATACTTCTTCCATTTTTCATCTTCGATTTTGTCATTTACCTGATCTTTTTTCATCATCTACGGTTTTAACCCGGTTATTGGTTACCTGTATTTTAAAAACCTGGACACTATTTTCGTAAGAAAAAACAAATTCCATTTTTGTATAAGATAAGAAAACCATTTCAAAAAATAATAATTTACTTTATTTTTCGAATACACCCTGGGCAGAAAATCATAGAAGGATTCCTGGATTTCTTTTTTAGAAAACCCGGGTAAATCGAGAACAGCAGCGTTACGTCCTCTATCGCACAACCTGTTTTTCGGCAGGTGATTCTGTTCAAGGCAGTGTCGATACAATTTTGTACCGGGATAAGGGAAAAATATATTCACTTGAATGTAATGAGGTTTGCATTCCCGTAATATGTTTACCGTATCAAGATACTCTTTTTTGGTTTCCCCGGGGATGCCTATCATCGCATACACCATAACAAACAACCGATACCTTTTGGCAGTTTTTACCACCTCCTTGAACAGTCGATTTGAATAATGTCTATCCAGGATTTTTTCCCGGATCATCTCATTGCCCGATTCAAGACCAATACTAATATAACCGATGCCGGCTTTCCGTAAATGAAATAAAACAGTTTTCATGTCCGTGTTAGGAGTTATCCGTAGGTTAACGCCATAGGAAAGGCGGTTTCCTATCGATTTATTAAACTCTTCCAGCCGATGACAAAACTCAAATAAATATTTTTCGTCGGCATTTAAAGCCTCGGTTTCAAAATACACTGTTTTTGTTTCCGGGAATTGTATAAGTAGTTCGGTTATTTCGGCAATAATATTTCCGGGTGAACGGAATCTGACATATTTCCCGGGGGCGACTTTTTTAAAGGCATGGTTGCAGCAGTAAGAACAAGTAAAGGGACAACCTCTTCCCAACAGGATCACCTGGGAAGTATGCAAACGTTTTATCCAACGCTGCCACATCTGCCTATCCGGGAATGGCAAACGATCGAGGTCCGGGAGAAAATTTCGGGTTATGTTCCTTTCAATCCCGTTTTCGGACTTGATCCACAAATTATTGATCTTTGAAGGCCGCTGTTTCTTTTCCAGTTGTTCGATTAGTTCCCGGGCAGGATACTCGCCCTCCCCGACGCAAATTGCATCAAAAGCTTCATTTATGGCTTGTTCCGGGTTTAAGGTAATGTGTGCCCCTCCAGCCAATAAATAAATGGCGGGATATTTCTTTTTGATGTATTTTGCCGCCAGGGTAATCATGTTAAATTCCCGAAAAACCGCGGTGAAGCAAATCAGTCCAGGTTTAAAATCATTAACGGCCTTATCGATTTTCTTTTTTTCAAGTCTTCCGGCGGCGATAAACAGTCGGGTCCCGTGTCCATGTTTTTTTAAGAGAGACGAAATGTATGAGATACCAAATTGTATTTCATCCTGGGAACCTAAAGGTCTTTTTTTGTCAAAGGGGCCTATTCTTTTACTCCAGGTTTCACTGTGAACAAACAATACATTCATATGTTTACCTCGTCGTTCCCGGCTGTTTTCCTTTAGTATACAGCTTCCACGCAGTGGTTACAGATTTTCAATTTTTCATAATTGCGGGCATAGATTTGGGTAAAGCGACTGTATCTTTCATTTTGAAAGATTTTTTTTAAGGGGGTCTCCATCACATTTCCCAATTTAAATCTCAGCAATTCACAGGGTACGACATTGCCGAAGGCATCGATGGTGCAAGAGCCGTAGATATCCCAGCAAGGGGCGGTATTACGAATAATACCCGCTGCTATCTCTTCCGCTCTATTTATAAAAAATTTAGTCGGCGATAATTTTACCCGGGATTTTCTTGCCTTTTCTTTCAGGGCTTTACGAGTTCGATCAATCAACTGCGGATCGGTTAACCGCAGTTGATTAGAGGTAATAATGCGGCAGGAGGCGACCTTTTCGCCAAATATTTCATTGGTTTGCCGGGCAATTTCCTCATCGATGATCCCGGGGAACATAAAATTAATCATCAGGATTTTATTTTCCGCGGCTATATCGACGACTTCACATATCCGCCGGATGTTGTACGGCGACACAATGGTATTAAATGTCTTCAAAATTTTATTCCCGGGATCGGCGCTGCACAAGAAACGAATCGACTCCATCTGTCGTTTAAATGCATCCGGTCTGCCTTTCAATTTATTATGACATTCCCGGGGACCATCCAATGAAAAGTTTACCCGCGAAATACCGGCGGCCGTAATTTTTTCAGCCTGGTCCTTCGTGAGTGACAACCCATTTGTAGAAAAGAATGTCGATATCCCCAGGGAGGTGCAGTGGCTAATTAATTCGGGCAAATGGGGATACAATGTCGGCTCCCCGCCGTGCAATTCAATATATTGACACCCCAGGCTTTTTAACTCTTCGACAATTCTAATGTGCTCATCCAATGAGAGTTCGTTAACGGCCGCCTCTTCCTTTGCCAGGGTCTGCCTGGAAATTTTCCAGGTGCTGCATGTCAAACAACGGGAATTACACTTCTGGGTCACTTCCAATTTAACCATTTTCAACTCAATGATTTTCCAACAATTGCAAATTTCTTTTAATTTCATTTCTTACCTCCAATCCCTATTGGCAGCCCTTAAAATACGCCCGGACCAATATGGAAATATCCCGGCATATCTACCGGTGCTTCAATAAGATTTTCTCAATTTTATCCAGTTCATTTTTAACCCGGTTCAATAAAGGTTTTCGTTTATTTATCAACCGCTCGCCTCCATTTATATCCAGGTTGTCTTGCACGACAGCGGTACCGACTTCATACAAGAAATCATAGTCGATATCAAACAGTTGCTTACATTTTTTGTTTATCTCATCGAGGATTTTATATTCCTTATAATCCTCGGCTTTAACAGCCAAATAGCTTTTGTTAAAAATTGCATTTACCCGCGGCCGCCACCTTTTTACTATTTCATAATACAACTCTGTCCGGGGATATTTGAATTTATAGTTGTTTTCATTACGTTCAAACAAATTGTTGGCTGCGACGTATTTATACAGCGAAGTTCCTGTTGTAGCGATAACATTACTTCCCGCTGACAAAGGCCGTAAAATATTATAATCATCATCATACAGTCCGATATTTTTCACGATGTTAAGATATTCAAGGATTTCGTCGACAGTTACGATGGGATCGAAAATAAGTATACCGAGGGTAAATTTCAGTCGTAATTCCTTTATAATACGAACAGCTTTTATGTTATCTTCCACGGAAGTTTGTTTATTAAAAAACTCCAATTTTCCCGGCAAAAAACTTTCAACTCCCACATTAACGCGGCACAAGCCTATTTCAATAAAATCCTGGAGAATATCCCGGCATTTTACTATCTCATCGGCCCGGAAATCCGCCAGGAAGTTTACTTTTATGTTTTTGCCGCGGACCAAGCGGTAAAACTTGTCAAACCACTGCCTGCCACTTTTTGAACCGATATGAAAATTACCGTCATTAAAAAGTATCCACTGCACACCATGATTATTAACCAAATCCTGGATTTCACGGATTACATTCCCAGGGCTTCTTCTCCTGGTAACTTTTCCATTACAGGTTTCAAAAAACTCTCTTATCCCGCAAAAGGTGCACCTGCCATAACATCCTCGCGTGGTTATAACAGCAGCAACTTTTCTTTCGGATATAAAAGGACGTACAGGAAATGGAAGCGAATCCAGGTCATCGATCAGGTCTCGTTTGCCTGTAAATATCGCTTCGCCCTGCTCATTTTTATAGGCAATACCTTTAACCGAATGCCAGGGCTGATTATTCCTCAATCTATTCATTAACTCAAGTGTTGTTATTTCCCCTTCGCCGATGACACAGCAGTCAAATGAATCAAGATTCATAAGCATTTCCCGGTATGATAACGAAGGTAAATAGCCTCCTAAAAAAATAAAAATGTGAGGGTTGTGTGCCCTGATTTTACGAATCAACCTGGCTGTATATATGTAATTAAAAAAATACACCGATATCCCAACGGCATCATATTTTTTTTCCTTTATCATAAGGGAAGCATCATTTACTTTCAGATTTGCCCTGCCACATTCGATAATATCGACGGTGTATTTGTTTTGTTCCAGCACAGCGGCAATATAACCAATACCCAGATGAGGTACGGTGTAGGGATTCAATAGATATTTATTGCGTGAACTGAGCGCCGAAGCATCATCGCTGCTGCTGGTGGTGGAGGGATTAATTATGCAGACCCGCATCGTGATCTCCTCATCGCGTCATCATTTTCCACGATTCTTCTTCCTTTGAGTTACCGTTACAGGGCGGTTTTTTCCATCAGCGCCACGATATCGTTCACATTTCTGAAGGCATTATAATTGAGATCATCATCATCAAATTCAAGATCAAAGGCCTCTTCCATGGCAACGACGATTTTTATAAAATTCAGCGAATTAACACCCATTGCTTGAAAATCACTTTCAAGTAATTCCGCATCGTTGGTTTCATCTAACGTTAAATTCCGACGTAAAATTTCAATCACTTTTTTTTGAGTATCATTCATGTTTTCCTCCTTGGCAGACAATTAACGGTTATAGGTTGACTAGTATAGAAGAATACCCGGACCGGGTTATATGTAAAAGTATCTTCTTTTTCAAATCGTTAAATTTTTTTTCCGCGGCAAGCAAATTATCCTTCGACATTAATTCATCGGTGCACGAAAGCAGCTCATGGGAATCCCATTCGGAAGCGATAATACTTAAAAGATTTTTTATCCAATGGGCAAATTCGCTGTTGAATTTTTCCAACAGGCGATTATATCGATCAAAATACTTATCCAGCTTCTCTAATACTCTATCCGCACTATTTTGCCCCGATTGTTCCAGGATAGTTCGATAAAGAATAATCTCATGCGGAAACAGGATATTATAATAGTGCAGATGGCTGAGCACCCTGTTATGCTTCACATTCAAGTCATTTACATACTTAAATAAAAAACAGGAAAATTTTTCTATAGTTTTGTCTATATAAATATATCTTTTCTCGCTGTTAATGAGCAGAAGTTTTTCTTTTTTTAATTTTTGATAGAGCTTTGTGTCCTTATAGGCAGCCAGTCGTGATATAAACAATATTGAAAATCCACAGCGCGAGAGGAAATCTATATTTTGTTTCAGGCGCTCGATGGTGGTATAAGGGTTGAAATTAATAAATCCCGGGTTAATTCCGATGCGATATTCTTTGAATAATTCGATGGTTTTACAATTGTCTTCTACATTGGCAATTTTATTGTATAAGCGCAAATCTTCCCGGTTCCCGGCTTCAATACCAATACACACGGCACACAGTCCGGATTGCTTTAAAAGATTAATTATGCCGGCGTTTAGTTTTCTATGGATCTCAGCCCTTAGATCCACGAAATAATATACCCGCAGGCTTCGCCTGATTATCTCCCGGGCAATTTTTGTGATGCGTTCAAGATTATTCTCATTATTGCCGGTGTCTTCGAAGCTGCTGTCGATGAAATTAAATACCCTCACGCCGTATTGGTTGACAATATAGTCAATTTCATCGACAATATTTTCGATAGACCTTCCCCGCCATTTTTTCCAGAAAAGCTGTGTCGCACAAAAACTACATCTTGCTTTGCACCCCCTGGATGTTGAAATAAGCGCCACCTGTATTTTATTATCACGTAAAATATCACGTGCCGCAAAAGGGAGCCGGTTTAAATCGGCAATAAGCGCTCTCGGACCATTTTCAATTATCCGGCTGCCACTGCGGAAAGAAATACCTTTAACGCTGGAATAATCTTCGCCATTGTTAATCCTGTTTACTAATTCTAAAAAAGTTTCTTCCCCTTCCCCTTTTACCACAACATCCACCATCCGATTTTCTTCCAGTATCTCTCTACTGTTACTGGTGGCATAAGTTCCACCAAAACAAATCACCGTCTCCGGTAACATTTTTTTTAATCGATGTGAAGCCCGGTTAACAATATCTTTTGTTAAATTATATACGGTTAAACCGATAATATCCGGCTTATACTCATCTATTCCCCGGTAGTTCATTCGATCCTCGTGTGAAGAAAATAAAAGGACTTCATACCCATTATCCCGTAATACGGATGTGATAATTGAAATACCTATCTCTTCCATGGTTGCCGGTATACTATCATTATAGATAAAACCCAGTGCTATCTTTATTTTTTTCATGCGTTTACTCTATTCTCTATTTTAGTTTGGCATTGTTTAACTTTATATTCGGGACCATCGTCGTGGTTGATTATCTTTAATAAGATATTTTTGAATTCCGAACATATCCGGTTTATTACATTCGCTTCATATATATGTGAGTCATATCTGATCCTGCATTCATAATTACCGGGCGGGTCGATATATAACCTCATGGGGACATCCACATAGTCGGTATCGATCTCTTTGTTCAACTGGAGAAGATCGTCATCAGGAATTCCTGCCTGGCGAAAATTGATATATACGAGGGTTCGGGTATACACCGCCTGCTGCAAAAGCCCAGGGGGTATATTGCACCATTGGGATATTTGAGCGATGGTGACATAATCGA
>Ga0210084_1000051_pt1 | contig 15448 bp, 11 predicted proteins | sample China_Galinas_Co_3_FD_184863 | JGI IMG/M metagenome (GOLD analysis project Ga0210084, IMG submission 184863) | Wetland microbial communities from San Francisco Bay, California, USA, that impact long-term carbon sequestration -... | ecosystem: Environmental > Aquatic > Marine > Wetlands ... | reverse complement strand
CGGAGACGGTTGCGAGTTGCGAGTTGCGAGGTAAAAACGCTTTTGTCGTTTTTTAACCGCGATTCTTTAAGATTCTACCCCGTATACCCGCACCCCGCAACAGATTCTCGTCCTTTTTTGACGGTGGATTCAGGATTATATTCCGACTTTTTTATTATTGTGCAATATGTTATAATAACAAAATGCATAATTATAACGATAACAGGAAAAGAGGATATCATGAAGTTTTATGACAGGAAGACCGAACTGGAAAAGCTTAATAAATTTGAAAACCTGGCTGACCGGAATTTTTTTTTCATAAGAATCACCGGCAGAAGGCGTATTGGTAAAACTCTTTTAGTCCGGGAATATTTAAAAAAAACCGATAGTCAGTCTCTCTATTTTTTTGTGACCAAAAAAAAGCAAAAATTACTTTTGGATGAGTACTCGGCTATTATTTCAGACCGGTTTGGGGAGTATGCGGGTATTAGTTTCAAGGATTTTGACGATTTTTTTAAGTTTCTTTTTTCACTTTTAGAGAGAAAAAAAATCATCGTGGTATTTGATGAATTTCAGAATTGTAAATATGTAAACGGGGCAATTTTCAGTATTTTGCAAAAGCACATCGATCTTAACAAAGAGCGGTTAAAGGGATTACTCCTGGTTATCGGTTCTATTAACAGCATGATGCGGAGGATTTTTGAAAAAAGCGATCAGCCTCTTTACGGCAGGCTCAACAGTAGTTTTTTACTCAGGCATTTTTCTCTTGAAACCATAAAGGAGATATTAAGGGACCATGGATTAACCGGTAACGATGATCTCCTGTTTTTCTATTCTATTTTCGAGGGAATTCCTTTTTATTACAATTATATTAGCGAAAGGGACGGATATAAAAAATCCAGGAAAAATTTATTTATAGAAGACATATTGGATGAGAATTCCATTTTACTTAATGAAGGCAAAGAGGTTTTGCTCGAAGAATTCGGTAAAGATTATTCCACCTATTTCAGCATATTGGAAGCCATTTCCTGTGGCGCCACCACGATGTCACGAATTTCCGATATATCGGGCATTGTTATAAATAACCTGGGGCGGTACATTTCAGAATTGACGGAGGACCATGAATTAATTGAGCGTAAAGCTCCTTTTGATTCTAAAAAAAATAACAAAATGGGCAGGTATTATATTGGTGATAATTTCCTGGATTTTTGGTTCAGGTATATTTTTAAAAATAAGAGTAGAATTGAAATATTGAGCAGGGAACGGATGGCAGCGGAGATACTGGAAGATATGCCTGTATTTACCGGGAAAAAATTTGAAAAATTCATGATTGCTCATTTGGTTGAGATGAACCGGGAGGGCAGGGTCCGGTTTGACCGCATCGGGCAATACTGGGACAGGGGAGAGACGGAGATAGATATCATATTCACCAATGACAGGGACAGGGAAATTAATTTCGGCGAGTGCAAGCTTTCGGCCGGTCGTTTCAGGATAAATTCATTAGAGGAAAAGATAAGAAGATTCCTGGCGGCTAATCGAAAATACACGGATTGGAAGAAGGTATTAAATTTATACACCCCTGGTGAGGAGGATTTTTTGCACAAGTCTATTCAATTGGAATAACCACCAGCATGAAGGACCTATTAATCAAAAGTTTTTGCAGGGTCCAGGGGCGGTTTTTTCAAAAAGAGCCCCTGGCCGCCGGAGGCAGAACAATTTGGGTTGACTTTGTTACAAAATTTTAAAGAAATTGGGTTGACTTTGTGACAGGGCCGGATGAATTTATTACTGGAAATAAGGACTCAAGCATGTTTTACAGGAAGGTAATTACGGCATTAAGAGAGTGGGCGGCTGAGCAAGATAGAAAACCCCTCGTTCTCAAAGGTGCAAGGCAGGTGGGGAAAACCACTGCGGTGGATATTTTTTCAAAGGATTTTGACCATAATCTTAACATAAAATGGAATTTGAGTTCGGGGTTTGTGAATTTCTTTTACAGGTATATCAATTGGATAACCTTTTATAATGGGCTGGCGTGTAAATTTATGTTAAAAAAAATAGCAATATCCCGGCAGCATTCTTGACAGGTACAAATAATTTTGATACTCTATGCTCCTGGAGTAAAAAATGGCAAAATGTTCAATATGTACCTATCGCAAAGGAAAAAGATATTGCAAAATTTCAGAGACGGTTATTTGCAGCCTTTGCTGCGGTGAATCGCGGAAAAAAGAAACTTGCATGGGATGTCACTATTACAGGGAACCCAAACCGGAAAAAAAATACAAAGATTTTCCCATGTTTTCACTGCAGCGGATGGAAGCCGATATTGACTTACAACGTTATGCAAATGCAATCGAATCTACATTCTGTGCATTTGATCAATCCGAAAACCAACGGCTTTCAGACCCAACCGTATTAAGTATCCTGGAATTATTGCTGGATAAATATCACTTTAAACAAAATGATGCTGCCACTGACGATAACCTGGTCAATAAAGGTTTTACACTGGTATTAAGAACAATTAAGGAAGACCTGGCGGAACTCCCGGAAGATTCGATTACAAGATTGATCGGGACAATATACTTTGTGGCTAAAAGAAGATCGAAAGGCAGCCGGGAATACCTGGATTTTATTCACCGGTTAGTAGGAATTAAAATCGCCAGCGGGTTAAGGGTCCTTCCTAATCTATAGAAAAAATGCCGCCAAAACATTATGCTAATCCAATGTTGACAAATAAAGATTATTGATATATATTAATAGAGAGGACAAAATAATGGAAATAAAAAAAGCCATGGCAAATGCGCTGAAAGAAATGGTGGTACCGGAACTGGATAAAATCAAAGAGGATGTAAACAGTGTAAAAGGAGTACTTGAACTGACAAATAAAAGACTCGACGATATCAATTTACACCTGGCTGACCAGAGTAGAAGAATAGACGAAACCAACAAAAGGATAGACGAGACCAATACCAGGATAGATGAGACCAATGATAGACTGAACCGGCTTTATGAAGTAATTGTCCGCAGGGAAGAACACACCACACTTGACCAAAAAGTCATGGCACTTGAAAAAGACGTTCAAGAAATTAAACTCAAAATGGCTGTTTAAAAGGCTAAAAAACTATTCCGAGCTGATGATGTCGGCAATGGGTTTCAATACCGGGATGTTCTCAAAAAATATTTTCATGGCTGAAGTTAATGGAACCGCCAACATCATACCCACTATCCCCCACACATAACCCCAAAAGATCAACGAAATCAATATAACAATCGGAGAGAGATTAAGACTTTTGCCGGTCATCATGGGTTCCACAATGTTGCCGATGACAAATTGGGTTACCATTAATCCTAAAGCTACCAATAGCACCCGTAAAGAAAAACCGAATTTTAAAATTCCAATTAATATTGGAAATAACGTGGCAATCACCGAACCGAAATTGGGGATGAAGTTCAATACAAAGATCAATAAAGCAGAAAAGATGACAAAATCAAATCTGCCTGCAATTAAAATGATTCCACCGATTGCAGCGGTTAAAAAACTGACAAAGGTTTTGATTAATAAATAATGCTGCACCTGGTCTTCAATGGAATTGATCACATACTTGATTTTATCGGCCCGGATGGGGTCAAAGGCTTTGGTGATCCGCCCGGTTAAGGCTGTGCGACCCGCCAACATGAACATCAAAAAAAGTAATACTAACATTAAATTGCCGATAAACGTCGCAAAAGAACCGAAGGTGGTGGATAAGATTTTTGTGACGGCAGAAGTGTCAATACTCTTGGTCCAGTCGATGTTATCGATGTACTTATTTACATCGGCAATGGGAATTTTTAGTTGAGCGAACAGATTTTTTACCATTTCAATTATCTTATCGCTGTAACCGGGGAATTTATCTATAAAAGAGGAAACACCGGAGTATATCAGTACTCCTAAAAAATAAAACATGATGAAGATGAATACCAATAAAAAAAATAAAACAAAGAATTTGGGTACTTTTAGTTTCAATAATCTTTTGACCACACCGTTGAAGAAAAAATAGAGCAATAATGCCACACAAAATGGCATAAAAATGCTTTTCAATTCTTTAAAGATAATCACCACAATGACCGCGGCAATAAACCCGATAAATACTTTAATTTGAGTTAATTCGCTGGTTTCTTTGTTTTCACTTATCATCGCCTCACCCACGCTCCGGTACTACTCCATACTAAATTCTTGTTTTCATCCCGGTTAATTATAGTTGAGCATTTCATCTTCGAATTTATAGCGTGCTTTGGTTTTGAATAATAACAGGTTGATTTCGTCAACATACTCCACGGAAAACCAAATTTTAGAACCTTTTTGTTGAATTTTAACAGAGATTCTTGTTCCGTAAGCTTCTACATTAATCTCTTTATCACCGAATTCATCTTCATTTTCATTTTCATCCTCTTCCTCTCCGATTACATCCTCGGTATACAAATCGTGTGCTATCAAGATTTCCCGGATGACTTCTTCACCTTTTTCCGGGGTAAATTCCGTTCCCCGGATATACCCGAATTTTTCAATGATTTCATTTTTTATCTGGGATTTGGTGATGCGGGAGGAAATGATTTTAAATGCTACAAATGCCCCATAAACAAGTACTGCAACGATCAAAATACTGGTTATGTTGACTTTGCCCTTTTGGTTCCTCATTTTTTTAACCTCCATAGTATTCAATTTTGATTTCGCCAATACTTTCAGACGCAATCTTATTATAATACGGATCGGTTAATAATTCAATCAAATGCGGCGAAAATTCTGAAAACATTCCATATTTCCAGTTTCAGTCCTTATCCTTTGTTATCTTGCGCGTGATCGAGAGGTCATGGACTCCGGATAAAGCCTGTGGCCCCAACAGGTCTGATGGCAGCGCTTTAACCACCATGTTTTTTCCTGATTCCTTGGCTTTATACAGGGCATGGTCCGCCAGTTGAAACAGGGTTTGGGAATCGATATTGAACTCGTGTTGACTGACACCGGCACTGATCGTCGTTTTGATAGGACTGCCCCGGTACATAAGTTCGGTTTTTTGGATCCGCTCCCTGATGCGGTTGGCCAGGCGAAAAGCCCCGTCTATATTGGTTTCCGGTAAAATGACTAAAAATTCTTCTCCTCCTACTCGACCGGGGATGTCCTGCTCCCGTAAGCAGTGATGAATCACAAAGGCAAATTTTTTTAAAAATTCATCACCGGCCGGATGACCAAAGGTATCATTCACTCGCTTAAAATCATCGATATCGATTATCACTAAACTGAAGGTCCGCTCATTGCGCTTGGCAATTTTATACTGGTTTTCCAACTCATTGAGAATATATCGCCGGTTGTAAAGGCCGGTTAATGCATCCGTGGCTGCAAAAGTAAAGAGACGGGAATGGTATTCTTCCTCGACCTCATCATTATAACTGAACCGCAGGATCGTTTCCCCGATAGAGATTTTATCTCCTGAAGTTAATATCCGCTGCCGGATCAATTCCCCGTTAACATAGGTGCCGTTGGTGGAGCTTAAATCCTTAATAACAATCTGCTCCAGGTCATCGGTATTAATGGCGCTGATTTCGCAGTGCACTTTACTGACTTTCAGGTCATTCACCGCAACATTCACTTCAGTGGCTTCATTTTTTTGGTCTCTACCGATGCGAATACAATCCCGGGTAAAACTGTAGGTTTTGCCGAAATCCGTCTCATTGCCCTGTATAACGGTAAGCATAATGTTGAGCCTGGTCTTTTGTTTCTTCCTGGCCAGCGCCGCCTTTCTCCTATCGATAACTGTCATCTCATCGGTGTCCAGCGGCGCTGTATCCGGTATTTTAGGTCTTTTAGCCATTTTTTTACTCTACCACCACATCAAGGGTGTTGGTTTGAGTGGTAAGAGAGAAATTATGTGATTAAACCTTAACCCTCCAGTGCTTTTTTAAGGGTAATGCCAATTTCCGCGGGATTTTCCACCACATGGATGCCGTTTTCTTTTAGCACCCGCATTTTTTCTGCGGCGGTTCCTTTGCCGCCGGAGATAATAGCGCCGGCATGACCCATTCGTCTTCCCGGGGGTGCAGTCTGCCCGGAAATAAAAGAAACAACAGGCTTGTTGAAATGTTCTTTAATATACGCTGCCGCCTGTTCTTCCGCAGAACCACCGATCTCACCGATTAAGACAACAGCTTCGGTTTCCGGGTCCTGGTTAAACAATTTTAATATATCGATGAAATTGGACCCGATGATAGGGTCGCCGCCGATACCTACGGCGGTGGATTGACCCATTCCCAGGGTGGTGATTTGATTGACGGCTTCATAGGTTAACGTGCCTGATCGAGACACAATGCCGATTTTTCCTTTTTGGTGAATCCGCGCCGGCATGATCCCCACTTTGCACTCCCCGGGCGAAATGACCCCCGGACAATTGGGACCCACCAGCCTGGATTTGGTGGTTTTCAGGAAGTTCCATGCTTTGACCATATCCAGCGTGGGGATACCTTCCGTAATACAGACGATAACTTCAATCCCCGCGGTGGCTGCCTCCATAACGGCATCTGCGCAAAAGGCCGCCGGTACAAAAATTACCGACACATTAGGCTCGACATTTTTTACCGCTTCTTCAACAGTATTAAAAACCGGTTTGTCCAGGTGGGTTTGCCCACCTTTGCCCGGGGTGACCCCGCCGACAATATTGGTGCCGTATTCCAGCATCCCGGTGGAGTGAAAGGTGCCTTCATTTCCGGTAAAACCCTGGACAACCACTCGTGATTCTTTATTGATTAGTATCGACATGTTACACTCCTTTTCCGCTTACTAATTCCACCACTTTTTTGGCGGCTTCGGGCAAACTGGTTTCAGCGATAAAATTCATTCCCGACTCTTCGATGATTCGCCTGCCTTCTTCCTCATTGGTTCCCACCAGGCGGATCACAATCGGGACCTTCACCTCCATACCTGTGATGGCATTAACGATACCTTTGGCTACCAGGTCCGTACGGACAATACCGCCGAAGATATTGACAAAGACAGCCTGGGTATTGGGATCGCCCAATAGTATTTTAAAGGCTTCCTTGACCCGGTCCTCAGAGGTGCCGCCGCCCACATCCAGGAAATTGGCCGGCTCACCACCGTAATACTTGATGATGTCCATGGTAGCCATGGCTAAACCGGCACCGTTCACCATGCAGCCGATGTTCCCGTCTAACTTAATGTAATTGAGATCGTATTTGGACGCCTCCACTTCCAGGGGTTCCTCTTCGTGGGTGTCCCGCATCTCAACCGCGTCCGGGTGCCTGAACAAAGCATTGTCATCAAAATTGACCTTGCCGTCCAGGGCAATGACTTCGTCGGTTTCCGTTATAATCAGGGGATTGATCTCCACCAGCGACGCATCCTTTTCCATGAACAGGCGAAACAGGTTCTGCACCAATTTGAAGAAATGCTTCTGCTGCACTTTGTTCAGCCCCAGGTTAAAGGCCAGGTGACGGATATGGTGACCGCTCAATCCGGTGATGGGATGAATGTGTACTTTGTAGATCAACTCCGGTGTCCGGGCAGCAACTTCCTCGATTTCCACACCTCCTTCCGTAGAGGCCATAATTACCGGCATCCCGGCTTCCCTGTCCACGATAATGGCCAGGTATAACTCTTTGGCTATAGCTAAACCCTGTTCCACCAGCACCTTGCGCACCAGTTTTCCTTCAGCCCCGGTTTGGGGACTGACTAATTTCATACCGACGATGGCTTCGGCATATTTCCGCGCGTCATCACTGTTTTTAGCCAGCTTGACACCACCGGCCTTTCCCCTGCCGCCAGCATGAACCTGGGCCTTGATCACACAGGGATAACCTAATCCTTCGGCAATACGAAAGGCATCATCCGCCGTCTCTGTCATTGAACCTTCAGGGACCGGCACATTGAACTGCCTGAATAATTGCTTGGCTTGATACTCATGTATTTTCATTGTCCTTCCTCGTTAAAATATTTACTATCTTGCCTCCGGCGGCCAGGGGACTCTTTTCGAGAAAACCGCCCCCCTGGACCCCCCGCAAAAGCTTTTCATTAAAAGTTGTTTCAACCGTCATCTGTCTTCTGTCTTCTTAATTTTTTTTACTGGAATTCCTCTTGGAATACTTTGCAATTTTCAAATTCATCCATGACTTTTAAAAAAATAAATTGCTGCGCCCGGAGATTTTTTAAATTGAAATCAAATGTCTCCGTCTTCGAATCATTGAGCATATCCACCGGGAATACCGGGTACCAGAGTTTACCGTCTAATGAGTAAAACACGTTGGAGATGATCGAGGTTTTATCTTCTACTGTGAATTGGATGCGATTGCCTGTAACGGAAAAATTGGTAACCACCGGCGCCGTGGAATCAATTAAAAATGGAGAGGATACCATGTCACTGCTTTTGGATAGGGAAGGGGGATTGGATAACGAATCATCAGCCTTCACCCGCAGCACATATTTCCCATCCTGGAACAACTGGGTGTCCAATTGCAGTTTCTTTTCGTTGATATCCTCCTTGATTAAAATCCAGTTTCGGGCGTTATACTTTTTAATGGAAATATTGTATTTTAATTTATCTTTATTCAAGTCCCCGGCTTCCCAGGTGACAATTAAATAATTGTTGTCTTTGGCTTTTTTCGAGGTGGTTTTGGTTTTAATGTCAGGGTTATAGGAATTGACGGGTTTCTTTTGGGAAGGTCTTTTAATTTCGATCTTTTTTAATTGGGGCCCCAGGTTGGATTGAATATAGTAGACCCTAAAACGCTCCAAATAAGGAGTTTCCGCGGCATTTTTAGAGTTTAGCACTGCCTTTACCTGGAAATAACGGCAATTGGAAATATTAAGCGGGGAATTTTCACTGTCGGTAAATGGCGCTGACCATTGGGTCCAGGTATTATCCGGCACATTGGAATTACCGGTCCGAACAAACAACAAAACTTCTGTTTGTGCGCTGGTCTCAGCCTCCCAATAAAGCCGCCCCAATTTCGACTGAATTTGTAGGTCATAGACGTCGGAATAATAGATGCCTTTGCGGTTCAGGGTATCTTCGACCCCCGTGATTGCAGCGGTATTGTTGGTGATTAAAGTATAGCCGCTGCCGGCACCTTTGCCATTCCCGGCAATTTTGAAAATCTGCGCGGAATCACTTTCGTAGATAATGGCAAAACTACCGTCCTTTTTTACACTGTATACCCGGCCCGAATCGCCGGTACCAATGATCACACTGTTGGTCTTCCCATCATAGAACACGGAATAAATATATTCGGTCCCTGATGTCCATATTTTTTCTACAATGCCATTGGTGTGTAAACAGTATAACACGCTTTTTTCCCGGGGTGTTTCCTCTTGCTTCTCTTTCTTTTTTAAGAATAGACGTTTCTCCCGGGAATCATTGTCCCTTATTTGACTGGTCAGGGATATCTCCTTAGTGGCGGAGAAATAAATATTGCCCTCGTTGTCTTCACAGATACCCCGAATTTCCTGGAAAGGAGAATCAAAGAGCACTTTGACTTTTCGGTTATCGATGCGGTAGAGGATTCCCCTGTCCCCGCTTCCCGCCAGGATAGAATTATTCCCGGAAATGTAAAGGGAAATAATATGTGTGTCTTCAGCGGCAAATATTTGGGCGGCCTGGCCTTCGGGGGTGATTTGGTACACCCCGCCGCTGTTTCCCACCGCACAAATAATTTTGCCGGTTTTATCTTCTTTCAGGTCCCAAATAAATTTCTCATCCGGGTTAAAAAATTCCTTCCTGCCTTTATTGGGGGAAATTTTATAAATCTTTCCCTCCGGGGATGTGGCAGCAAAAACCGTCTCCTTACTGCCGCCTTTTCCTGCCACCAGGACCGCATACACATCAAGCTCACTATCCGATTCAAAAATCGCCTCAATATTTCCCGGTAAACCCTCAGGCGTAACCGGCGCTGCCGGAGATGGGGTGGTGGGCTTTATTCGATATACCGATGCTTGATGACCGGTCCCTAGATAAATATCCCCACCGGGAGCCATATCCAGGGCCAGGTAATACTCTTTGCCGGGTCCGGGAATCTCTTTTATACCGGGACCGATAAACAGTCGTCCTTTACTATCCAGGGCTGTGCCGCTGAATTGACCTTGTTGAAAATCATCAAATCGATAAACCTCTATCTTCTTCACTTCAACCGGGTAGAGATTTAAGCCCGCGATTACCGGGAAAACCGACCAAAATAAGATATATAATAGTGGAGTAACATTTTTTTTATTCAGCATTTGACCTCTCTTTAATTGTTAATTTAAACAGTTTCATACCTCTTACGACGCTGGGAAATTCCAATTGATATTCTTTGATCGTAGAATATTTAATTTTCCCTTGCTCTCCGGGGGACATGCCCTGCAGGGGTATTGAGTCATAATCAAGTACGTTCTTTAAACTGGGAGGGAGATTGGGATATTCATGACCCTTGACGAATAATCCACTGGCCGGGGTCATAAATTTGAAATACAAGCGGTTATTTTTCCTTAAATTATTGATGGCCCGAATTAAAAAACTCAATTTTGTGGGAAAGTAACTGGACCTGACATTCCTGGCATCAAATTGTCCCATTCGGTCGCTGTCCGCGGCCAATAAATAAAATTCCGAACCGGCTTTTAAATTAGGGGCTTTGATATTTATGGTTTCGGAATAAGCTCTGCCCCGTTCATTCCTTAAATAAACAGTGATATTCATGATTTCGCCAGGGAGGTAAGACTTTTTTTCAATCAAAACGTTTTCAAGGTTTGCCCGCCTGAGAATTTCAGAACCCCCCAGCTCAAAATCAATCTTTTGTATTTTGATGTTTTTTTCGTTGTTATTCATTAAGAAATAGGTAATCACCAGCAGTAGATTGCTGAGTTCAGTATAAGAATCCGTACCGGTGAACAGATCATCGATGACAATATTTTTTTCTCCCTCGATGAATATTTTCCCATCCACTTTTACAGACTGGAATCCAACTTGTTGATATTCGGAAGAGAAGATATTGAAAATGGAAAGAGCCGACAGTACAGGGGTTAATAAAGAATGGTGGACCAGTTCAATATTGAATTGCCGGTTCCGGTTTTTTAAGTAAATCTTCATCGGGACCATATACGGGACCTGTCCCAATTCTCCCATCACCGCTGAGAACCGGTCTTGCAGCACCCGGCCCACCATTTGTTTCGATGTGGTCAATAAAAAGGATTCCTGGAGGGAAGGCATCACAGCGATAACTTCCGCTTTGTGTAAAGGAAAATCAACGGTCCCCAGGTTAAAAAAGGGATGGCCGAACAGGTAAACTTTATCACCGTCTACATGAGTGACTGTCCCGTAAGCGGCATATTCCAAATCACCCTTTATCAATGGAATCGCAACCGTATCCGCGGGAGATATTTTCAATAAATCTTCAACCTGGTTTTTGGTGATTGTCTTAGTGGAAGCAATACCGGCACCATTGCCCAAAGAAAACACAGGTTTTAAAGCCGTTAAATAAGAGAATGCCGCTGGCTTGAATCCCCGGTAAGCACCGATCAAGCGAATGGGGGAAAACGCTTCATTGGTTGTTAAATTGAGCCTCTTTGCCAATTGCTCCTGCACCAGGTTTGTTATTATTGACAGGTTTTTCTTATCGAATTCCACCTTCATGGTAGAAATATCGATGGTAAACGTAGGTGTTTCGTATTCAGCGGTCTGCAGGATATCTTCAATGGGGGTGACGCCGCCGATGGGCTGCCGGGAAAAAGAAAATCCATAAGCAATGGCACCGATGAGTTTACCATCGATATAAGCGGGGCTTCCACTCATACCGGATATGATTCCACCGCTGTTCAGTTCCGGGGAATCTAATTTCACGATGATTAAATTCTTATCGGGTGCAAAATTTTCAATGATTCCCAATACTTTAAAGGTGTAGGTCTCCGCTTTGGTGCCTTTTAAAGTAGATTTGCCAACGCCTTCCATTCCTGCTTTGATTTCCGATAATTTCATTATTTCCACTGCCTGAAGGCAAAAGGAAAAATACAAAACCATCAATGTGATGCTTATCATATTTATAGGTGTTAATTTTCTCATTCAATCTCCAAAAATTCTTTGATATTTTCCATAAAATCATTTACTTGAAAGGGCTTAAAGATGATCCCATTGGCGCCGATTTTTTGCAAATAGTCGCCGCGGCACTGCTGATCACCGGTTAATATCACAATAGGGGCATTTTTTTGTTGGTTTCTTATTTGGGAAATCAGGTCTTCGGCTTTCATCTTTCCCAGGTTTCGGTCCAACAAAATAAGATCGAAATCTTCTTCGGCTATCAGCTTTAGCCCTTGATCGGCGTTTTCAGCGCCCAGGCATTGGATTTCTTCCAACTCAAGGAAGTCCTTGATTAGCTCTCTGATGAAATCTTCATCATCTATTACCAGTACTTTTTGTTCTTTTTTACTCATTTTTTCACTCGATTGTCTTATCATAATAGAATTTCACATAAAAATCAAGTCTTAAAAACCAAATCCATCTCGTACTTGACATTTGATGGCAAAATGGGGAACTGTTTCTAACATGTAAAGGAGAACGGAGCTCCATTTCACTGCGCATTAGTATATATACTGATCGTCTTTAGGTTTTTTTCGTTTTACTTTTTTGAAAATTCTGCCGATTAGATCTTCGAAAAAAATTTTCCCCACTAAGTACAGGATGAACCATGCGATACCGGCAAGTACGATTATACCGATAAACAGACTTAAGTTTGCCCATATTTTAAACATTGCCTCTATTTAAATACCATACCGGGAGACAAAAAACAAGTCAAAACAGCAATTTTTTTGAATTATTCCCGGGAATCTTTTTCTTGTTTTTTATGAACCGCCATGGTCTCCCGCAATCTCCCCCAATCGGAAAGTACTATTGCCTGGTTGCCATAATCCAGGGTCTGTTGGACAGAGTCACCCCATTTTTCAATGATTTTTTCTACCTTTTTATACAAATTCATGGCTTCTTGAATTTTTCCCAACACCTTAAGAATCAATGCCTGGTTGCCGTAACTTAAAGCCAGTCCGGCGTGATCGCCCAATTCTTCATATTTTTTTTCTTGCTTTTTGAAAAGAGTCATGGCCTCGTCTAATTTTTCCTGTTTTTTAAGAATTCGTCCCTGGTTGCCATAACTTCGAGCCAGACCGGCGTGGTCCTTCAACTCTTCATATATTTTTTCGGCTTTTTTATGTAAGGCCATGGCCTTTGGAAATTTTCCCTGCGCCTTAAGAACCAGTCCCTGGTTGCCATAACTTCGAGCCAGACCGGCGCGGTCCTTCAACTCTTCATACATTTTTTCTTCTTTTTTTTGCATGGCCAGGGCCTCCGGCAATTTCCCCCAATCATAAAGAATCATGGCCTGATTGCTGTAACTTAAAGCCAGTTGGGCCCGGTCGTCCAGTTCTGTAAAAATTTCTTCCGCCATTTTATAATAATTCATGGCCTCTTTAAATTTTTCTCTCCCTTTAAGAATCATTGCCTGGTTGGCATAACCCGGGGCCAGAGCGGCGCGGTCACCCAATTCCTCGAAAATCTCCTCTGCCATCTTATAATAATTCATGGCCTCCTGCAATTCTCCCCAATCATGAAGAATCATGGCCTGGCTGCCGTAACTCAAAGCCAGACCGGCGCGGTGGTTCAATTCTTCACAGATTTTTTCTTCTTTCTTGTGAATTACCATGGCTTCTTTCAACTTTCCCCACACCTTAAGAATCACTGCCTGGCCGGCATAACTTCGAACCAACCCGAAGCGGTCGCCTGATTTCTCCGCGGTTTTTTCTTCTTTTTTATAAATTATCATGGCCTCTTCTAAATTGCCATGTTTTCTATATACCAATGCACGATGCCCATAAGCGGTCCTTAATGCATATTGGTCCCCCGGGAATAATGTTTCTACCCATTGGGTCAACCGAATATAAAAATCAGCAAATCCACGGGAAGTGCAAAAATCATATAAATCATACAACCAATCAATCAACCGTTTATCACAGTTCTCAGAAGCTGCTAAAAGTGCTTCTTCCAGTTGCAGGTAAAATTTTTCCTTGACGGTGAAATGGATGGTGTCATCGGTAAAAATGTCTTGCACCAGTTGGATAAACCTCTCTTGGAACCGGTTGTCAAAGCGCTCCCGTACCAGTGCCCGCACCAGCGGGTGCAATTCATAGGTCTGCTGACCGTCGGTTTTCCGGCATTTACACCAGGAAAAGACACACAACCGTTCCAGTCTCACTTCGATATCTTCGTTTTTTGTCAACTGCTGCAAGAAATCCAGGGACACCGGCCCCGGACTGCAAACGGCCATGTATTTAAGGGTTTCCAGCAATCCCCCGGTCAACAAGGGGGTGGAAAGATCAAATAGGGATTCGATAATGAGGCGATCGCTCTTTTCCGCTGCCTGCCCCCGGCGGATCAGTGCTAACCGCTCTTCATCGATCAGATTGTCCCGCAGCGCGGGGGCGGTATAACGGGGACCGAATAACATCAAAGAAACAGCCTGGCCCAGCGCAAGCGGTAAAAACCCGAGATTTTTCGCTGTGTCAAGATAAATATCCTCTTGCACTACCCGGTACTTTCCTCCCAACATCTCCAGGAATAGGGCCAATGCCTCTTTCTCCGTGAATTGTTCCAGGGGTATTTCACAAAGCCGGAGACCGGGGAAATGAACACCGATGTGCTCAAGCATTTCCCGGTTGCTCGTAGTCATCAATACAGCACAGTTGGTCTTATCGGGCAGCATGTATCTCAGGCTTTTCCACTCCACGGCATTATCCAGTATCAATAGGACGGAACGCTCTTTTAATATATCGGTAACCAGCCGTTGGGCAGCCTCTGCGTCCGGTGGCTCCGTGACATCCAATTGAAATTGCCTGGCCAGATGCATGGCAAAAGCCATTGGCGTGTACTTATCCACCCGGATAGGCGACAATACCCCATCTTCAAACCGGGGTAAACCTGAAAACCGTTTGGCTGCTTCAACGGCTAACGTGGTTTTGCCTACCCCTCCCGCGCCTTCGATATCAAAAAACCGGCCGGTGATTACCTGCAAATCCCCGGAGTCACTTTTTTCCTCAAGGTTTTCCCGGATTTGCTCCAATTGCTCCAACCTGCCGACAAAAGCGACGTTGTGTTCGATTAACGGAGGTCCCAAATGTCCGCCTTTTGGTTCCGCCAACCGCCGCAATACTTCCTCGATTTGTCCGAATTCTACGATCCAAATAGGGATAATACCTATCTCTGATAACCGGCGATTTAGTTCTTCCTGCTCATCTTTCTCTTCGGGCTGCGGCAAAATGGCAAAATGGAGCCGCATATCCTTCAAACTTTCCATGATCATTATTGTCCGGTCATGGGCCAGCGAACAACCGATAAACAGCAGGGAACAATTGGTTAGCACCCGTTTTAAAAAAACAGGCAGCGGTGCTTTGGGATCGAATCCCCCAGGATCGCCA
>Ga0210084_1000050_pt1 | contig 15484 bp, 11 predicted proteins | sample China_Galinas_Co_3_FD_184863 | JGI IMG/M metagenome (GOLD analysis project Ga0210084, IMG submission 184863) | Wetland microbial communities from San Francisco Bay, California, USA, that impact long-term carbon sequestration -... | ecosystem: Environmental > Aquatic > Marine > Wetlands ... | reverse complement strand
GGTTGATAAGGATTAGGATAAATATCATCAATATCCACTTCAATATAACCTTTTTCATCCTGGGACGGTCGATTGGTAATAATTGCTTCCAGTCCTTTTCCTAAAACCCTGCGTTTTGTTTTCATTGACATTGACCCAGTATCTCCCTTGCCAGCGCCATATATGCCTGGGAGCCGGCCGACTTTATTTCATATAACTGGATGGGCTTCCCAAAACTGGGTGCTTCGGAAAGTCTGACATTCCGGGGAATAATTGATCGGTAAACTTTTGCCTTGAAATAACTGCGTACCTCCTCTTCCACCTGTTTGGATAAGTTGGTTCTTTCATCATACATAGTCAACAAAATACCTTTGATTTTTAATGATGGATTAAAATTCTCCCTGGTTCTCTCAATGGTGTTCATCAAATCAGACAATCCCTCCAGGGCATAATATTCGGCTTGAATGGGGATCAATACACTGTGGGCAGCCGTCAAGGCATTAATAGTTATGATTCCCAAAGAAGGTGGTAAATCCAGGAGGATATAATCAAACTGTCCATCAATTTCCATCAGTGCTTTTTTTAAATATAGATGATTATCATCCTCTGACGCCACTTCCAACTCAAAACGGGCAAACTTTCGAGCAGAAGGAACAATCTTTAAAAATCTCAATTCATGGTCTACAATTGCATCCTTCAATGAACAGTGTCCTTCGATAACAGAATAAATGTCATTTTCAACTGAAGTTTTATCTATGCCTAACCCTGTGGAAGAATTGGCCTGGGGATCCACATCAACGATAAGAACATTTTTTTCTGCTATTGCCAGTGATGCACCTAAATTGATAGCTGTGGTGGTCTTTCCAACACCACCCTTCTGATTGGCAATGGCAATAATTTCACAATTTTTTTTCTCTTTCACGTCCTAAGTTCTCCATTTTTTATTATATTTTTAATTTGACCGTCTCAAAATTTTTAAAATCCTTAAATTTTTTCGTAAGGGAACATTATAAGTTTTTTTTGATACACTTTCCAGATCATTTTTATTTTTTTTTATTTTATTTTCTGATGTGATTAAAACGGCTTCATTTATCAGTCCCTGTTGAACGAAACTACAAAGGGCATTTAATCGCGGAAATCCCCTTGCTATAAGTGTTTTTGCCTTATTATTCCCATTTTTCCTTTTTTTTAAACACTCTTCAATACTGACATCTCGAACATCCACATTGGACAATCCCATCCTTTTTTTCACTTCACTGAGAAATAAGGCTTTCTTTCCTTTGGGTTCCACCAATACGATTCTCCTATTTTTATCCATCAAAGCAATAGGGATACCCAGGATACCGTTTCCGCTTCCGGCATCTATAATAAAATCGTTGGATATATATTGGTCCAGTAAATAGGTTTCAATTAATAATTGAACCAGCTTTTCCCGGGTAATTTTTCGTGAAATTAAATTTACTTTCTCGTTGTACTCCAAAAGCATGTCTATATAGGTCTTCAGTGTATCCGATATTTCCATAATATGTGATTATATCATAAAATGAAATATAAAACCATCAAGATGTTTCACGTGAAACATCTTTTTCCCCGGATTATTCCTCTCCTTCTTCTTCGGACTCCGAAGGGGATTGCCCCCCCATCCTTCGTTTTATCCATAGATAGTAGGCAATTGATAAAATCCATATAATAAAAACCAAAGGCGAATACTTCACAAAATCCATGACAAGCAAATAGGGAGAAAAAATAATCGCCACAATCACTACAAAAATAAACACTCTTAAAAATATCTTTTTCATGTCTTTATAGAGTTATTGTTAATCTTTTATCGTTAAAATATAATATATTTTTTTTTTTTGTCAAGTCTTGACAAGAATTCACATTTGGATTATGATACCCCCGTCTCACTAAATAGGAGAATAAAAAAAAATACCAGTAAGGATAGGAAGCTGTAAAAAGTTTTCCACAATTGTTGATAATATTGTGGAAAAGTGACTTGCGACACATAAAATTTGTATATAGTACGGTAATAGAATGAACGACTTCGAGTTGACAAAAAATTTTTTGAAGAACATCCTGGATGAACCGACATTCGAGAAATGGATACTCCCATTATCATATATCGGCACCAAAAACAACATCGCCTTCGTTGGTTCACCGGATAAAAAAAAAACCATCTGGATAAAGAACAATCTTCTTAACAATATTAACAAACATACCAAAAGGGAATTTAATTTCGTTCTCAAAGTGGTCCCCCTCTACGAAGATGAAAACGAAGATGAAGATGAAAACATCATTCCTACAATAGATGACGATATAAAATACACCGGCTCTTATAGATCAAATTTACAATCCAGGTACAACTTCGAAAATTTTGTCCAGGTTGACCAGAACAGGATGGCATATTCCTTTGCCCGTAATGTTTCGGAATTCCCGGGCCAAAATTATAATCCACTCTATATCTATAGTGACGTAGGTCTGGGAAAAACCCACTTACTCTACGCCATCGGAAATCATATCGTTAAAAACGACAAAAAAACACGGGTTATTTATTCCACCACCAATGACTTTATGCATGACTACGTCGAATCTAACCGGCTCAATAGACGAACAGATTTTATAAATAAATATATCTCTGTTGATGTATTACTTATCGATGATCTCCAGTACATTACCAAATGGGAAGGCACCAGTGAACAATTTTATTATATTTTTAACAAATTGATCCAGTTCGAAAAACAAATCGTTTTATGCTGCGATAAACCACCTGATGATGTAAAAGGACTGGAAAAAAGAATTAAATCACGTTTTGAATGGGGAAGCATTGTTAATATTTTTCACTATGACCTGGAAGGACGGTTGGCAATACTTAAAAATAAACTGGTTGAACGGAGACACTTGTTTAAATATGACTTTGATATCCCCGAAGAAGTGCTTTTCTTCCTGGCTTCATCGATCAAAGATAATGTTAGAAAGCTGGAAGGTGCTTTGAACCGTCTAATCGGCGTGGCCAATTTAAAATTTTCCGATGCCAAAGGAACCAAAATCACATTGGAGTTTGCCAAAGAAGCATTGAAGCCAATTATATCCCTGAAGAAAAAAACTGTCACCATCGAAAGAATCAAGGAATTTGTGGCTCAGAAATACAATATAAAGGTAGAAGACCTGGTTTCAAAAAGCAATAAGCGCGAAATTGCCGAGCCCCGCCAAATTTCCATGTACCTTTGCAAAAAATTAACCAAAAAACCCCTCAATGAAATTGGAATCAAATTTGGGGGTAAACATCATTCCACTGTCCTCCATTCATTAAACAAAATCAAAAAGAACATTAAAGATGACCCTGATTTCTCCATGGAAATCAATTCCATTATAAAATTCTTCCAGGACTAGGGACTTTGATGACATTACTTTCACACCCTTCCTACTGACCCACTGACCACTGATTTTCTACATTGTTAATTGATGAGATGAAAAAATAAAAGAACAATTTTTTCCACATTATTCCAACATACTGTTGAAAAGTCCGGCAAAATAGGGACAAAACAATACCTTTTCCACATTTTTCCACATCAAAATTTATCCCACCTCCGGTTTTCCACATTATTAACAATTTATCCACAACTGTATCATCAATCTTTATCGAGTACTGATAAATCTTTTGAAATTTTTCCACTTTTTCACACTTCCTTCTTTTATTTATTTGTAAATTATGATATTATTCTAGAGAAATAATAATAAGAGGTCTAAGATGAATATTATTGTGGATAAGTCCTATTTTACCAATGAGCTAAAACTGTTCCAGGGTATATTCGAAAAGAAGTCGCTGAAGGACATCCTGGAAAACATAAAATTAACCGCGCATCAAGACGGTACCCTGGAATTGGTGGCCACTGATCTTGAAATCGGTTTACTCTCAACAATTTCGGTTACCGTTAATGAACCGGGCACCTTTACCGTTAACGGCAGAGATTTGTATGAACTGATCTCCAGGATGCCGGAAGGGCTTGTGGAAATCACTGAAAATAACGATTTACAAATCTTTGTCACCAATGAAAAGAAAACCAGTAAGTATAAGCTCCTGGGACTGCAGTCTTCTGATTATCCCCTGCTGCCCCAGGGAGATTTTTCTTCCCCTATTACCATTTCCGTGAAAAACTTTGCTTCAATTATTAATAAAAGTTATTATATTATTTCACCGGAGATGAAATTTAGCCTGGGCGGCGCATTAATGTCTATTTCCAATAGTAAACTGGAATTGGCTGCCACAGACAGCCACCGCCTGGCTTATCTCTATTATGATGCTGAATTTGACATACCTGAGACCGCAGAAGAGGAAACATTGTCCTTTATTGTCTCAAGAAAAACCCTGTTGGAACTGCTGAAAATTTGTGAAGAAGGGGACATTCATTTCACCTTCGATAAAAATAATCTCTTTTTTAAACATAAAAACAGGGTCCTGTCTTCCCGCATTATCGATCAAAAATTTCCCAATTATAAAGCCGTTATCCCCGATAGAACGGAAACCGAAACCTCTGTCAGTAGGGATGAATTACTCCAAATCTTACGAAGAATCTTAATTTTTAAAACCCGGAACAACGGCGTTGTTTTTAACTTTGATAACAATCGATTGATCCTGGAACGAACAACACCGGAAAAAGGCGAAGGCCATGACGAAATGGATATCCAGTATAACGCCAATCCCGTCAAAGTCGCTTTTAATGGAAATTTTATCATGGATTTCCTTTCCCATGTGGAGACAGAGAATATTCAAATTAAAATCATCGATGAAGATAGCTCCTTTATCTTTAAACCTGTTATCGATCCCGGGTCCCAGGAAGAAGAAGTGGATTTTATCTATGTGGTTATGCCGCTGAATATTTGAGAACTTGGTTCGCTGCGCTCATAACGGGAATGTAAGAGATTGATTATCGAATATTTGAAACTCAACGGCTTTAGAAATTTAAAGAACTATGAAATTTCATTCTGCAAAAGTAGAAATCTAATATATGGATTCAATGGTGTGGGTAAAACGTCTATCCTGGAAGCCATTTTCCTCATGGCCTTCGGTAAATCCTTCCTGAACAGGAAAAAATCAGACCTGGTGAACCATAATTCAAAGGAATTTTACATTCGTTTAAATTGTACCCATCCCCATGGCTTCAGCCAACTGGCAGCTTCCTACCAAAACCGCTTTTCACTGTTTTTAAATGAAAAAAAAACCAATATTTTTGAAATCAATCACTATTTGTACCCGGTGTTCTTTTCATCATCCGATTATAACCTATATATAGAGAATATTCCCTATACCAGGAAGATGATCGATAGGTTCGTATTTGGTGTGGATCCCCTTTACATACGCTACATTTTGGGTTATAATAGAGCTTTGAAACAGAAAAATTATTTACTAAAAACGACACAGGATATATCTGAATTAAGAAGCTGGAACAAAATAATTAGTGAGCTGGCTGAAAAAATCGTAGGAATAAAAATGAAGTTCATTGAAAAGTTGAATGCGGAAATTACAGGCAAATTCGATAGGGGGCTGACTGTCCGCTGCCAACCTTCACTGAAGGTTGAACAGGGTATTTCCCCGGCATCTTTTTTCCAACAAATGGAATCAATGCAGGGACCGGAATTAAGGATGCAGCGATCTTTGTTGGGACCCCACCTGGATGGGTTTGATATTCTTTTAAATTTCAAACCCTTAAAATTCTATTCTTCCGGTGAAAAAAAAATACATTTGTTGATGATCTATATTTCTTTTATAGAGCTCTTTAGAAGGGTTAAACAGGAGTATCCCGTGTTCCTTTTGGATGATTTTGATACGGCCATCGATTCGAAAAATATTGATTTTTTAATGGATAATTACCCGGAAATGCAAGTTATTGCAACTTCTGTAACCATAAATCATGATTTTGATCGATTGATCGAACTAAAAAAGGAGAATTAAAACGTGAAAGACAATGAAAATAAATTGCATGTGGCCAATGCCCCGGACACCGAATATACCGCAGAAAGTATAAAAGTATTGGAAGGTCTTGAAGCAGTAAGGATGAGACCGGCAATGTATATTGGCAGTACCGGCTCTATGGGGCTTCACCATATGGTGTATGAAGTGGTGGACAATTCTATCGATGAAGCCATGGCAGGATATTGCACCAACATCGATGTTATTATTCATTTTGACAATTCCATTACAGTGAAAGATGACGGCCGCGGAATACCCACGGATATTCATAAAGATGAAGGAAAACCCGCTGCTGAAGTCGTGATGACCACATTACACGCCGGGGGTAAATTTGACAAAAACAGCTATAAAGTCTCAGGCGGACTCCATGGCGTAGGCGTTTCCGTTGTCAATGCCCTCTCATCAAAACTGGAATTGGAAATTAAAAGAGATGGCCTTGTCTATTTTCAAAAATATGAAACCGGCGATCCCGTAACTAAATTTAAAAAAATCGGTAAAACCGATAAACGGGGAACACGAATCACCTTTTGGCCCGATGAAGAAATTTTTGAAACCACCGAGTTCGATTACACCATTTTATCTAATCGACTCAAGGAGTTGGCTTTTTTAAATCGCGGGGTCACCATTACCATTATCGATGAACACACCGAAAAACAGGAAACCTTTTATTATGAAGGCGGGATCGAAGAGTATGTCCAGTACCTTTGCACCAATAAAGAAAAGCTTCTCGAACAGCCCGTCTATCTGGCCACTAAAACAGAGGATATCGAAATTGAAATTGCCCTGCAATATATCTCATCTTACAATGAAATACTGCTCTCTTTTGTAAATAATATCAATACCATCGAAGGGGGGACCCATTTAACCGGTTTCAAAGGGGCCATAACCCGAACCATTAACTATTTCGCCCAGACCAATAACCTGAAAAAAGATTTTAAAGGAAGTTTTTCCGGGGAAGATGTCAGGGAAGGACTGGTGGTAGTGGTTTCCATCCGCCTGATGGACCCCCAATTTGAGGGGCAGACCAAATCCAAACTGGGGAATTCCGAAGTTAAAGGACTGGTTGAATCATTTGTTAATGAAAAATTACAACAGTTTTTCGATGAGAATATCTCTGCCGCCAAAGCCATTATAAATAAAGCTCTTTTGGCTGCTCAAGCCAGGGAAGCATCAAGAAAAGCCAAAGACCTGGTGAGAAAAACCAGTTTATTGGAAGGCACCTCTCTCCCCGGGAAGCTGGCCGATTGCCAGTCAAAAGACCCTGAAACCAGTGAAATATTCGTGGTGGAAGGCGATTCTGCCGGCGGTTCAGCCAAACAAGGAAGAGACCGCCGCTTCCAGGCTATTTTACCCCTGCGGGGAAAAATCCTCAACGTTGAAAAAGCCACCACCTCCAAAATGCTGGAAAATACTGAAATTAAAACCATTATTACCGCATTAGGCGTGGGCATCGGGAAAGAAAACTTTGACCCCGAAAAACTCAGGTATTACAAAGTTATTATTATGACTGACGCTGATGTGGACGGTTCACATATTCGTACGCTCTTGATGACCTTCTTTTTTAAACATATGCGCCCACTGATTGAACGGGGACATATTTACCTGGCCCAACCACCCCTCTTCCTGGTAAAAAAGGGAAAGTCACAAACTTATTTGAAAAATGAAAAGGAATTGGAAAACCACTTGCTAAAAAAAATCGGTGAGGATGTGGCTTTATACTTTGCAGTCCCGGGGGAAACGCAGCCGCAGCCCGAGGAAGCAGATGGAGAAGAACCGGAGCCATTGAGGGGTCGTAAATTGATCACTTTTCTTAAATTAATCGGCAAAATGGAATCCTTACTGGATAGGATTGAAAAAAGAGGAATGCCCCGGGTCTTAACGGAAAAGTTAATTGAACAGATCAAAAGTGAAGACACCTTTGAAGATGAAAAACGAACCCGGGAAATTGCACAATCCATCCGGGAACTGGGCTGCGCCTCTTCTGTGGATATTAATTTTGACCAGGAACATTCTCGCTATACATTGGAACTGGATTACGAATTAAATGGCATGATCATGCACCGTTCCATCGATTGGGACTATTTGACCGGCCCTTTATTCGCCAAAGTCAACGAAGCCTATGAAAAGCTAATAGAATACCCCAATCCACCCTATATTTTTAAAATCGGGAATGATGAAATTAAAATCAACGACACAAAAAATTTGGTTTCTACTTTATTCGAAAGGATCAAAAAAGGATTAACCATTCAGCGCTATAAAGGCCTGGGGGAAATGAACCCGATCCAGTTGTGGGAAACCACCATGGACCCCGAGAATCGCACATTGCTAAAGGTTAATATTAATGATTTCCTGGCCAGTGAAACCATCTTTGATACATTAATGGGCAGCGATTCCAGTAAACGAAAAGAGTTTATACTGGAAAACGCTTTGAATGTCCGAAACCTGGATATATAGTCCAGGTCAGCGAGGAATAAATCATGGCGGAAGAAAAGGAAATAAAAGAAAAAAAAGAAAAAATCCCAAAAGAAGTGGTATTCAAAGATAAAATTGAGAATGTTACCATTGAAAAAGAGATGCAAACCTCTTACCTCGATTATTCCATGAGTGTGATTATCGGGCGGGCCATTCCTCATATTCGTGACGGTTTAAAACCGGTTCACCGCAGGACATTGTATTCGCTCCATCAAACCGGCACCCATTATAATCAGGCCTATAAAAAGTCGGCCCGTATTGTAGGGGATGTTATCGGTAAATATCATCCCCATGGCGATACGGCGGTATATGATACATTGGTGCGAATGGCCCAGGATTTTTCACTGCGCTACTTATTGGTGGACGGACAGGGAAATTTCGGCTCCATCGATAATGACCCCCCGGCTGCCATGAGGTATACGGAAGTCCGCTTGACCAAAATTTCCAACCTGCTGCTCACTGACCTGGATAAAAATACGGTTGATTTTTTACCCAATTATGATGGTTCTTTGACGGAACCGGAGATATTTCCTTCTTTATTACCCGTGTTATTGTTGAATGGGAGTACGGGAATTGCCGTCGGTATGGCCACTTCCATCCCTCCCCATAATTTAAAGGAGCTAATCGATACCTTCATCTATTTTGTGGATAACCGGGAAGCAACCACTGTTCAACTGATGGATATTCTCAAAGGTCCTGATTTTCCCACCGGCGCCACTATCTATGGTAAGTATTCCCTGCAAAAGGCCTATGAAACCGGCAAAGGAAACATCGTGGTCAGGGCCAAATCAACCGTGGAAACCGATAAAAAAGGAAGAGAAAGTATCATTATTAATGAAATCCCTTACCTGGTAAACAAAGCAAAAATTCTTGAAACCATCGATAACCTGAGAAAGAGTAAAAAGGTCCCCGGTATCTTCGAGGTAAGAGATGAATCCGACCGCGAGGGCATGCGCATTGTAATCGAATTAAAAAGGGATGAAATTCCCGATGTCATATTGAATAGTTTGTATAAATATACGCAATTACAATCCACTTTTTCCATTAATCTCCTGGCCATTGCCAACAATCAGCCCACCCAGTTTAATTTGAAAGACTATTTTAATTATTTCCTGGGTCATCGTAAGGAGGTGGTCCGGCGCCGGTCGCTCTTTGAATTGGAAAAGGCGGAAAAACGCGCTCATATTATCGAGGGATTGAAAATTGCCCTGGACCAACTGGACCTGGTTATTAAGATTATCAGGGGCTCGAAAAACCGGGCCGAAGCAAAAGAAAATTTACTGGCGCAATTACCGTTAACACCAACTCAAACCGATGCTATCCTGGATATGCAGTTGTACCGCTTAACCGGTCTCGAAATCGATAAATTGGAAAACGAGTATGCGGAACTGCTCAAGCAGATCGATTATTTAAAACAACTCCTTTCCAGTGAACGCATGCTGTTGAGTCTCATTAAAGAAGAATTGTCCGAGGTGGCCGAACAGTACAAAGATGAACGTCGAACCGCCATTATCGAAGAGGACCTCCATGATTTCGATATGGAAGACTTTATCAAGGACGAGGATTTTGTCATTTCCGTTACAAAAAAAGGGTATATTAAACGAACCGCCCTGACTTCTTACAAAAGTCAGAAACGGGGGACAGTGGGCCGAAAAGGCGTTGATCTCAGGGAAGAAGATGTGGTATCGAGATTGCTGGTGGCCTCAGCTCATGATTATATCCTGGTGTTTACCGAAAAAGGCCGAATGTTCTGGAAAAAAGTTTACGAACTACCTGAAGCGGATATCAGCGGCAGGGGAAAACCCATCAACCACTTGATCGGAATTAGTGAAGATGAAAAAGTCTGTTCCGTGATCAATGTAAAGGAATTTGCCCAGTATCGGTACGTTTTTTTATTTAGCCGGCAGGGCTATGTCAAAAAGACTTCTCTTTCAGCTTTTTCACGACCAAGGGTCAATGGGATTATTGCCGCGGATGTCAGGGAAGGAGATTCTCTTTTTGAAGCTCAAATTTCCGACGGAGACGATGAAATTGTCCTGGGAACCAACCTGGGAAAAGCCATTCGATTCCATGAATGGGATGTCAGGGAAATCGGCAGGACCGGCAGGGGAGTCATTGGTATCCGCATGGATAAAAATGATTTTGTGGTGGGCGCGGATGTCATCCGCGAAAACGATAAATATATTTTAACGGTTACCGAAAATGGCATCGGAAAAAAATCCGGGCTGGACCTCTATCGGATACAAAATCGAGGAGGAAAAGGCTTGATCAACATTCGAATTAACGAACGTCTAGGAAAAGTAATCGGACTGGTCACCCTTCGAGACCAGGAAGAATTTATTTTATCCTCAGAGCAAGGTAAAACCATCAAACAAGATTCCGATGCTATCAGGGCCCAGGGTAGGGCCACACAGGGCGTCAGGATCATCAACCTCAAACCCGGGGACCGACTGGTAACACTGGAAAAAGTCAGAAGTGAAGCTGAAGGAAATGGTAACAATAACCACAAAGAGGAATCAGACCAATAATAACCTTTTATTTTGGGGGATATTGAAAATTATTTCCATAGATGTTAATATAAAGGCTAATTTTCAAATAAATAGAGGTTAGTGAAAAGTAAAAATGTCGTTAACGGAAATTGAAACCAGGGTGCTTAAGACTTGCTGTGATTTAAACGATAAGTTAATTCTTAACATCCTTGAAAATGACCGGATATTTGTCTACAAAAGCAGATTTCTAGCAGTGGATTTTAAAAATGGATTTATCATTATTGATGAACCCTCCCCGGAAATCCCTGATGCCAAAACCCTTTCAGAGGGTCAGCATTTTGAAATCTTCTTTGAGTATAAAATCTTTCGGTATATTTTTAATTCAAAAGTATTGGAACATACAGAATATAAATTGCACCGGCACGCCTTTAGTGCACTAAAAATCCTCTTGCCTCAACAATTGATGGATGGGGATAAACGTGATTATTTCCGGGTGGAAATCCCGATGAAACAGCCCATTGAGGTGAAATTTAATATCCTTGACCGGGAGTTTAAAGGAGAAATGGTGGATATCTCCGGCGGAGGCTTTGCTATGAAAGTAAAAACGGGGAATAAACCATTTCCCCTGGAACAAGGCGATATAATCGATGCCGGGTTTAAACTAAAACCGGATGATGAAATGTGGGAAATTTGGTCTGAAATTCGAAATAAAAGCCAATACAAAAACACCCGCACCATAAAATGGGGGATGCAGTTTCTGGGGAAAGAACGGAATAGAAATCTCTACTATTACCGAAACAAAATCCTTCGTTATGTTACCGGGCGGCAGCGGGAGATATTGTCAAAATGAATGTCCCTATGCCAATTGTACGTTTTGCCCCCTCCCCCACCGGCCACCTCCATATTGGCGGTGTCCGCACCGCTCTCTTTAATTATCTATTTGCCAAAAACCAGAAAGGAAAATTAATTTTAAGAATCGAAGATACCGATATTTCCAGGTCTTCTCAAAAGATGGCGGAGGAAATCCTCACGGGATTGCAGTGGCTGGGTATCCAGTGGGATAAAGGCCCTATCTATCAATCAGACCACTTTGCCAGGTATAAAGAAATTGCCCTGCAACTGTTGGAGCAAAACAAAGCCTACCGCTGCTTTTGTACCCCCGAAGAAATCGATACCCGCAGGAAAATAACCGGAACCAAAGATAAAACCCAACAGGTCTATAAATACGACCGCCAATGTCTCCAATTATCCCCTGGACAAATCAAAGAAAAGCTGGAACAAAAGATTCCCCATGTCATTCGGTTTCTTATCCTCAACGGGACCACTTATTTTAAAGATCGCCTTCATAAAGATATGAAAGTCGATAATGATCAATTGGAGGATTTTGTCATACTGAAATCCGACAATTCTCCTACTTATCATCTTTCAGTAGTGGTGGATGACAGTGATATGGCCATTACCGATGTGATCCGCGGTGACGATCACATTTCCAATACCTTCAAGCAGGTGCTGCTGTTCCGGGCACTGGAAAAGAAACCGCCCAAATACGCCCATCTACCACTGATCCTGGGACCGGACCGGAAAAAATTAAGTAAACGGCACGGTGAAACCTCTGTCATGGAATTCAAGCGAAAGGGCTACCTACCCGATGCCATCATTACCTACCTGTCCCAGTTGTCCTGGCTCCCCGCCGACAGCAAAAAAATATTTTCAATCAAAGAGCTGGTAAACCAATTCAAATTAAGTAAGGTATCAAAAAACAGTCCCGTATTCGATTATGAAAAGCTGCACTTTTTAAACAGCCGGGCCATCCAACAACGAAGTGCAAATGACCTTTTACACCTTTTGCAGGAGAATGACGATTTTACCGGGAAATATTCCATTTTTCCCGGACAAAAACAATTGGCCCTCATTGAATTGGTCAAACCCCGGATGAAAACCCTTAACCAATTTGAACCGAAATTCGATATTTATCTCACTGGAAAATTAAATTATAATAATCCTGACTTGCAGAAACTCAAGGAAAATTATTCCACCCCGGAGATAATAAAACATTTGCAGTTGCTCCTGGTTCACCTGGGGAACATAGATATTTCTGATTTTAACAGCACCATGGTGGAACAGGCACTCAGGGAATGTGCGGATAAGAATCGCTTAAAAGCGGGTGATTTGATTCACCCGGCACGGTTTGCTCTTACCTCAGAAACTGTCAGCCCCTCCATCTTTGATGTGATTGCCTTTTTAGGAAAACAAGAAACCTGCAAACGAATCAACCGATGTATTGGATTTTTACAACATGGGCAAAGGGAAAATCCTGGAAATGAGAGAGAATAAAAATGCTGTTACCTATAAAGGATTATAATCCCACCAAACGCACCGCTTATATTACCATTGTTCTTATTTGTATCAATACAGCAGTGTTTATATTCCAATATATTTTATCTGATAAACCCTTTGGGTATAATATTGGCCGTTATTCTATGGTGCCTTATGAAGTTACTCATTTTGAAAATGTTCCTACTCCTGTGCTAATAGAAGGACAGGAGAACAAATGGAGGGTTCTTTTAAACGAGGGGATGGATATTAAAAAGGGACCTGTTAGGGTGGAAATAAACGGCCAAATAAGATTGGCAGTTTTAATTGAAAGGAAAATTTCACCTTTCGTCAGTTTATTAACATCTATATTTATGCACGGTTCTCTTTGGCATCTCCTGGGTAACATGCTTTTCCTTTGGATCTTTGGCAACAACATAGAAGACTACCTGGGAAAAATGAGGTTTATTTTTTTCTATCTAGCCTGCGGTGCCGGCGCCAGTTTGATTCACGTTTTGTTTAATTTTGATTCCACTATCCCGGTAATCGGAGCCAGCGGGGCCGTGTCCGGTGTGATGGGCGCCTACCTGGTCTTATACCCGCATGCAAAGGTCCGTACGCTGGTATTTCTATTTATCATAATTACATTTATCGATGTGCCGGCATCTGTGTTTCTGATCGTTTGGTTTATTTTTCAATTTTTCAGTGCCGGAGGTGGTTCCGGCATCGCCTGGCTGGCTCACGTCGGCGGATTTCTATTGGGCGTGCTGCTAATCAAAATGATGCAGCGCCGACCACGAATCCGCATACGACCACAAGGACCCGATGATGATTTCATCGATGTCGATATTCTACAATAATGCCTCCGGCGGCCAGGGGGGCTCTTTTCGAGAAAACCGCCCCCCTGGACCCCCCGTAAAAGCTTTTGATTAAGGAGTAGTTTCAAATGAATGATGAAAAAAATGATAATAAAGAAAAAAAATCTGCGCCCGGTAATTTTATTAAAGCGATTATAGAAAAAGATATTGCTGAAAATAAAAATAATGGACGCGTGCATACTCGATTTCCACCTGAACCCAATGGCTATTTGCACATCGGCCATGCTAAATCCATTTGTCTTAATTTCGGGTTAGCTATCCAAAACAAAGGACTCTATAATTTACGATTCGACGATACCAACCCCTGCAAAGAAGAAGAGGAATATGTCCAGGCTATCAAAGAAGATATTCGCTGGCTGGGATTTGATTGGCAGGACCGGGAGTACTATGCATCCGACTATTATGAACAACTTTACGATTTTGCTCTACGGTTAATCAAAGCCGGTAAAGCTTATGTGTGCGATCTCACACCGGATCAAATCCGGGAGTACCGCGGCACCCTGACCCAACCCGGAAAAGAAAGCCCCTATCGGAATCGCACGGTGGAGGAAAACCTGGAATTATTTGAACGGATGCGGGCCGGGGAATTTGACGAGGGAACCCATGTATTACGGGCAAAAATCGATATGGCCTCCCCCAATTTGAACATGAGGGACCCGGTAATGTACCGTATTTTAAAAGCTTCTCACCATCGCACCGGTGATAAATGGTGTATTTATCCCATGTATGATTTTGCCCACGGTCAAAGTGATTCAATCGAAAAAATCACCCATTCCATATGTACCCTGGAATTCGAAGACCACCGGCCATTGTATAATTGGTTTATCGAGCAATTGGGAATTTTCCCCTCCCGGCAGATCGAGTTTGCCCGGCTGAACCTCAATTATACGGTCATGAGTAAGCGTAAGCTGCTGCAATTGGTAGAAGGCGGTTATGTAAGCGGCTGGGATGATCCCCGCATGCCAACCATCTGCGGGCTGCGCAGAAGAGGTTATACACCCGAATCAATCCGGGACTTTGCCGAGCGCATCGGTGTTGCCAAAGCCGACAGCACTGTAGATATCGGGCTTTTGGAACACTGTCTCCGGGAAGATTTAAACAAACGCGCCTTACGGGTTATGGTAGTACTGCGGCCCATTAAAGTCATCATCGACAACTACCCGGAAGGAAAAGTAGAAATGATAGATGCCGATAATAATCCCGAAAACCCTGACAGTGGCACACGAAAGATTCCTTTTTCCAGGGAAATTTATATTGAAAGGGAAGATTTTCGTGAAGACCCGCCGAAAAAGTATTTTCGTTTATCACCCGGTCGTGAAGTACGGCTCAAGCATGCTTATTACATCACCTGTGACAAAGTAATCAAAGATGAAAAAACCGGGGAA
>Ga0210084_1000048_pt1 | contig 15496 bp, 12 predicted proteins | sample China_Galinas_Co_3_FD_184863 | JGI IMG/M metagenome (GOLD analysis project Ga0210084, IMG submission 184863) | Wetland microbial communities from San Francisco Bay, California, USA, that impact long-term carbon sequestration -... | ecosystem: Environmental > Aquatic > Marine > Wetlands ... | reverse complement strand
CCTGCATCGGGTTGGCCTTTCGCCCCATCTCGGGGAGCTTTCGCTTATGTTCGCCAGCCGTCCTCAGGCGGTCGGGCGAATGAACCGGGACCAAGTCTACCGGGCGCCGGGGCCCGCCTCGACGACCCGATCTCGGTCTCCGCCGGCCGCGGCGGACTACTCTCGAGTCGATGCCCGAGCTACCCGAGGTCGAGATCACCGCCCGCCGCCTCGACGCTGCCCTTCGGGGGGCGAGGATCGCGTCTGCGCTGGCCCCAGGCATGGTCGCGTTGAAGAGCGTCGAGCCGCCGCTCGACAGCATCGCGGGCGCCGAGATCGCAGGCGTCACGCGAATCGGGAAGATGCCGCTGGTTGAGCTCGAGTCGGCCGACGGGAAGCTGGCGATCCTCTTCCACATGATGTCGGCCGGTCGCCTGCAGCTGTTCGAACGACACGCCTCAGCCCGCGACCGGCGCTCGCGGATCCTGATCCGGATCGATGACGGCCGCGAGCTGCGCCTGCGCGAGTTCGGCACCAAGCAGCGGGCCTGGGGCAAGCTGCTGCCGGCCGCGCGGGTCGAGCACGAGGAGATGGTCGAGACGCTCGGCCCGGAGGCCTGGCCCGCCCCGGCGACCGCGGAGCTCGGGCGAGCGCTGGATCAACCGCGACACCTGCATCCGCTGCTGCGCGACCAGCGCACGATCGCCGGGATCGGGCGCTCGTGGGTCGACGAGATCCTCTGGCAGGCGAAGCTCTCGCCGTTCAAGAAGGGGGCAGAGCTCAACGCCGAAGAGCTCGAGCGACTGCGGACCGCGCTGGCCGTGCTCGGCGACGCGGTTGAGCACTACGAGCGAGTGATCGGCGAGACGATTCCCGACAAGATGCCGATGCCGCTTCAGGTGCACCGACGCGAGGGGGAGCCCTGCCCTCGATGCGGCGATGAGATCGCCGCGATCCACTACTCCGAGCACGTCACCTGCTACTGCCCGGCCGAGCAGAACGGCGGCAGGCGCTTCGCGGACCGCCGGCTCTCGCGGCTCTTGAAATAGGCGTCTCAGGCGGGGTCGAGCAGCATCGAGAGGTCGAGGCTGGGAGCGGAGTGGGTCAGGGCCCCGACCGAGATGAACTCGACACCGGTCGCCGCGATCGCGCCGACCCGTTCGAGATCGACTCCTCCAGAGGCCTCGAGCGACGCCTCGGAGCCGGCCGCGTCCCGGACGGCCACGGCCGCAGCGAGCTCCGCGGTGTCCATGTTGTCGAGCAGCAGACGCTGCGCACCGCTGGCCAGTGCCGCCTCGACCTCCGCCGCGTTGCGGCACTCGACCTCGATCGCCAACCGCGGGTGCGCCTCTCGCGCCGCCTCGACCGCCGCACCGAGGCCGCCGGCGAGGGCGATGTGGTTCTCCTTGATCAGAATCGCGTCGTAGAGGCCGGCGCGATGGCTCTGTCCGCCACCGGCGCGCACGGCGGCTTTCTCGAGCGCCCGCAGGCCCGGGGTCGTCTTCCGAGTGTCGAGGATCGTCGCCCGCCCACCGGCCTCGCGAGCCGCGGCGACGAAGCGGGCAGTCAGCGTCGCGACGCCCGAGAGATGGCCGAGCAGGTTCAGGGCGACGCGCTCGGCGCCGAGCAGGGCCCGTGCCGGCCCGCTGATCGTGGCGACCACGGCCGGGATCGAGTCCCGCCACTCGCTCTCACTCAGCAGGGGATCGAGCTCGTCGGCGCCGACCTGGCGGAACACCTCGGCGGCCGCCTCGAGGCCGTAGACGACGCCAGGTTGCTTCTGCACGATCCGCGCCCGGGCCCGGCTGCCGGCGGGCACCGTTGCCTCGCTGGTCAGGTCGGCGGCACCGATGTCCTCTTCGAGTGCCCGCGAGACGAGCAGCTCGAGCGCGTTTGGGTCGCTCATCACAGCAGCGTATTCGCAGTCACTCGACGGCGCCGCAGCCCGGGCTCGCCCCTCCTGCGAACACCGCCAGGGTCGCCGTGAATCCGTGCAGGAAGTTGCGGCCCCCGATCGGGCCGATCTCCCCCGCGCAGAAGAAGCCGCCGACGGGCGCCGCGAGCACCTCCTCGACCGCATCGGCGTCATGGTCGGCGACGCCGAACATGTCCCGACCGCGCCCGTTGCAGTTGAACATCAGCGCCCCGGCGGCGCCTCTCGAGCCCACCGCGCCGGCCTGTAGCGCCAGCGCCTCCCGCAGGTCGGCATCGGCCGAGATCCCGTCGCGAACGTGGAGGCGGACCGTCTGACCGACGCGAACGCCTTCACCGACCGCCACCGCCCCAGACTCGCGGTCGGCGCCGACGAGCGGGCGCACGAGGAAGTCGCCGCGCTCGTGCTCGGGCCGGTTCTCGTCGATCACGATCCCCAGCAGCATCCCGCCGGCGGCCTCACGGCGCTCGTCCCTGTCGAGGCCGGCGATCACCTCGCCCAGCCGCTCCAGCGCCGGCTTGAAGGCGAGCTCTCGGATCACGTTTCCCTCGGCGGACGTGATCGCCATCTCCGGACCGACCGGCGCCGCCCCCTGCGAGACGCAGGGCAGCAGCTCGACGCCGTCGAGCAGGCACCCGACCGCCCCGGCCTCGACCTGCGCGCCGCCCCGAAGCAGGACCCCGGCGCCGTCGACGATCGCGCTCGCGAGGCCACCGAGAACCGGCGTACCCGGTCGCTCGGCGTTGATCCGCTCGAGCAGCTCGGGCGCGGCGCAGCGATAGGGATCTACCAACAGCAGCATCGCGTCGGCGGGCGCCGCGGCGGGCGGCAGCCCGACGAGTTGATCCGGCCTGCTGCCCGGCTCGCCCTCGACCTCGAAGGTCTCGACCGTGGCGCCGGGCAACTCCGCCGCCCAGACGACGGCGCCCGGCCCGTCCTCCAGCTCTCGGCTCGGGCCGAGGACTCCGGCGGCGCCGCAGCCGATCAACGCGCCCGGCTGCAGGCGGGCCTCGATCTCGGTGATCGCCTCGGGCAGCCGGGGGAGGTGGTGGGAGCCGACGAACGCGAGACAGAGGTCGGGCGGCCCCTCGAGGCCGGAGCGTGCGACGGCGGACGCCTCGGTGAAAGCGTCGATCGTGCTCGGGACCCCGGAGAGCCCGACTGAGATTCGCTGGGCCATACGCGCACCGTAGCCGCTGACCGCCGCGGCCCCCGGCTCGCCGACCTAGGCGCGCGCCGCTGACTGCAGCAGATAGCTGCGGATGAACTCGTCGAGGTCCCCGTCGAGGACGCGCTGTGCATCGCCGACCTCATGGTTGGTCCGGTGGTCCTTGACCCTGGTGCTCGGGTGCAGCGTATAGCTCCGAATCTGCGAGCCCCACTCCGCGGGCTTCTGTCGGCCGCGCTCCGCGGCGAGCTCCTCGGCCCTCCTGCGCTCCTCCTCGGCGAGCAGGCGGGCGCGCAGCATCTGCATCGCCGTCGCCTTGTTCTGCGTCTGCGACCGCTCGTTCTGGCACTGGACGACGATCCCGGTTGGCAGATGGGTGAGGCGCACGGCGGAGTCCGTCTTGTTGACGTGCTGGCCGCCCGCCCCAGATGCCCTGTAGGTATCGACGCGGATCTCGGCCTCCTCGAGCTCGACGTCGACGTCGTCGGAGACGAGCGGCGCGACGTCGAGCTGCGCGAACGCCGTGTGGCGGCGCGACTGCGAGTCGAAGGGCGAGATCCGCACCAGCCGGTGGACGCCGCGCTCGGCGCTGAACAGCCCGTAGGCGTTGTCGCCGCGGGCGAGGAAGGTCGCCGACTTGATCCCGGCCTCCTCACCCTCGGAGGCCTCCTTCATCTCGACCGAGAAGCCCCGCGCCTCCGCCCAGCGCAGGTACATCCGCAACAGCATCTCCGCCCAGTCCTGCGAGTCGGTGCCGCCCGCCCCCGCCCGGACCGTGACGACCGCATCGCCGGAGTCGTAGTCGCCGCTGAACAGCCGCTCCTCCTCGAGCTCGGCGAGTCGCGTCTCGATCGAGGCGAGCTGGGAGTCGAGCTCGGAGGCGATCTCCTCGTCCTCGGCGGCCATCTCCGCCAGCTCGCCGAGGTCCTCGACGTCGGACGAGATCCCCTCCCAGAGCTCGAGCTTGCGCCGCGCGCGCGTGTGCGCGGCCGAGGTCCCGGCGGCGTGCTCCTGCTCGTCCCAGAAGCCGGGCGCCTGCATCTCGGCCTCGAGTCGCTCGATCTCGGTCTTCAGCTCAGCCGGGTCAAAGGTAGTCCCGGAGCAGGGTGAGCTGCTCGCGGACCTCCGCGATGCGGGCGCCGGTGTCGGGTGCCTCAGCCATCGACCCGGGAGGCTACCGTGGTCGCGGTCGGCCCCGGGCACGGGCGGCGCCGGTCCGGCGGCCGGATCGTGGCCCTCAGTCGCGGACCATCCGCGAACCCGTCCCGAACGGGGCCCTGCCGTCGAGGTCGTGTCCGGAGTCGAGCGGGTCCTCGACGCGCCACAGCGGCACCCAGCAGCCGTTGACTCGGAGCAGGTGCTCGGCCCGCTCGCGGTCGGGCGGCGGCAGCCGGCGGAACTCCCGCCGCAGCTGCTCGAGCGCCCAGACGCGGTAGGCGCTGGTCGGCACGCCCGCGTAGGTCACGCCCTGCACGCGCAGGTCGTGATCGGGCTCGGCCCGTCGGTGCGCATCGGCGTTGGCGGCGAGCATCGGCAGGTGGGTCTCGCCGCTCTCGCGAAGCAGCGGCCCCAGGTCCCCGGGGATCCCCTCGAGGAGCGGCCGCGTGCCGATCCGGTCCGCGCGCGCGTTCCAGGTCCGCGCAACCCACTCGTAGACGCTCGGCGCCCGCTCGCGCATGATCCGCCCCGGGGTCGGATCGAGCGCGAAGTGGCGGAACATCGAACCGAACAGGCCGAAGTCGGCCACCGTCGGCCGCTCGCCGAGGACGAACGGGCGCGAGGCGAACAGCGGCTCGAGGCGGTCGAGGACCCGCGTGTAGGCCGCGTCCATGTGCGGCCGGGTGTTGCGGTCGACCCCGTCGCCACGGACGAACAGCCGGGTCTGCCGCCAGGCGATCCAGCGGCGACGCAGCGCCAGGGGCAGCGGCAGTCGCATCAGCTCCTCGGCAAGCTCGGTCGAGCGCAGTCGGCGGTCGGCCAAGTTGTTCCAGCGATAGTGCATCGCCGGTCGCCACAGCCACTCGTCACCGAAGTCCTCGATCAACAGGGCGACGAACCGTTGCAGCGGGTCCTCGGGGATAACCGCCGGGGTCTTGTGCTGCTGCTCGAGCCAGGCGATCATCGGCGTCGTGTCGGTCATCCAGCGGCCGGCGGGCAACTCGACGGTCGGCAGCTGGGCGACGCCGACCCTGCGCGGAATCCTCCACAGGTACTGGTAGACGCCGAGCGGCCGCCGCTCGTAGGGGATCTCCTTGTAGCGGAGATACGCCTCGAACTTGCCGGTGAAGTACGAGACCTCGGAGCCGTAGACGATCACCAGGGGATCGTCAGCTCAGGCGCCGTGGCACTTCTTGTACTTCTTGCCGGATCCGCACCAGCAGGGGTCGTTGCGGCCGATCTTCTCCTGCTCGGACTTGACCACGGTCTCGGGGTTCTCTGGGGCGCCGTTGCCGCCGCCTTGAGTGACCGCAGCAGCGGCAGCCGCGGCGGCGCCCCCGGCTCCCGCGGCCGCCTGTCGCAGTGCCGACGGCTGATCGGCCTCGGTGCCGCCCGAGTAGTCGATCTCGGCCGGCTGATCGGGGGCCCCGAACTGCTCCTCGACCTCGCTCGGCTGGAGCTCGACGTTGACGTGGAAGATCATCCGCGTGTACTCCTCCCAGATCGACGTCATCAGCGACTCGAACATCAGGAAGCCCTCGTTCTTGTAGGCGACGAGCGGATCGATCTGGGCGAACCCGCGGAGATGGATCCCCTCCCGCAGGTAGTCCATCTCGTGCAGATGCTCCTTCCAGCGCTGGTCGATGATCTGCAGCAGGATGTGCCGCTCGAGCGCCCGCATCAGCTCCTCGCCGAACTCGTCCTCCCGCTCTTCGTAGGCGCCGAGCGCGTCGTCGACCAGCAACTCGGTGATCTGCTCGCGGCTCGACGACTCCGACTCGACCTCGGCGAGGTCCTCGGCCAGCGGCCACATCGTCGCCAGCAGGGTCTGCAGGCCCCCGAGGTCCCACTCCTCGAAGACGTCGGACTGGGTGTACTCGGAGACCTTCTTGGCGATCAGCTCGCTGATCTGCTCGCGCGCGATCTCGCCCATGTCACGGCCCTCGAGGATCTCGCGCCGGTACTTGTAGACGACCCGGCGCTGCTCGTTCATCACGTCGTCGTACTCGAGCACGCGCTTGCGGGTGAGGAAGTTCTGCTCCTCGACCTTCTTCTGCGCCGACTCGATCTGCTTGGTCAGGAGCTTGGCCTCGAGCGGATACTCCTCGCCCTCCTCGTCGACGGGCCCGAGCCGATCGAGGATCCGGTAGATGCGGTCGCCCGCGAAGAGCCGCACCAGGTCGTCCTCGGCGCTGAGGAAGAACCGGGTCACGCCCGGGTCACCCTGGCGGCCCGAGCGGCCGCGAAGCTGGTTGTCGATCCGCCGTGATTCGTGCCGCTCGGTGCCGCAGATATAGAGGCCGCCGAGCTCGAGGACCTTCTCACCCTCCTGCTTGCACTTCGGCGCGAGCTGCGCTACCAGCGCGTCGAGCTCCTCCTGCCAACTCGGATCGCCCTCGTCGATGCCGAGTTTCTTGAGCTCATGCAGTGCCATCTGCTCGGGGTCGCCGCCGAGCTTGATGTCGACCCCGCGCCCCGCCATGTTGGTCGCGATCGTGACCGCGCCGAGGCGACCCGCCTGGGCAACCGTCTCACCCTCCTTCTCAGCGTGCTCCGGCTTCGCGTTGAGCACGACGTGCTTGATCCCACGGCGCTCGAGCATCGACGAGAGCATCTCCGAGACCTCGACCGAGACCGTCCCGACGAGGATCGGCTGACCACTCTCGTGACGCTCGGCGATCTGGTTGACGACCGCCTTCCACTTGCCCTCCTTGGTCTTGTAGATCTGGTCGTTCTGGTCGTCGCGGATCATCTCTGCGTTGGTCGGTATCTCGACCACCGGCATCTTGTAGATCTTCATGAACTCGGTCGCCTCGGTCAGGGCGGTGCCGGTCATGCCGCTGAGCTTGTCGTAGAGGCGGAAGTAGTTCTGCAGGGTGATCGTCGCCAGCGTCTGGTTCTCCTCACGGGGGGCGAGACCCTCCTTCGCCTCGACCGCCTGATGCAGGCCGTCCGACCAACGGCGGCCCTCGAGGATCCGGCCGGTGAACTCGTCGATGATCATCACCTGCCCCTCGACGACCGCATAGTCCTTGTCCCGCCGGAACAGGGACTCCGCCTTCAGGGCCTGGACGAGGTGATTGACCAGCGTCCCGTGCTCGGAGAGGTAGAGGTTGTCGACGCCGAGGAACTTCTCGGCCTTCTCGACGCCGCGCTCGGTCGGCGCCACCGTCTTGTGCTTCTCGTCGTACTCGTAGTCGTATTCGGCCTCCGAGGTGTCCTTCGACTCGCCGAGCGCCTTCAGCTTTGGCTTCGACTCGACCCCCTCCATCTGCTTTGCCAGCCGCGCGAACGTGTGGTACAGCTCGGCGGCCTGCTCGGGGGCGCCCGAGATGATCAGCGGCGTCCGCGCCTCGTCGATCAGGATGTTGTCGACCTCGTCGACGATCGCGAACCGGTGGTCTCGCTGGAAGCACTGGTCGAGCGACCCCGCCATGTTGTCGCGCAGATAGTCGAAGCCGAACTCCGAGTTGGTCCCGTAGGTGACATCGGCGGCGTAGGCGGCGTGCCGGCGGTCGCCGTGGTCGGGTAGGTCGGTGTCCTGAATGACGCCGACCTTGACCCCCAGCGCTTCATAGAGCGGGCCCATCCACTCGGCATCGCGGCGCGCCAGGTAGTCGTTGACGGTGACGACGTGGACGCTGTCTCCGGCCAGCGTGTTGAGGAAGACCGAGAGCGTCGCCGTCAGGGTCTTGCCCTCGCCGGTCTTCATCTCGGCGATCGCGCCGGAGTGCAGAACCTGGGCTCCGATCAACTGCACGTCGTAGTGACGCTGACCGAGGGTTCGCTTTCCGGCCTCCCGGCAGAGCGCGAAGGCCTCGGGCAGGAGATCGTCGAGCGACTCCCCGCCGCGGGCGCGCTCGCGAAGCTTGTCGGCCTCGACCCGCAACTCGGCGTCGTCGAGCAACTCCATCTCCGGCTCGTAGCGGTTGATCGCCTCGACCCGCTTGTAGAACTCCCTGAACTGCTTGCTCTCACCCATCCGCAGGGCGCGGTCGATGATTCCCATACCTCTGCTCATGGCATTCAGCGTACTAGGCTAGCCGCCCCCAGCCGGGTGGAGGAAGTGGCCATTCCAGCCCACCGACCACCCCTCACCCGCGGGGGCCGCCGGACGGCGTGCGGGCGAAGACGAGGGCTGACACGGACCGCGACCCCGCGGCCGAGAGGGCTGACGCGCAGGAACGCAGCGTGCCACCGGTCGTCAGCACGTCGTCGACCAAGACGGCCCGAGCCGGCACGTCGCCGCGGACCCGGAAGCGGGGCGGGTCGCTGAGACGGAGCTCGCGGCATCGGCCCCGCTGCCGGCGCCGATCCACCCTGACGAGAACCCGAGCGACGCCGAGCCCGAGTCGGGGCGCCAGCGCCAGCGCCAGCTCCTCGGCCGGGTCGAGGCCGCGACTCAAGCGCCGGCTCCTCGCGGGCCCGACCGGGACCAGCATCGAGGACCCCGCGAGCGGCGCGAGCGCCTCGGCCAAGAGCTCGGCCATGGTCTCGGCTGCGGCGGGCTTCGCCCCGGACTTCAGCGCCGACACGACCCGGACGGCGGGCCCGCGATACGCCGTTGCGGCAAGGGCCGATGTGAGCCCCTCGAGCGGGCCCGAACGCGGGCCGCCGCGCGCGATCTCGACCCGACAGCCGTCGCAGAGTCGCTCGTGCAGGCGGGTGGCGACGAGTGCACCGCATCCGAGGCAACGTGGCGGCGCCAAGAGGTCCCCGACCCCGGCCAGCCCGGCGGCCACGGTCTCGCTCAGGCTCGAGGTTCCCACAGCCGGGCAGTCTGGCTGCCCGTTGCGCGCGGATCAACGCGCCCACGTCACGAATTGCGGTCTAGCCGCCGACGATTCGGTCGCGGCCGCCCTGCTTCGCCTCGTACAGCAGGGCGTCAGCGCGCCCGACGAGTGCATCGAGGGTCTCGCGCCCGTCCCAGGTGGCGAGGCCCGCCGAGCACGACTCGCCGCCCGGCGTTACTGCCCGCAGCCGCTCGACCAGCGCCACGGCCGCCTCGCCGTCGCAGTTCGGCAGGGCGACGGCGAACTCCTCCCCGCCGTAGCGCGCGAGCAGGTCCGACTCGCGGAGGGCCTCGCGCCAGGCGGCGGCGGCCTCCTTGAGCAGCCGATCACCCGCCTGGTGACCGTGGCGGTCGTTGTAGTCCTTGAAGTGGTCGAGATCGACCATCGCGACGGTCAGCGGCTCGCCGCTGCGCCGGGCGCGGGCAACCTCGCGCGCGAGCTCCAGGCTCCAGGTCCGCCTGTTCGGCAGGTCGGTGAGGTCGTCGGTGCTCGCCATCCGCCCCAAGCGATCGAGCAGCGACGCCCGCTCGATCGCGACGGCCGCGTCGGCGGCAACCAGGGTCATCATCTGACTTACCTGCTCGGGCAGCTCCGGCAACGGCTCGGACCAGGCGACGGCGATCACGCCCAGCGGGAGCTCGGCGTGGCGGACGGGCACCCAGAGCGCCGAGCCCCGACCGGTTCGACGCACGATCGACTCCTTCAGCCCGACGTTCTCGGAGAGGTCGGGTACGAACAGCGGCTCGCGGGTCGTGAAGGCGCGCACCGCGCCCGATGGGGCACCGGCGAACGGCAACATCTCGTCGTCGGCCGCGAGGCCGATCGCGGCCGTCGCCCGCAGGCCGCGCCCGTGGCTGTCGGGCTCGAACAGGATCGCCACATCCGCCCCCGCAATCGTCGCCGCAGCGCGACAGATCGAACCCCGCGCATCCTCTGGGGTCGTGCTGCGGGCGAGCGAGCCGGTCGCCTCGGCCAGCGCCTCGACCGCCGCTGCGCGCGCGCGGGCGTCCGCCTCAGCGAGCTTGCGCTCCGTGATGTCGTGCATGAAGGTGTGCAGGAAGACCTCGCCCCTGTGCTCGTGGCTGGTGGCCGCCAGCTCGACCGTGAAGAGGTGCCCGTCCTTGTGCCGGGCGGCGCGCTCACGGCGCAGGTCGAGCCGGTCGCCCCGCCGCTCCCCGCGGGTGAAGCGCTCGATCAACGAATCGATCTCGTCGTGATCGGCCTCGGGAGCGATCAGCTCCCTGGCCGGCCTCCCGATCGCCTCCTCGCGCGTGTAGCCAAAGGTCTTCGTGGCGCTCTCGTTCCAGTCGGTGATCAGCCCGCGCGAGTCGATCGCCACATAGGCTTCGTTCATCGCGTCGATCATCAGCTGGCGGCGGTCCTCGGCGAGCGCCTGAGCACGCTCGGCCCGCTTGCGGTCGGTGATGTCCTGGGAGACGGCCATCCCGCCGACGATCCTGCCGTCCTCGCGGACCGGCACCACCCGCAGCCAGTAGTCCCTGCCGTCACGCACCGAGACGTATTCCAGCGAGCGACTCTCGCCTTCGAGCGCCGCCGCGTAGTGGCCGGCGAGAACCTCGCCCTGCTCCCCCGAGACGACCTCCTCGAGACGGCGCCCCTGAGCCTCGGGGGGATCGCCGCCTTCGCCGGCAACGACGAGCCGCAACCGCAGCGAATGGTCGAACAGGGTGACCGAGGTCTGCGGGAGGTGCTCGAGCAGGCTCCGGTAGCGCCGCTCGGCCGCTCGCGCCCGGACCAGGACGACCGACAACAGCACGATGCTGACGGCGGCGGCGACGACTGCGATCGCTAGCACCCAACCCTCCGTTCCGGTGCCGACAGGCGGGCGCCGCGGTCGTCTCCGCGCGTCCCGAGATCCACCATCATCATCTCAAACCGCCACCATCAAGCGCCGAAGACGATCTCCTCGACCGCTGATGTCGTCGGCTCGCAGCCCCTCACCGGCGGGGCCTTGCCGAGCGCGGTGTCGGGGTCCTTGAGGCCGTGGCCGGTGAGCACGCAGACGACCGACTCGGGCGCTGCGCCCCCGTCCGCGGTGGGCATGCCGTAGGCGAGCAGACCGGCGACCGAGGCGGCGGAGGCCGGCTCGCAGAAGACGCCCTCGGCGGTGGCGAGATAGCGGTAGGCGTCGAGGATCTGCTCGTCGGAGACGGCCGCCACCCGCCCCCGCGAGGCCGTGAAGGCGTCCATCGCCTCCTCCCAGCGAGCGGGGTTGCCGATCCTGATCGCCGAGGCGACCGTCTCCGGCGAGGCGACGGGCTCGCCGCGAACGAGCGGCGCCGCGCCCTCGGCCTGAAAGCCGTAGAGGATCGGCGCCTCCCCGTACTCGCCGAATCCCTTCCACCAGGCCGTCACGTTGCCGGCGTTGCCGACCGGTATGGCGAGGGCGGCCGGCGCCGTCCCGAGCTCGTCGCAGACCTCGAACGCCGCCGTCTTCTGTCCCTCGATCCGAAACGGGTTGACCGAGTTCACGAGCTCGATCGGATGCGCCGCCGCGAGCTCGCGAACGATCCGCAGCGCGTCGTCGAAGTTCCCCCTCAGCGCCACCACCCGCGCTCCGTGCATCAGTGCCTGGGCGAGCTTGCCGATCGCGATCTTGCCCTCGGGGACGATCACGGCGCCGCGCAAACCAGCCCGGGCGGCGTAGGCGGCGGCGCTCGCGGCCGTATTGCCGGTCGACGCGCAGATCACCGCCTCGGCGCCGGCGGCGACCGCCCTGGAGACCGCGACCGTCATGCCCCGGTCCTTGAACGAGCCGGTCGGGTTCGCGCCCTCGAACTTGAGCAGGACCTCGGCGCCGACGCGCTCCGACAGGCGGGGGGCCGGGATCAGCGGCGTCGAGCCCTCGTTCAGCGAGACCACCGGGTCGTCGGGCCCGATCGGCAGGCGGTCCCGATAGCGCTCGATCACACCAGGCGCCACACGACACCGCCCGCATCGCCCGCGGCCATCAGACGTACTCCTTCTCGATCACGCGGATCGCCCGTGGCGCGCCGCGCATGAACTCGAGGCCGCTGATCTGCTCGACAGCGGCGTAGAAGCTCGCCTCCGGAGCCCGGTGCAGGACCATCACCAGGCGGGCCTCGTCCCCGAGCCCGTGCTGGACGACGCTCTTGACGGAGAGCCGATTGCGCCCGAGCACCTCGGCGACCGCGGCGAGGACGCCCGGTCGGTCGGCCACCTCGAGGTGCAGGTAGAAGGAGGACTCGAGATCGGCCCGGACCTCGAGCTCGGCTCCCGGCACGTGGACCGGCGCCTCGCCGGCCAGGATCGAGACGACGTCGCCGAGCACCGCCGAGGCGGTCTCGGTTCCGCCGGCGCCCGGCCCCGACATCGTGATCTCGGTGATCGCAGGGGCCTCGACCGTGATCGCGTTGAACGGGCCCTCGACCGGGGCCAGGGGGTGACCGCGATAGAGAAAGCAGGGAAAGACCCGCACGCTGATCGCCTCGGCGTGCCGCTCCGCGACGCCCAGCAGCTTCAGTGAGAGCCCGAGCTCGCGGGCATAGGCGATGTCCTCGGGCTGGATCGTCTCGATCCCCTCGAAGGCGACGTCGTCGAGCTTGACCGGGGTGTCGAAGGCGAGGCGGGCGAGGATCGCCATCTTCGCCGCGGCGTCGGCGCCGTTGACATCCTCGGTCGGGTCGGCCTCGGCGTAGCCGAGCTCCTGGGCGCGGGCGAGCACCTCCGCGTAGTCGGCCCCGGTTGCGGCCATCTCGCTGAGGATGAAGTTGGTCGTGCCGTTGACGATGCCCGAGATCCGCTCGATCTCGAGCGCGCCGAGGCTCTCCTGGACGACCCTGATCACGGGAATCGCGCCGGCGACGGCGGCCTCGAAGCGCAGCTGCACGCCGGCATCGCGCGCCGCGGAGAACAACTCGCCCCCATGTTGGGCGATCAACTGCTTGTTGGCCGTGACGACCGGGCGACCGGCGGCGAGCGCGGCGAGCACGTACTCGCGCGCCGGCTCGATCCCGCCGATCAGCTCGACGATCAGATCCGAGGCGGCGAGGATCTCCCCGAAGTCCCCCTCGCCGCGGCGTAGGACGCCGCTCAGCTGCGGCCGGCGCCCGGTCATCGCCTCGACCGCCGACGCGCGTTCGTCGAGCAGCACGGCGAAGGCGCCCCCGACCGTGCCGCGGCCGAGCAGCCCGATTCGCGCCGGCTCAGACATCCCGGCCCAGCAGGTCGTCCCAAGTCTCCCGCCGCACCACGACCTCGGCCCGCCCGTCCTCGCAGAAGACCACCGGCGGTCTCGGGACGCCGTTGTAGTTGTTGGCCATCGCGTAACCGTAGGCGCCCGTCGCCGGGGTTGCGAGCACGTCGCCGACGGCTGGGTCGGCGAGCATCACGTCGCGGACGAGCACATCGCCCGACTCGCAGTGCATCCCCGCGACCGTCGCCTCGCGGTCGGCGGCGGCGGCCGGACGGTCGGCGATCACGGCCTCGTAGCCGGCGTCGTAGAGCATCGGCCGGAGATTGTCCGACATGCCGCCGTCGACTGCGACGTAGGTGCGGATGCCAGGGATCTCCTTCACGGTCCCGACCCGGTAGATCGTCAGGCCGGCATTTCCGACGAGCGAGCGGCCGGGCTCGATCAGGATCCGTGGGGCTCGATCGAACAGCCGCCTGATCCCCTCGACCTTGACGTCCACGTAACGCTCGATCGGCGGCGGCTGGTCGTCGGCCGCGTAGGCGATGCCGAGGCCGCCGCCGATGTTGATGATCTCGGGGTCCAGGTCGCGGGCGAAGTCGGCCATCGCCTCGATCGCCTTCAGGTAGGGCGCCAGCTCGAAGATCTGCGAGCCGATATGGGCGTGCAGGCCAACGAGCTCGAGGTTCCCGGACGCGTCAACGGCGTCGACCGCCCTGGCGGCGAGCCCGTCGAACAGGCCGAAGCCGAACTTCGAGTCGAGCTGGCCGGTCTGCACGTAGGAGTGCGTCGAGGGCTTGATCCCGGGGGTCAGCCTGATCAGGACCCGCTGCGGCCGGTCGAGCAGCGCGTCGGCGCGGGCGATCTCGTCGAAGGAGTCGAGCACGAGGTAGCCGACGCCCGACTCGAACGCGTAGCGCAGCTCGGCCTCGGTCTTGTTGTTGCCGTGCATGTAGATCCGCTCGGGATCGAAGCCGGCGCGCAGGGCCATGTGCAACTCGCCGCCGGAGGCGACGTCGACGGAGAGGCCCTGCTCCCGGCAGATCCGGTAGATCGCGGTGATCGGCGCGGCCTTGCTCGCGAACAGCACCTCGAAGGAGTCGGTCTGCGCCGCAAGCGCATCGACGTAGGCCCGCGCCCGCGCCCGGATGTCCGCGGGCGCATAGACGTATGCGGGGGTCCCGAACTCGGCCGCGACCTCGACCAGGTCGCAGCCCCCGACCTCGAGCCGGCCGGCCCGATTGACCCTGCTGCCCAGCGGGTACACGGGCGAGCCCGCGACCGGGTCGACGTCGCTGCGCTTGGCGTGAGCCTCGTTCATCGCCGGTCATTCTCACAGCAGCCCGGGCGCTCCGGCCCCGTCGCCCTCGGCTACGGTCGTCGGGGATGCGACTCCCGACTCCGAGGCAACCGGACCAACGCGGCAGCCACGACGGCCGTCCCTACTGGCTTTGGCTGCCGGAGTCCGAGCCCCCGTGGCCGGCGATGGTGGTCATCCACGGGGCCGGCTCGGCGAAGGAGAACCACGCCGACTTCGCCCGGCTCTGCGCTGCCTCGGGGTGGGCGGCGGTCTGCTTCGACCAGCGCGGCCACGGCGACAGCGAGGACGTGATGGGTCCCGCGGCACTGGGTGACGTCAGCCGAATCGCCGGCATGCTGGCCGCGATCGAGGGGGTCGACCCGGGCCGGATCTGCGTTCGCGGATCGAGCATGGGCGGATACCTGGCGATCCACGCTGCCGCGACCAGCGACCTCGTCCGAGGGGCGATCGCGATCTGCCCGGCGACCGAGGAGGGCCTGAGGCGGGGACTGCGAAGCGGCGAGCTGGAGATGCGCGCCGACGTCGGGGCACTCGATGCCTGGCTCGCCGAGCACGACCTCCGCGAGGCGGTGCGCGGGGTCTCGCCGAAGCCGCTGATCCTCCTTCACGCTCGCGGCGACGAGCGCGTCCCCTACACGGAGTCCGAGCGGCTCTACGCCGAGGCGGGCGAGCCACGGCGACTGATCGTCGTGCCCGGGGGGCACCACCGCTCGGTCCAGCACGATCCCGAGCTCCAGGCGGTGGCGCTGGGCTGGCTCGAGCGAGAGCTGGATCGCCGGCCCTGAGCCTCGTGCCCGCGAGGGTCGGCTAGAGGTAGCCGCTCGGGTCGACGGGGACCCCGTTGACCCGGACCTCGAAGTGCAGGTGGTCGCCGAAGCAGCTGCCGGTGCAGCCGACGTAGCCGATCACATCGCCCTGGCTGACGCTGCCCGAGGTGATCGCGAAGCTGGACTGATGGGCATAGCAGGTG
>Ga0210084_1000047_pt1 | contig 15520 bp, 9 predicted proteins | sample China_Galinas_Co_3_FD_184863 | JGI IMG/M metagenome (GOLD analysis project Ga0210084, IMG submission 184863) | Wetland microbial communities from San Francisco Bay, California, USA, that impact long-term carbon sequestration -... | ecosystem: Environmental > Aquatic > Marine > Wetlands ... | reverse complement strand
CGGGTCGGTCGGTTGATCGCTTCGGGTGGATCCGGCATCCGTCGGGTCGGGCACAAGGGGGCGGACCTGATCGCGCCGGGGAACCGGATCGAGAGCTTCGAGGCGGCGGTCGCGGTCGGGGTCGAGATGATCGAGTTCGACGTGCTCTGGACCGATTCGGGTTCGCCGCGGCTTCCCGCCCGCGAGCGCACCCCGCTGGTCATCGCCCACGACTGGCACGATGCGGCCGCGCGCACCCCGCTGACCCTCGATCAGGCGCTGGCGGCGTTCACGCGCGCCCCGCTCGACACCGTGGAGATCAACTGCGACCTGAAGCTGCCGGGCCGTGAGTACGATCTGGTCGACTCGCTGCGGGCGCATGGTTTGGTCGAGAGGGCGATGGTCTCGACGATGTACGTCGAGAGCCTCGCGGCGATTCGCGCTCTCGAGCCCGGTCTGCGGATCGGCTGGACCTATCCGAAGGTGACGCGCCCGTGGGACCGGCGCCCCTGGGCGCGGCCGGCCGTGCTCGCCGCGATGGCCGCGATGCGGGCGCGACTGCCGGGGCTGGTCCGACGCCGGGCGCCGGAGCTGGGCGCGGCAGCCGTCTGGGCCTATCACCCGATGATCACGCCGGCGCTCGCGCGCCAGACCGCAGCCCTGGGAGTCGAGTTGATCGCCTGGACGGTTGACGACCCGGTGCGGATCGAGCAACTCCGCTCGCTCGGCGCGAACGGGATCTGCAGCAACGATCCGCGCCTGCTCGCAGACCTGGTCGCGCCCTAGCGCCGGGTCAGCGCCCGCCCGAGGGCGGCGAGCAGGGCGACCACGGTGAAGATCTCGAGCCGGCCGGCGAGCATCAGGAAGATCGCCATCGCGCGACCACCGTCGCCGAGGGCGCTGAAATTCTCGAGACCGCCGACGTCGCCGAGCCCGGGGCCGACGCCGTTGAGCGTCGCCGCAACGCCCCCGATCGCGCCCGCCTCGCCTAGCCCGGCCGCAGTGAACGCGAGCACGCCGAGTGCGAAGATCAGCACATAGATCGTGAAGAAGGCGAGGACGGCGCCGCGGACGTTCTCGTTGAACACCTTGCCGCCCATCCTCAGCACGGTCACCGTCCGGGGCTCGGTCTGCCGCCGCAGCTCCTGGCCGACCGACTTGCCGATCAAGGTGACGCGGATCACCTTGATTCCACCTGCGGTCGAGCCGGCGCATCCGCCGACCACCATCAGCAGGACGAGCACGATCTCGGGGAACCCGCCCCAGGTGTCGAAGTCCAGGGTCGTGAACCCGGTCGTGCTGCTCAGGCTGGTGACGGTGAAGGACGCCGCCCGGATCGCCGCGCCGGTGCCCTCGACGTCGCCGTTGACGAGCAGGGAAGTGGTGACCGCCACGGTTCCGAGCAGGAGGATGCCGAAGTAGACGCGGACCTCCGCGAGCTGGGGCATCAGCGAGCGCCCCTTGATCAGCCGCCAATAGAAGGCGAAGTTGACGGCGGCCGCGGCCATGAAGACGATCGCGACGACCTCGATTGCGGTGGAGTCGAAGGCCGCGAAGGAGGCGGTGTGGGTCGAGAACCCGCCGGTCGCCAGCGTGGTCATCGCGTGGTTGACTGCGTCGAAGGCGCTCATGCCGGCGATCAGGTAGGCAAGCCCGGCCGCCGTCGAGAGCACGAGGTAGATGGCGCCGACGATCTTGGCGGTGTCTGCGATCCGCGGCGTGAGCCGACTGTCGCCGACGCTCGAGGCCTCCGAGTAGAAGTAGCGCTGCAGGCCGGGGGCGAGGGTTGGGGCGATCGCGACGATCAGGACGACGATCCCGACGCCCCCGAGCCACTGCATGACGCTGCGCCAGGCGAGCAAGCCGTCGGGCGTGGCGTCGACATCGTCGATCAGGGTCGCCCCGGTCGTGCTGAATCCGCTCATCGCCTCGAAGTAGGCGTCCAGAGGCGATGAGAGGACGCCGCTGAGCATCAGCGGGACCGAGCCGATCGCTGCCGCCAGGGTCCAGGCCAGGGTGATCGACCCGAGCCCAACGGTCGGGCGGATCTCGACGTTGTGCGGCCGCGGCAGCAGCAGCAGCGCTGTGCCCCCCGCCGCCAGCGCGAGCGCCCCGGGGACCAGCAGCGATGCGAGCTGCTGACCGTCGGCGGCGCCGCCAAGCACCGCGGCCGCGAGCATCCCGGCGCCACAGGCGCCGGCGGCAACGCCGGCGACGATCGGCAGCAGGGCCGCGTCGGAGGCGCTCCGGCCGGCGGCCGGAACCCAGTCTGGCCGGCTCAACTCATCGCCTTCCGGCTCCTGAACAGGGGAGCGAGCAGCGCCACCACGGTGAAGATCTCGAGCCGGCCGATCAGCATCAGCGCCGAGCCGACGAGCCGACCTCCCTCGGGGATGCCGGTGAACGAGTCGGTCGCGCCGATCTCACCGAGGCCGGGGCCGACGATGTTCAGCGTGGTCGCAGAACCGCTGATCGCGGTAATCGGATCGACGCCGGTGCCGGCCATCGCCAGCGATCCGAGCGCGTAGACGAGCACGTAGAGAAGGAAGAAGCCGAGCACTGCCCGTCGCACCTGCTCGGAGAAGGGACGACCGCCCATCCGCAGGACCTGGACAGCGCTCGGCTGTAGCTGGCGCTCGATCTCCTGCCGCGCCGCCTTGAACAGCAGCGAGATGCGGATCACCTTGATGCCGCCGCAGGTCGAGCCAGCGCAGGCTCCCGTGAACATCATCATCACGATCAGGACTCGGGCGAAGTCGTTCCAGCCGTCGAAGTCGCCGGTCACGTAGCCGGTGCCGGTCATCACGGTGGTCACGCTGAAGGCCGCCTCGCGCACGGTCGTCGCCAGGCCCTCGACGTCGCCGGCGATCAGGAGGCTGATCGTTACGGCGACGATCGCCCCCGACAGGATCATCAAGTAGGCGCGGACCTCGGCGAGCTGAGGCATCAGATCGCGACCCTTGATCGCTCGCCAGTAGAAGGCGAAGTTGACCCCGGCGAGGATCATCACGAACAGGGCAACGAGCTCGACCCCGACCGAGTCGAAGCCGGCGATCGACTCCGGGTTAGTCGAGAAGCCGCCTGTCGCCACCGTGGTCATCGTGTGGTTGAGCGCCTCGAACGGACTCATCCCGGTCACCTCGTAGGCGATGAAGGCGAACGCCGTGAGCACGCCGTAGATGCCCGCGAGAATCTTTGCCGTGTCGATGATCCTCGGCGTCAGCCGATCGGCGGTGACACCCGAGACCTCCGCGTAGAAGGCGCGCTGGATTCCGGTCCCCGACACCGGCGCGATCGCGACGACGAGAACGACGATGCCGATCCCGCCGAGGTACTGCATCACGCTGCGCCACCAGAAGACCGCGTCTGGCTGGTCGAAGTTCTCGAGCAGGGTCGCGCCCGTCGTCGTGAAGCCGCTCATCGACTCGAAGAAGGCGTCGATCGGGTTGCCGAAGGTGCCGATCAGCAGCAGCGGGACCGCGCCGACGATCGCCGCGGACAGCCACGCCAGCGTGACCGCGGCAAAGCCCAAGTACGGGCGAACGGCGGCCGCATCGCGCTCCCGCCCCGACGAGAGGCCGATCCCGAGCAGTCCGACGATCAGCACGAGCGCGCCGACGCCGGCGAAGACGCCGATCTCCTCCCCGTCCCCGGTCAGCGCGAGTAGTGCGACGGCGATCATCCCGAGTCCCGCCGCGGCGAGAGTGCCGCCGACGACCATCGCGATCAGCGCCGCACCGGGCCCGACCCGCGGTGCGAGGATCTGGTTCAAGACGGTGCTGCGAAAGCCGGCTCGACGCCCGCCAGCGTCCCGTCGACGCCGAGCATCAGCACCCGGTCCCCGGCCCGCAGCTCGGTGCCCACCTCGGGGATCAGGACCTCGCCGTCGCGGAGCACCGCGCCGACCCGGCAGCCACGCAGCACACCCCTCGTCCGGCCGATCTCCTGTCCGACGATCGAGGCGCCGTCCTCGACCTCCAGTTCGAGCGCCTCGAATCCGCTGCGCAGGAAGTGCATCGCCCGCAGCGCCCGCGTGTGGACGAATCGGAGGATCGCCTCGGCGGTGATCAAGCGTGGTGAGAAGGCCGCGTCGATGTCGAGCGCGTCGACGAGCGGCACGAACTCCTCGCGCGAGACGACCGAGAGGCAGAGATCGGCGCCCAGGCGCTTCGCGTTCAGGGCTGCGAGCAGGTTCGCCCGATCGTCGCCGGCCGAGGCGATGAAGGCATCGGCTTCGCCGACGCCGCTCTGCAGCAGCGCGTCGCGCGAGACGCCTTCCTCGTGCAGCACGAGCGTGGCGCCCAGCCGCTCGGCGACCCGGCGCGCCTGCTCGGCCTCGCGCTCCAGCACCGTGACCCGGACCGGGGTCGACTCGAGGATCTGGGCCAGCCGCGTCCCGATCCGGCCGCCGCCGAAGACGATGCAGCGCTTCACCTCGCGAGCCTTGCCGGCGAAGCGGGCAACCGTCAACGCGAGATGCTCGCGCGCCGCGGCGACGATCAGATGGTCGCCGGCCAGCAGCACGTCCTCGCCCTTCGCGAGCTTCGGGTTCCCGGCTCGCGTCCAGCCGACGATGTAGGACGGTTCGGTTCGGTCGCGGTCCGACAGCGGCTGGCCGGCGAGCGGCGACTCCTCGCTGACGATCACCTCGGCCAGGCCGAGGCGGCCGTCGCCGAAGTACTCGACCGAGACCGCGCCGGGGAGCAGCACCGCCTCGGCGATGTCGTGGGCGGTCGCGTCATCGGGATCGATCACGAAGTCGATCCCGAACGGTCCGCGGCTCGACTCGTCGTCCTCATCCTCTTCCTCGAGCGCGAAGTCGGGGTCACGGACCCGGGCGACGGTGGTCATCGCCGGATTCAGCTGCTTGGCGCCCATCGCCGCGATCAGGTTCACCTCGTCGATCTGCGTGACGGCCGCAAGTAGGTCGATCCGCCCGAGGCCGATCTCGCGCAGGACCCGTGGGCTGGCGCCGTTGCCCTCGACCACGAGCGCGTCGAGCTCACCCTCGAGCGTGCCGCAACGACCGGGCGAGTTCTCAATGATCGTCACTTCGTGCCCGTCGGCCCCGAGCACGCGGGCCAGGTTGACTCCGACCTCTCCGGCCCCTACGACGATTACTCGCATGCCGAGATTCTTGCGCGCGGCGCGACGGAACCGGGTGCAGCGGTCGCCGCCGCAAGATGGCTATCCTGCCGTCCCGCATGGCTTCAGACCGACCAACTCTCAAGGTGGCCGACCGCAGCGCGTTCGGATCTCGCACCTCGCGACGTCTCCGACGTGAGGGAAAGGTTCCCGGCGTTGTCTACACCGCCGGCCAGGCGGCGCGCCCGTTCGCCGTCAACGCGCGCGACATCGCGCTGTTCCTCGGCGAAGGCCACACGCTGTTCGACCTGCAGATCGAGGGTGAGCAGGCGGTGCCCGTCGTGGTCAAGGAGGAGCAGCGCCACCCTGTTCGCGGCGAGCTGATCCACATCGACTGCCACCAGGTCGACCTCAAGCAGGCGATCCAGGCCGAGGTCGCGATCGAGCTCGAGGGCGCCGAGGAGGCCCCCGGCGTCAAGGAGGGCGGCATCCTCGAGCACGTTACGCGCGAGGTCACGGTGGAGGCCCTGCCGGAGGACATCCCCGAGCGGATCGTCGTCGACGTCTCGGCGATGGTGATCGGCGACACCCTTCAGCTCTCCGTCGTCACGCCGCCCGAGGGAGTCAAGCTGATGGCTGAGAACCCCGACGAGCTGACGCTCGCGACGCTGAACCCGCCGAGGGTCGAGGAGGAGCCCGAGCCGGAGGTCGAGGAGGAGGCCGAGTTGATCGGCGAGGAAGGCGCGGTCGCCGAGGAGGGCGAGGCGGAAGCCGAGGGCGAGGCCGGCGAGGGTGCCGCCGACTCCGGCGACGGCGGCGACGAGGGCTAGCCGCCGATGCGGATGCTCGGCCGCCGCAAGGTCGGCGCCGGCGCCCGGGCCCCGGTGGTGGATGCGCTGATCGTCGGGCTCGGCAACCCGGGTGAGCGCTACGCGGGCAGCCGCCACAACGTCGGCTTCGAGGTCGCCGATGCGCTCTCGGCGCGCTGGCAGCTACCGAGGGCGAAGAAGAAGTTCGGTGGGCTGATCACCGACGGGCGGATCGCGCCCGGTGGCCCGCGGGTCGCGATCCTGCTCCCACAGACCTTCATGAACGAGTCCGGCTCGGCGGCCGGGCCCGCGCGGGGGACCCTCGCCCTGCCCGTCGACCGGGTCGTGGCGATTCACGATGAGATCGATCTCCCGTTCGGTCAGGTTCGTGCGAAGCTCGGAGGCGGGGTGGCCGGCCACAACGGCCTCAAGAGCCTCGACCGCGGCCTCGGATCGCGCGGGTTCTGGCGGGTCCGGGTCGGAGTCGGGCGGCCCGACTCGACCGATCCGGAGATCGTCTCCCGCTACGTCCTCGGTCGCTTCAGCGAGAGTCGCGAGCAGGTCCGCGATCTGATCGAGCGGGCCGCCGAGGAGGCCGAGCTCTTGGTCGGCCGAATCACCGAGTCGCCTCCGGCTCCGGGCTCCGGGGCGACCGATGAGTGAGACGCTGACCAGGTACGCCGTCGATCCCGACGGGGTTGCCCTTCTGCAACTCGATCGCCCCGAGCGCCGCAACGCGATCAACACGCAGATGCTGGTCGAGCTGCTCGGCCACCTCGAGGCCGCCCGCGAGGATCCCGAGGTCCGGGTCCTGGTCGTCTCCTCGACCGATCACCTCGGGCTCTCAGCCGGGGCCGACGTCAACGAGGAGCTCGATCGCGACGGAGCGATCCGGAGGATGACCCTGTTCGCCGAGCTCTATGACGAGCTGACCGGCTTCCCGAAGCCGACCGTGGCCGCCTGCCATGGAGCGTGCGTCGGCGGCGGCGCCGAGATCGCCGTCGCCTGTGACCTGCGGGTCGGCGGCTCGAATCTCCGCCTCCGGTTTCCCGGTGCCGGGCTCGGCGTGCCGGTCGGACCGGCGCGCCTGGTCACGCTCTGCGGGCTCTCGGTCGCCAAGTACCTGCTGCTGACCTCGAAGGAGGTGGCGGCCGACGAGGCGCTGCGCTGGGCCCTGGTCCACCGCGTCGCGCCGGCGACGGCGACCGAGAAGGCGGCGCTGACGCTCGCCGCCCAGGTCGCGGAGCACCCCCCGGAGTCGGTCGCGAGGATCAAGCGGATGCTGCACGAGTGGGACGGTGTCGTCGAGCGCTCCCGTGCCGAGGGCGAGGGGCAGGTCACGTGGCAGAGTGAGGGCCCCGGCCTCGGCTACTCCGAGTGAACGGTTCGGGGCCCTCGGGTCCCCTCAACCGTGCACTCGCCGGGGAGGGGCCGGCTCCGGCGGTCGGCTCGGCTCATAGTGCGATCATGGAGAGGTGAGCGAACCGACGCCCCAGGCCGGTACCGCCGGTTGGCGCGACGCACTCGAGTCGCGCGACTGGCAGCGTGCCTACGAGCTGTTGAGCGAGGCCGACGCCGCCGGGGAGCTCGACGCCGAGGGCGTCGAGGCGCTCGCCGAGGCCGCCCGCTGGACCCATCGCTACGAGGAGATGGTCGAGGCGCTGGAGCGCGCCTGTGACGGCTTCGAGCGAATCGGGGATGGGCCCGAGGCGGGTCGAGTGGCCGTGAAGTTGACGATCGAGTACTTCCAGCGGAATGAGCTCGCGCTCGCCGGCGGCTCCCTCGAGCGGGCGACGGAGCTGCTTGCCGACTCGGGGGACACGCGGGCTGCCGGCATGGTCCTCTTCTGCCGCGTGCTGACGCTGCTCTTGGCGGGTGACGCGGCGGCGGCGGAGGCTGAGGCGGCGGAGATGGCGGCGATGGCGGAGCGGCTGGGCGACCGCGACCTTCAGGCCCTGGCGCTGACCAGCAGCGGGAGCGCCAGGCAGCTGGAGGGCGGCTTCAAGGAGGCGGCGGCGCTGATGGATCAGGCCTCGGCCCGCGCCATGAGCGGCGGCCTCGAGCTGTGGACGTCCGGGTTCGTGCTCTGCGCCAACATCAGCGCCTGCCGCCACCGCGGCGATCTCGGCACCGCGGCGGAATGGAGCGATGCAGCGGCGCGCTGGTGCCGCCGCAACGACCTCGGCTACTTCCCCGGCCTCTGCCGGTTGCACGAGGCCGAGACGCTCGCGCTGCGCGGCGACTATCAGGCTGCGGTGGCGGAGATCGAGCCCGCGATCGAGGAGTTGCGGGCTGCAATGCCGAGATTCGAGTGCGATGGGCTGCAGGAGCTGGGTGAGATCCGGCGGCGGCAGGGAGACCTCGGCGCTGCCGCGGAAGTCTTCGAGCGGGCGATTGAGCGTGGCGGCGACGCTATGCCGGGCTTGGCCCTCCTGCGGCTCGATCAGGGCAGGGCCGGCGTGGCGCTCTCGCTGGTGCGAGAGGCGCTCTCCGAGACAGGTGGCGTGAGGCTCGGCGCCGGCCGCACCGAGATCCTTCCGGTGGCGGTCCGGGCCGCGGTCGAAGTTGGCGAGCTCGATTACGCGAAGGAGGCACTGGCGGAGCTGGGCGCGCTCGCCGACGCCTGCGAGACGACCGCGCTGCGCGCCGCGCATGCGACCGCCGCCGGGCGGGTGGCGCGCGCGGAGGGAGAGGGGGAGACGGCAGCGAGCGAGCTTCGCCGGGCCAGATCGCTCTGGAAGGAGGTCGGGGCGCCCTACGACGGCGCCTTGGCCCGGGCCGAGCTGGCGCGGGCCAAGGCCGCGGCCGGGGAGCGCGATGCGGCCGAGGCCGAGGCCGAGGCCGCACTGACGATGCTCCGCCAGATCGGGGCCCGCCACGCCTGCGAGCAGCTCGAAGCGCTGATTGCGGGGCTGAGCGGCGCCTCGACGAGGCGTGAGAAGGCGATGCTGTTCACGGACATCGTCGGCAGCACCAGGCTGGTCGAGGCGCTCGGCGACGAGGCCTGGGAGGCGCTGCTGGCCTGGCACGATCGGACGCTGCGCCGCTGCGTCGACGACGCCGGCGGGACCGAGGTCAAGCACGAGGGCGACGGGATCTTCGCCGCCTTCGACGATCCCGACGCGGCGATCTCCTGCGCCTGCGCGATCCAGGCGAGCCTGCAGAGGCAGCAGGCCGAGCACGGCTACGCGCCCTCGGTCCGGATCGGGGTCCACGCCGACGAGGTCACCGACCGCGGCGGTGACCTCGCCGGCCGCGGCGTTCACCTGGCCGCCCGCGTGATGGCCGCCGCCGAGGGCGGGGAGGTGCTGGTCACGAGCTCGACGCTCGGGGAGGCATCGGGCAGCTTCGAGATCGCCGAAGAGCGTGAGATCGATGCGAAGGGAGTCGGGGCGCCGCTGTCGGTTGCCCGGATCGGCTGGGCCCGCGCGGCCTAGCCCGGACCGGCCGCCGCTCGATTCGCGCTCGGCGGCGATCGGCGACCCCTAAGATCCACGGCCGCCGGGCAGCCGCCCGGTTGGCTCTGTTGCCGCCCCGATGGCCCTTCGATCCCTGCTCGACACTCTCGAAGAGAATGCCGATCTCGGCGCGCTTGCCGCTGCGGTCGGCGCCGGCGAGGCCCCGCACGCGCACATGTCCTCGGGCGTCCGGCCGCTGCTCCTCGCGGCGCTGTCCGAGGACCCCCGCGCCTTCGCGGGCCGCCCGATCCTGTTCGTCGCGGCCGACGACCGCGGCGCCCGCGACCTCGCGCGCGAGCTGGGCGCTTTCCTGGCGCCGCGACGGGTCCGCTACTACCCATCGCGCGGCACCGGCTACGAGTCGCACCTGACCCCGCCCCCGCACCTGGTCGGCCTGCGAATCGCGGCGCTCGACGCGCTGGTCGGGGATCGGGACAGGGCCGATGATCGGGACGCTGGGCCGCCGATCGTGGTCGCCAGCGCCGTGGCGCTCGCGGAGGCGGTGCCGGACGCGTCTCTGCGACCGGCGGGCTTCAGCCTGCACCAGGGCGAGGAGATCGATCTCGACGACGTCGCCGAGCTGCTCGCCGGTGCCGGCTACGAGCACGTCGAGCAGGTCACCGACCGGGGGCAGTTCGCGGTCCGTGGCGGCATCCTCGACGTCTTCGGATCGACCGAGGACCGCGCCGCGCGGGTCGAGCTGTTCGGTGACGAGATCGAGTCGATTCGCTACTTCTCCACCTTCACCCAGCGCTCGCTCGGCGAGGCCGAGCGGATCGAGCTCGACCCGGCCGCGGAGATCGACCCCGACCACCGGCTACTGGCGGAGGCGGCCCTCGAGGACGCGGCCGCGGACGACCGGGCCGCCCAGCCGCTGGCGGAGCTGCTTCCAACGGACCGCTTCGCAGCCTTCCTCGATCTGATCGCTCCGTCCACCGCGCTCGTGATCGCCGCAGCCGAGGATCTCGACGGGGCGCTCGCCGATCATCTCAGCGACGTCCGCGCCGCGATCCACGACGACGATGTCGCACAGCTCTACGTCGAGGTCTCGGCGCCGCTCAGCGAGCGCGCGGAGCTCAGCGTCAGCGCCCGTGAGTCGGGCCAGGAGCATTCGTTCCGCGCCTCAACGCCGGTCTCGGCCGCCCGCAGCCTCGCCGAGGCCGAGCCCGAGCTCGAGAAGCAGGTCCGCTCGGGGTACCTGACGGTCGTCGCCTTCGAGCGGCGCGGCGAGGCCGACCGGGCCCGATACGGGCTCGACCGACTGACGCCGAGGCTGCTCGACGGCGACCGTGGGCCGGGCGGCCAAGTCCTCCTCTTCGCCAAGGCCTCGATCCAGGAGGGCTTCATCGCCCCGGCGCTGAAGCTCGCCGTGATCCCGTACCGCAGGCTGGTTCACCGGCGCCGCTCGGAGGCGCCGGCGCCGACCCGCGGGCGGCTCGCGAGCATCGGTGACCTGGCGGTCGGCGAGCACGTCGTCCACGAGGACCATGGCGTCGCGCGCTTCGCGGGCTTCGACACGCGCACGGTCGCCGGCATCACCCGCGACTACCTCGATCTCAGCTACCGGGGCGGGGACAGGGTCTTGGTCCCGGCAGACCAGCTCGCCAAGATCACCCGCTACGTCGGGGCCGGCGGGGAGGACCCGGAGCTGTCGAAGCTCGGAGGCAAGCGCTGGACCCAGATCAAGACGAAGGCCCGTCGGGCCGCCCGCGAGATGGCCGGCGAGCTGCTCAACCTCTACGCCGAGCGCCAGGCGCGCCGCGGCCACCCGTTCAGCCCCGATGGTGAGTGGCAGTTGCGCCTCGAGGAGTCGTTCGCATACCGGGAGACGGCGGACCAGCTCGAGGCGATCGATGCGGTCAAGGCCGACATGGAGTCGGAGCGGCCGATGGATCGCCTGATCTGCGGTGACGTCGGCTACGGCAAGACCGAGGTGGCCATTCGCGCCGCCCAGAAGGCGCTCGCCGACTCCAAGCAGGTGATGGTCCTCGTCCCGACCACGATCCTCGCCACCCAGCACCTGGGCACCTTCCGGGAGCGGCTGCGCGACTTCCCGTACGAGATCGAGATGGTCTCGCGCCTGCGCAGGCCGGCCGAGGTGAAGCGGGTGCTGGCGAAGTTCGCGGCCGGGGACCTCGACATCCTGATCGGCACCCATCGCCTCTTGTCGAGGGACGTGCGCGCGGCCGACCTCGGTCTGCTGGTGATCGACGAGGAGCAGCGGTTCGGCGTCAAGCAGAAGGAGCTTCTGCGCCAGTTCAAGCTCAAGGTAGACGTGCTCTCGATGTCGGCGACGCCGATCCCGAGGACGATGCAGATGAGCCTTGCCGGGATCCGCGACATCTCGGTGATCGAGACCCCGCCCGAGGGCCGGCGTCCGGTTCGGACCTATGTCGGGCCCTACGACGAGGATCTGGTCAAGACCGCGATCGAGCGCGAGCTGCAGCGCGGTGGTCAGGCGTTCTTCCTCCACAATCGCGTCGAGACGCTGCCGGAGACCGCCGAGCATCTGCGGGCTCTGGTGCCCGGGGCCCGCTTCCTCGAGGCTCATGGGCAGCTCGACGAGCGCGAGCTGGAGCAGACGATGCTCGCCTTCCTGCGGGGCGAGGCCGACGTCCTGGTGGCCACGACGATCATCGAGTCGGGACTCGACGTGCCCGCCGCCAACACGCTGATCGTCGAGCGGGCCGATCACCTCGGCCTCGCCCAGGCCTACCAGATCCGCGGCAGGGTCGGCCGCTCCCGCGAGCGGGCCCACGCCTACATGTTCTACCCCTCGGAGGAGGGCGTGACCGAGGAGGCGGCGTCCCGTCTGGCGACGCTCTCCGATCACACCGAGCTCGGCTCCGGCTTCAGGATCGCAATGCGCGACCTCGAGCTTCGCGGGGCCGGGGATCTGCTCGGCTCCGAGCAGTCCGGCCACGTCGCCGCGGTCGGATTCGAGCTCTACGTCGAGATGCTCGACGAGGCGGTCGAGGCCCTCCGCGGCGGCGAGGGGGAGGAGCGGCCCGAGTCCGAGGTGCGCGTCGACGCCGACATCTCCGCCTTCGTCCCCTCCGAGTACATCCCATACGAGGCCGCGAAGATCGACGTTCACAGGCGAATCGCCGGCGCCCGCGCGCCCGGCGAGCTGCGCGAACTGCGCGACGAGCTGCGCGACCGGTTCGGCCCTCCGCCCGAGCCGATCGAGGCGCTGCTGGCGATCCAGCGGGCGCGGATCGAGTTCGGGCGGGACGGGGCCGGCTCGCTCGAGCTGCGCGGCGGACGGATCGTTGCCGCCGGGCTCGACTACGACTCCGAGCGGGTCGCAGCGATCAGGTCGCAGGTCGAGCAGGCGATCTTCTCCTCCCGGGAGGGCACCCTGAGCCTGCGCGTGCCCGAGGCCGACGGCGAGCAGGCGCCGAGCGTCGCGGCGCTCGAGATGCTGACCGGCACCGTCGCCGCCACCCGTCCGGAGCCGGTCCGCGACGCGGCCTGATAGGCGGGCCCGCGGGGTTATCCGCGGCCATCCCCTGGAGCGCTATCCTCCCGGCCTCGTGGCAGGACTTGCGGCCCCAAAGAAGCGTCTCGTGGCGCTGGTGTTGGCCCTGGCGCTGGCGCTCGCCGTGATCTTGGTCGCGGCGACCATCGGCCTGGGGCGGCCGGGCGTGCCCTCGGGCGCGGTCGCGATCGTCGACGGCGTCGACAACGGCACCGTCAGCGACGAGGACTATCAGCGCGGCATCGATCAGGCCTCGGCGCGCCTCGGGCTCGACGAGCCGCCCGAGCCGGGGTCGCCCGAGTTCCAGCAGGTCAACGACGAGGCGATGCAGGACCTGCTCCTGGCGATCTGGGCGGAGGGCGAGGCGGCCGACCGCGGGCTCGAGGTGACCGATCAGGATGTCCAGGACGAGCTCGACCAGGTCCAGGCCGGCTTCCAGAACGAGCGCGAGTTCGCCCGGGTCGTCCGTCAGTCGCAGTTCTGCAGCGAGGAGGAGATCGCGGCCGAGACGCCGCCCGCCGAGTGCGCCGACGTCCGCGAGCAGGGGCGCCTGCTGGCTCTGCAGCGAAAGCTCTCCGAGGACTTCGCGACCGAGCCCGAGGTGACCGACGCCGACATCGAGCGCTTCTACGACGCCAATCTCGAGAGCTTCGAGACCCCGGCGACGCGGAGCGTCCGCCTGATCCTGAACGAGAACGAGGCCAAGGTCGAGGCCGCCCAGGCGCAGCTCGAGGGGCTCAGCGCCGATGACGCCGGCTTCGCCAAGGCCTGGACGAACGCCGCCCGCAAGTACTCGCAGGATCAGGCCTCCAAGGACCGCGGTGGGCTGCTCGAGGACGTCGTCGAGGGCCAGGGGGACCCGCAGCTCGACGAGCAGGTCTTCAGCGCCGCCGAGGGTGAGCTGGTCGGCCCGTTCGAGACCGATCGCGGCTTCTACCTGATCGAGGTCGTCGACTCGACGCCGGCGAGCACGCAGTCGCTCGAGCAGGCCAGCCCGACGATCGAGCAGCAGCTCGTTGCCGCCCGCCAGCAGGCCGACCAGACCGAGGTCCAAAACGACTTCCTCAACAAGTGGACGCGGCGCACCCAGTGCGTTGAGGAGGTCGAGATGCAGTTCTGCGCGGGCTTCGTGCCCCCCGAGCCGGAGCCGACTCCGGGCCAGCCGCCCGCGCCGGAGCCGGCGCCGGTCAACTCGACCAGCCCGATCGAGCCCGGGAGCGCGACCTTCAGCGCCGACGGCTCGACGCAGCCCGGGCTGCCCCAGGGTCCCAAGGTGCCGGTCCCCGAGACGCCCGACGCCGCAACCGGCCTGCCGCCCGGGGCCGTCCCGGTTGGGCCCGACGGCGCCCCGGTGGCGCCCGGTGGCGCCCAGGCCGTACCCCCGCCGGCTCCCTAGCCGGGCCGATGGCCGATCGGGCGCCGGGGGCCGAACGAGCGGCGGACGCCGTCGCCGACCTCGACGCGATTACGCGCCGGCTGCGTCGCGAGTGCCCATGGGACCGCGAGCAGGACGAGCGATCGATTGTCCCGCACACGGTCGAGGAGGCCTACGAGCTCGCCGACGCAGCCGCCTCCGGCGACGACGAGAAGCTGCTCGACGAGCTCGGCGACGTGCTGTTCCAGGTCCATTTCCTCGCCCTGCTGCTGGAGGAGCGCGGCTCGGGGGACCTCGCCACGGTCGCCGAGCAGATGACCGAGAAGCTGATCAGGCGCCATCCGCACGTCTTCGGGGAGGCGGAGGCGGAGGACGCCGACGCGGTGCTCGCCAACCACCGGGTCAACCCGGATGTGACACTGCTCACCGAACTGCTGACCAGCACCACCAACCTGCGAAACCTGGAAAGCAACTATGACAACTGGGTCAACGGGGTCGGGACCGGCGGCGGTGCATCCCTCCGGTCCGACGGCTTGTTCTGGCAGAACGACGATCGCGACGCCATGGAAGTGAGCTTCGGTGGCTCCGGCAAGCGACCGTCGATCAACTCCTACATGTATGCGGATGCCCGGGCGATCGCCGAAATGTTTCGCCTGGCGGCAGCCAACGACCCGGCCAAGGCCGCGACCTACAATGCCAAGGCCGACACCTTCGACGAGCAGGCAGACGCCCTGCGCGCCGAGGTCGAAGCCCACTTGTGGGATCCCGCCGACGAGTTCTTCAAGACCGGCTACGACGACTTCGACACCGGCGGATCCCTCCAAGACCGCCGCGAACAGATCGGCTTCACCCCTTGGGCCTTCGGCCTGCCGGAGGACGGCGGGGCGGTCGACTACGACCTGGCCTGGAGCCACCTGACCAGTTTCGCGACCCCGGTCGGACTCACCAGCGGAGCCCATGACGAGAGCGGCTACAACCCCGGAGCGGTCGGCCAGTGCTGCCGCTGGGACGGCCCAGTCTGGCCCTACGCCACCACCCTCACCCTGCGCGGCCTCGCCAACCTGCTGCAGGACTACCAACAGTCCCACGTCGATAAGACCGACTACTTCCAGCAACTGGAGATTTACACACACAGCCACCGACAGCAGTTCACCCAGGACGGGCAGACACGCACCATCACCTGGATCGACGAGTCGATGGTCTCCGGAGGGCGAGACGCCGGCGAATGGACGCAAATCGGCATCAACCGCGACGGCAACAGCGGCAACGACAACCCGCGCGGACTCGCCTACAACCACTCCGGCTACGTGGACCTCATCGTCACCGGCCTGGC
>Ga0210084_1000046_pt1 | contig 15531 bp, 12 predicted proteins | sample China_Galinas_Co_3_FD_184863 | JGI IMG/M metagenome (GOLD analysis project Ga0210084, IMG submission 184863) | Wetland microbial communities from San Francisco Bay, California, USA, that impact long-term carbon sequestration -... | ecosystem: Environmental > Aquatic > Marine > Wetlands ... | reverse complement strand
CGGCGCCGGAGGCGCTGCTGGTCGCGGCCCGGGCGGAGGGCGGCGTGCTCTGCGCTCGGAGCGGGTCGACGCGGGCGGAGGAGGTCTCCGAGGCGGCCGGGCGCCTCGGGTCCGGATGGCTGTCCGGCGCGGTGCTGGTCGGATCCCCGCACCGCGGGCCCGGCCTGCGGCGGGTCCCCCCGGAGCGGGGACCCGGCCTGCAGAGTTAGGAGCGGGCGCGCGGATCTGGGGGCCCCGTCTCGTACCATCGGCGGGTGGATCAACCTCACGGTCTCCCGGAGCCCCGCGCGCGATCTCCACTCCTGCGGGTGCTCGCGCCGCTCGCGCTGGTCGCTGCCGTGGTCGCCGTGATCATCGTCGCCTCGAGCTCCGGCGGCGGTGAGGAGCAGCCCGCTCGCAGCGATCAGGCTCAGACCACGCGAAGCAGCGGCGGCAGCGGGGGCGTCGAGACGCCGGAGGTCTACGTCGTCGAGTCCGGCGACTCGCTCGGCACGATCGCGGAGCGCTTCGGGATCTCGGTCAAGCGGATCGAGCGGCTCAACAAAGGCGTCGACCCGAACGCCCTGGCGACCGGCCAGGAGCTGAAGCTGCAGAAGTGAAGGCCCGGCGCCCGCTCCCGCGCGCCGCCGCCTGCCTGGCGCTCGGCCTGGTTGGCGCCCTGCTCGCCGCCGCGCCGCTGCCGGCGGCGAAGGCCGCCAATCAGCAGCCGCCGCCCCGCGTCGAGGCCCGGGCCTGGTTGCTGATCGACGCTCGCGACGGTGAGCGGCTCGCCGGCCGTGCGGCGAACGAGCGCCTGCCGATCGCCAGCACGACGAAGCTGATGACGACCTACCTGGCGCTGGCCGACCTGCCGCTCGATCGCAGGGTCGTGGCCCCGGCCTACTCACCGGCACCGGCCGAGTCGGTGCTCGGGCTTGGCGAGGGCGAGCGGATCTCGGTCCGCGACCTGCTCGTCGCGATGCTGCTGCCAAGCGCCAACGATGCCGCCTACGCGCTCGCGGACGCCGTCTCCGGCTCGGTTCCGAGATTCGTCAAGCGGATGAACGCCGCCGCGGCAGAGCTTGGCCTCGACCGGACCACCTACACGAACCCGATCGGCCTCGACCAACGCCGCAACGCCTCCACCGCCCGCGACCTCGCGGCGCTCGCATTGACCCTGCGCGAGGATCGGCGCTTCCGCCGGATCGTGCGCAAGCCCGAGGCGAGGCTGAAGAGCGGCGCGACGAACCGCGTCGTGCAGACCCGCAACACGCTGCTGCTCGCCGACGACTCCGTCGACGGCATCAAGACCGGACACACGCTCGGAGCCGGCTACGTGCTGGTCGCCTCGGCGGAGAGGAAGGGTGTGCCGCTGGTCTCGGTCGTGCTCGGCGCCGACAGCGAGTCGGGTCGTGACGCTGCCTCGCAGGCACTGCTCGACTACGGCTTCTCGCTCTACCGCAAGCGCGAGGTGGTCGGGCGCGACGAGGTCGTCGGGTCCACCCCCGTCGCCGGTGAGGAGCAGCCGCTCGAGTTGCTGGCAGCGCGGCCGGCGCGGATCGCCCTGCGGGCCGGCCAAGAGGCGCTGATCACACCGGAGGTGGTGGAGGGCCTCGAGGGCCCGATCGCGCGCGGGGCGCCGGTCGGACGCGGCGTTCTCAGCGTCGGCGGTGAGCGCCTCGGCTCGGTGCCGCTGATCGCCGGCCGTGAGGTCGAGGCTCCCGGTGCGCTCAGCTCGCTCGGCGGGCCGGCGGCGGCACTGCTGATCGCCGCTGGTCTTATCCTTCTCGGCAGCGCGTTCGTGATCCCCCTCCGGCGTCGTCGGGGCGGTTCCGAGCGGGGAGCCGGCGGGCGAACGCCGGAGGAGAGACTCGACAGTCAACGCCGCCGGCTCCGCCGGCGAGAGGAAGGGAACCGACGGTGATCTTGACGGTGACGCTGAACGCGGCGCTCGATCGCACCGTGGCCGTGCCACGGGTCCGCCTCGGCCGTCGGCACCGGGCGGTCGAATCGCGCCGAGCGCCCGGCGGCAAGGGGATCAACGTCGCCCGAGCTCTCAAGCACCTCGGCGAGCCGGTGATCGCGACGGGGCTGGCCGGCGGTGCGACCGGGACGCGAATCCAGGAGTTGCTGACCGCGGAGGAGGTGCTGCACGACTTCAGTGAGGTCGCCGCCGACTCACGCACGAACATCTCGATCGTCGATCCGACCTCCGGCGAGCAGACCGAGATCAACGAGCGCGGCCCCGAGGTCAGCGGGGCGGAGGTCGATCGCTTCGTTGAGCGCCTCACCTATCTCGCCCACGGCGCGAACTACTGCGTGATCGCGGGCTCGCTGCCGCCGGGAGCGCCGGTGGACATCTATGCCGCGCTGATCACCCGCATGCACGAGTGTGGGGTCCCGGTCCTGCTCGACACCGACGGTGAGCCGATGCGCGCCGGGCTTCGCGCCCAGCCGGCCGTCGTCGCACCGAACATCGCCGAGGCCGAGGAGGCCGTCGGCTACGAGTTCGGCGACGCCGAGGACCTCAACATGGGGCTGTTGAGCCTGATCGAGATGGGCGCGAACGAGGCCTTCGTCACGACCGCCAACGGCTGCGTGGCGATCGCCGGCGCCGGGCCGGACCGGCGGCGCTACGAGGCGACGATCGAGCCGCTCGAGCCGGTCGCAGCGGTCGGCTCCGGGGACGCGTTTCTGGCCGGGCTTGCGTCTGGCAGACGGGCCGGGCGCCCGCCTGCCGAGTCGCTGGCGTTCGCCGTCGCCTGCGGAGCCGAGTCGACCCAGCACCTCGGCGCCGGGACGGTCGACCCCGGTGAGGTCGCGCGAATCGCCGAGCGGGTCCAGGTCACCGAGCTCGATCTCCCGGTCGGGGTCAGCTGAGCGCCGCGGTTTCGCCCCGATCCCGCAAACTGCGCCGGAAGGCCGCCGCGGGCCCGCCGGTCCCCCCGCCTACAATCTGTGCTCTGTCGATGTCGTCGCTAGCGCAAGGGAGACCAGCAGTTGGAAGTTGAGATCGGACGAGGGAAGAAGGCGCGTCGAGCCTATGGCTTCGACGACATCGCGATCGTGCCGTCGCGGCGGACGCGTGACCCCGACGACATCGACATCACCTGGAATCTGGGCCCGTACCGGTTCGAGCTGCCGCTGCTCGCATCGGCGATGGACGGTGTCGTCAGCCCGAACACCGCGGCGCTGGTCAACCAGCTGGGAGGCCTCGGGGTGCTCAACCTCGAGGGCATCTGGTCCCGCTACGAGGATGCCGACGAGCAGCTCGAGCGGATTGCGAAGGCGCCGCCGGAGATCGCGACGAAGCTCATGCAGGAGGTCTACTCCGAGCCCGTCAAGCCGGAGCTGATCCGCCAGCGGATCGAGGAGATCAAGGCGCAGGGAGCGGTCGCCTGCGGCTCTCTGACCCCGCAGAAGGTCAACGAGCATCATGAGTTGGCGCTCGACGCCGGCCTCGACATCCTCGTCGTCCAGGGAACCGTGATCTCGGCCGAGCACGTCAGCTCCTCCGCCGACCCGCTGAACCTGAAGGAGTTCATCGCCGAGCTCCCGATTCCCTGCATCGTCGGCGGTTGCGCCTCCTACTCGACCGGGCTGCACCTGATGCGGACTGGCGCCGTCGGCGTCCTCGTTGGGGTCGGCCCGGGTTCGGCGTGCACGACCCGTGGCGTGCTTGGGATCGGCGTCCCGCAGGCGACCGCGATCGCCGACGTTGCCGCCGCGCGCTCGCAGCACATGCTCGAGACCGGTCAGTACTGCAACGTGATCGGTGACGGGGGCATGCGCACCGGCGGCGACGTCTCGAAGGCGATCGCCTGCGGCGCCGATGCGGTCATGATCGGCTCGCCGATGGCCCGCGCCAAGGAGGCGCCCGGTCGCGGGTACCACTGGGGGATGGCGACGTTCCACCCGTCGCTGCCCCGGGGGACGCGGGTCGCGACGCGGCAGGACGGGACGCTGGAGCAGATCCTGCTCGGACCGGCGAACGAGAACGACGGGACCTTCAACCTGATGGGGGCGCTGCGGACGTCGATGGCGACCTGCGGCTACGAGGACATCCCCTCCTTTCACCGGGCCGAGGTGATGGTGGCGCCGGCTCTGCAGACGGAGGGCAAGGCACTCCAGAAGCAGCAGGCGGTCGGCATGGGGTCGAATGGGCGCTCGGCGGTCGCCAACGGCGTCGGCGTGGCGGATGACTGAGGTCGCGGCCGAGTCGGCCCCGAGGCCCGCCGGCGTCGAGGGGGAGAGCTTCGGGCCGCCTACTGACCGCGAAGAGGTACTCGTCCTCGACTTCGGTGGCCAGTACTCGCAGCTGATCGCGCGCCGGATTCGCGAGTGTGGCGTCTTCGCAGAGCTGCTCCCGCACGGCGTCGACCTCGAGCTGATCCGCGCCCGCAAGCCGCGGGCCTTGGTGCTCTCCGGCGGTCCCGCGTCCGTCTACGAGAGCGGCGCGCCGGCGCTTCGCCGCGAGCTGCTCGAGCTCGGCATCCCCGTGCTCGGCATCTGTTACGGCATGCAGCTTATGGTGCGCGACCTCGGCGGCCGGGTGGAGGGGGCCGAGAAGGGCGAATTCGGCCGCACGACGCTGACCCTGGCCGGGGACGGGGGCCGGCTGCTCTCCGGCCTGCCGGCGGAGCAGCAGTGCTGGATGTCGCACCGTGACTGCGTGATCGAGGCGCCGCCCGGCTTCACCGCGCTCGCCGCCAGCCCCGGCTCGCCGGTCGCCGCCTGCGAGGACACCGACAAGGGCCTCTACGGGATCCAGTTCCATCCCGAGGTCGTCCACACCCCGCACGGCCAGGAGATCCTGCAACGGTTTCTGCGGGACGTCGCCGGCTGTGAGCAGGGCTGGACGATGTCCTCGGTCATTGACGAGCAGGTCGAGCGGATCCGCGAGCAGGTCGGCAGCGGCGGCGTCATCTGCGGCCTCTCTGGCGGCGTCGACTCGGCGACCGCCGCCGCCCTCGTCCACCGCGCGGTCGGCGACCAGCTCACCTGCGTGCTCGTCGATCACGGGCTGCTGCGCAAGGGCGAGGCCGAGCAGGTCGTCGCCAACTTTCGCGAGGGGCTCGGCATCAAGCTGATCCACATCGATGCCGAGGACCGCTTCCTCGAGAAGCTCGCCGGGCACGACGACCCGGAGACGAAGCGCAAGATCATCGGTGAGGAGTTCATCCGGGTCTTCGAGGAGGAGGCGCTGAAGCTCCCCGACGTCAGCCACCTGGTTCAGGGCACGCTCTACTCGGACGTGATCGAGTCGGGCGGGGGAGAGGGCACCGCGACGATCAAGTCGCATCACAACGTCGGTGGCCTGCCGGAGGACCTCGACCTCGATCTGGTCGAGCCGCTGCGCATGCTGTTCAAGGACGAGGTTCGCGCGGTCGCCACCGAGCTCGGCCTCAACGACCGGATGGTCTGGCGCCAGCCTTTCCCGGGGCCGGGGCTGGCGATCCGGATCGTCGGCGGCGAGGTCACCAAGGAGCGGCTGGACCTGCTTCGCGAGGCCGATTCGATCCTCCAGGAGGAGGTCCGGGCGGCCAACCTCTACCGGGATCTCTGGCAGAGCTTCTGCGTCCTGCCGGTGGTCCGCTCGGTCGGCGTCCAGGGCGACGGCCGCACCTACGCCTATCCGATCGTGATCCGCGCCGTGACCTCAGACGACGCGATGACCGCCGACTGGGCGCGGCTCCCCTACGACCTGCTCGAGCGGGTCTCGAACCGGATCATCAACGAGGTCCCCCAGGTCAACCGGGTCGTGCTCGACATCAGCTCGAAGCCGCCGGCGACGATCGAGTGGGAGTAGCGGCCCGCCGACGACGCTCAGGACCAGCGGTCCCAGCGCTTCAGCGGCTTGGTCGGGCTCAGCACGTGACCGCCCTCGTACCAGCCGGGAGCCGACCACATCTCGAAATGGACGTGGCAGCCTGAGGCGTTGCCGGTGTCGTCGTTGAAGCCGATTCGCTCGCCGGTCTTGACCCTCGACCCCTTCTTCGCGCGGCCCTTGCGCGAGAGGTGCATGTAGACGTAGTCGACCCCTGTCTTGGCGCCGTCGACGACGATGTAGTAGCCGGCGGAGGAGTGGTAGGAGCTGGTCTGGATCCGCCCGCCGCGGGCTGCGTAGACGTCGTTGCCGCACTTCGCGAAGATGTCCTGGCCCTGGTGGTTGCGCCCGGCGCCGAGTCCGTCGCCGTAGGTGTGGCCGCCTGCGAGCGGGAACTTGTGGTCGTAGTAACGGAACCCGGCTCGGTCGCCGTCGCTCCCGCTCAACTGGGTGACCTCGAAGCTGTACTTGCCGTTGGGAGCGACCTTGCCGTCGTCCCCGAGCCCGTTCCAGGCAGCCGAGTGGCTCGCGAAGGGATCCTGGTCCCGTTTGACGACCGTGTCGATCAGGCGCCGCTTCCTGCCCTTGAGCACATCGATCCGGACGTCGGTCGGCTGCTCGGCCTCGAACAGGTACTCTACCCGGCTGCGCCGCTTGCCCTCGAAGAAGCTCTTCGACGGCGTCGCCTCGGCGGAGGTGACCTTGAAGCCCTCGACCTCGGTGATCATGTCCTCGCCGACGATCTTCAGCCGCTCGGGGGAGCGCGCCTTGTTGCCGAACTCGTCGATCACCACCGGCTTGCCGCTCTGCGCCCCGAGCGGGACGCGGAACTTGACCCGCGATGACTTCGCCTTTCGCGGCTCGACGTCGAGCTTGCCCTCGGCGCCGTCGAGGCGGACGGTAGTGACGCTCGCCAGGTCGCGGCCGCCGAGCTCGACAGTCCCGGTCTCGGCGACCCTGCGCAGGTCGAGGCAGCGGTCGATGCACTGCGCCGAGCGGACCTCGGGCGGCGCGGGCGCACCGACCCCTCCGTCCTCGGCGCCGGCGAGCCCGGCTGCGGTCAGGGCTGCGGTCAGGGCGGCCGCCGCCGCCAGCGTGACTCCTCGTCTTTGGCTTCGGGGGGATCGACCCGAGCTCACGTTTGCGTCTCTCTTTCTTCGTCGCCTGCGGGGTTAGCTGACGGGCTCGCGCCGAAAGAGCAGCGCTACGGGTTATGGGTCCCGATTCGCCCCTGGGAGTGGGATTCCTCTCCCTACGGTTCCCCCGCCCCCCGGCATCTTCCGACGCCGGAGATTTGGCAGGTCCAAACTTGGGCCGGGAGTATAGCCACGCGGGCGGCGGGGTCAACATAAACACAATTGCAACGAAGTGCTAACAATCGGACCGCCCTGTGAGCGAACGCTCGGGAGGCAGCTGAAGAGGATCGCCGACGCCGCGGCCTCGCTCGCACGCAATCGTGTCTGACCATCTATCATCGTGCGCCCGCGTCACCCGCCGCTCCGGGCGGGACGCGTTTTTTCACGTGATGAAGACCTATGCAGCGACAACAGCCGACCGCGAGCGCGAGTGGTACGTCGTCGACGCCGAGGGGCGGACGCTCGGCCGGCTCGCGACCCAGATCGCCGACACCCTGCGGGGCAAGCGCAAGCCTCAATACACCCCGCATACCGACGTCGGGGATTTCGTCGTCGTCGTCAACGCCGAGAAGGTCGCGGTGACGGGGGACAAGCTGCAGTCGAAGGTCTACCGGCGCCACAGCGGCTACCCCGGGGGGATCCGGTCGCGGACGCTGGCCGAGATGCTCGACCGCAGCCCCGAGGACGTGATCCGCAGAGCGGTGAAGGGCATGCTGCCCCGCAACAAGCTCGCCCGCAAGCAGCTGCTCAAGCTCAAGGTATACGCCGGCGCCGAGCATCCGCATCAGGCCCAGCAGCCGAAGCCAATGGAGGTGCGGTCGTGACCCGGATCGACGACGAGGCGCCCGACAGGGAGGAGTCCGAGGACGGCCCGACCCCCGAGGCCGAGCCGACGCCCGATCAGGGCGAGGCCGCGGCCGAGCCGGCCGCCGAGGGAGGCGAGCCGGAGGCCGCCGAGGTTGAGGGCGAGGCCGAGGCCCAGGTGGAGGACGAAGCCGGGCAGGCCTCGCCGGAGGCCGACAAGCCCGAGCCGAGGTCGAAGCCCAAGCCCGGACGCGCGAAGAAGCCGGAGGGGGCCGAGGTCGTCCCCGGCGCCAACCTCGAGCCGATCGCGATCACCGAGGAGCGGGAGCTCACGGCCGAGGAGCGTGCCCGCCTCGAGGCCGAGGAGGAGGAGCGCGCAACCCGCGAAGCGGCACAGGTCGCCGAGGAAACGGAGGAGCTGCCCCAGCGCGCCGCCGTATCGGTTCCGGTCGAAGCTTCGATCCAGGCGACAGGCAAGCGCAAGCGCTCCGTCGCCCGGGTCATCCTCCGAGCTGGGGGTGGGGCGATCGAGGTCAACGGCCGCGGTATCGAGGACTACTTCGCCCGCCCGCACGATCAGTCCCTGGCGCGCCAGCCGCTCGTCACCGCGGGCTATGACGGCAGTGTCGACATCAAGGTCCGCGTTCACGGTGGCGGGATCTCCGGTCAGGCCGGGGCCGTCCGCCACGGGATCGCCCGCGCCCTGTGTGAGCTCGACCCCGAGCTCCGCGGCGACCTCAAGCGGCGTGGGATGCTGACCCGCGACGCGCGCCAGAAGGAACGGCGGAAGGCAGGCCTGAAGAAGGCTCGCAAGAGGCCGCAGTTCAGCAAGCGCTGATCGCGATCGGGCTGCGGATGCATCGGCCGGGCACTACACCGTCCCCCGTCCCTGGAGACCCGCACAGGAACCCGCCAGTCTGCTTGCATCGGTCCCGTGGGTGAGGGAATGAGCCTGTTTGGGACCGACGGGGTCCGCGGCCCGGTCGGCGAGAAGCTGACGCCCGAGCTGGCGCTCGCGCTTGGTCGAGCCGTCGCCGCCGAGATCGAGTCCGACCGGCCGCAGGTCCTGATCGTCCGCGACACGCGCGAGTCGGGCCACATGCTCGAGTCCGCGCTCGCTGCGGGGTTGGCTGCCGCGGGGGCCGACGTCTTCCTCGGGGGTGTCCTGCCGACGCCCGCGGCGGCGATCCTCGTGCGCAGGCACGGGCTCGATCTCGCGGCGGTCGTCTCGGCCTCGCACAACCCCTGGGAGGACAACGGGATCAAGTTCTTCGACGCCGACGGTCGCAAGCTCGATGACGATGCCGAGCGGCGGGTCGAGGCGCGGGTCGCCGCAGGTCCGTCGAGCGCCGCGGCCAGCGGCCGCATCCGCAAGCTCGAGGGTGCCCGCGACGACTACCTGCGCGAGCTCGCGTCCGCTTTCGACCTTGACCTGACTGGACGCAGGATCGTCCTCGACTGCGCCAACGGCGCCACCTATCGGGTTGCGCCGGCCGCATTCGAGCGGCTCGGCGCCGAGGTGATCGCGATCGCCACCGAGCCCGATGGTCGCAACATCAACGCGGGCTGCGGTTCGACCCACCTGGAGACGATCGGCCGAGCGGTGCGCAGCGAGGGAGCCGAGATCGGCTTCGCCTTCGACGGGGACGGCGACCGCGTCCTGGCGGTGGATGCCGAGGGCAGCGAGTTCGACGGCGACGAGATCGTCGCCCTGGCGGCGCTCCACCTGCAGGCGGCCGGCGAGATGTCGGGCGGAGCCGCTGTCACCGTGATGACCAATTACGGCTTCCATCGGGCGATGGCCGATGCCGGAATCGAGGTCGCCACGACCAAGGTTGGCGATCGCTTCGTGATCGATGAGCTGGTCGCGCGAGGCTGGACGATCGGAGGCGAGCAGTCCGGCCACATCATCTGGACCGATTTCGCGGCGACGGGCGACGGTCTCGCGGCGGCGCTGCTGGTGCTCGAGGCGCTTGGTGATCGACGGCTGGCCGATGCCCGGCCGCTGACGAAGCTGCCGCAGTACCTCGAGAACGTGCGGATTCCGAGCCGCGAGGCGCTCGGGGAGGCAACCACCCTGTGGGAGGCCGTCGGGCGCGAGGGCGCTCTGCTCGAGGGTCGGGGGCGGGTCGTCGTCCGCCCGTCCGGGACCGAGCCGCTCGTCCGGGTGATGGTCGAGGGCCCCGACGAGGTCGAATGCAGGGCGGTGCTGAGCCGGCTGGTCGAGCAGGCCGAGCGGGCGCTCGGCTAGTTCGGCAACCGCTCGACTGCAAGCCGAGGTCCCCGGCGCCCCCGCCGGGGTCAGGCCCCGGCGGCGGGACGTCTAACCTTGGCCTGCGCCAAACGGCGCATCAGGCTGACCCGAAAGACCGTTTGACCCCAAATGTGCGGCATCGTCGGATATGTGGGCGAGAGGCCGTGTCGCGACCTTCTGATCGCCGGCCTCGAGAAGCTCGAGTACCGCGGATACGACTCCGCCGGCGTTTCGCTGCTCGACGGAGGCAGGATCGAGAGCGTGCGCGCGGTCGGCAATCTCGCCAACCTCCGTTCGGCGATCGAGGCGGCGGCGGGCAACGGGGCGGTCGCCGTCGCCGACGCGACCGCGACGATCGGGCTCGCGCATACCCGCTGGGCGACCCATGGCCGCGTGACGGAGGAGAACGCCCATCCGCACGGCGACTGCTCCGACGAGGTTCACATAGTCCTCAACGGCATCGTCGAGAACCACGCCGAGCTGCGGCGTGAACTGCAGGCGGAAGGGCACGTCTTCAGCTCCGAGACCGACGCCGAGATCGTCGCGCACCTGATCGAGAAGCACTACGCGGGCGACCTTGCCGCAGCGGTCCGTGGGTCGTTCGCCGACCTGCGCGGGCACTACGCGTTCGTCGCCATGCATGCCCGGCACCCGCAACTGCTGGTCGGGGCCCGCCAGGAATGCCCGCTGATCATCGGGGTCGGCGAGGGGGAGAACTTCCTCGCCTCGGCGATCCCGGCATTCCTGCGGGAGACGCGCCGGGTGATGCAGGTGGAGAACGGGGACATCGTCGTCATCAGCCCCGACGGGGTCGAGATCACCGACGCCGCCGGCACGCCGCTTCAGCGTCAGGTCGAGGAGGTCACCTGGGACGAGGACGCCGCCGAGCGCGGCGGCTTTCCGACCTTCATGACTAAGGAGATCCACGAGCAGCCCGACGCGGTCGCCGAGACGATCGCGGACCGTCTCTCCGACGACGAACACGTCAACCTCGAGGAGCTCGAGATTCCACCGGAGCGCGTCGCCGAGCTGCGCCGAGTCGTGATCGTCGCCTGCGGCACCTCCTACCACGCGGGCCTGATCGGTCGCTACGCGATCGAGCACTGGGCCCGGCTGCCGGTCGAGATGGACATTGCCTCGGAGTTCCGCTATCGCGACCCGGTGATCGGTCCCGATGATCTCGTGATCGGCATCACCCAGTCGGGAGAGACCGCCGACACCCTGGCGGCGATGCGCTTGGCGCGGGATCGCGGCGCCCACGTGATCGCCCTGACAAACGTGATGGGGAGCCAGGCCACGCGTGACGCGGACTCGGTGCTGTTTACCCGGGCCGGGCTCGAGATCGGGGTGGCCGCGACGAAGACGTTCACGAGTCAGGTCGCAGCGATGTATCTGCTCGGCCTCTGGCTCGCCCAGGGACGGGAGCGGCTGCCCCGCGAGCGGATCGTCGAGCTGATTGCGGAGATGAAGGCGCTGCCGCATCAGATCGAGGCGACGCTCGCCAACGTTGAGGACCAGGTCCGCGCCGTCGCCCGCAGCCACTACCAGGGTCGGTTCTTCCTCTACCTCGGGCGGCACATCGGGCTGCCGGTCTGCCTCGAGGGGGCCTTGAAGATGAAGGAGATCTCCTACATCCCGTCCGACGCCTACGCGGCGGGCGAGATGAAGCACGGGCCGATCGCGCTGCTCGATGAATCAACGCCGGTCGTCTGCGTCGCCACCGACAGCCCGATACTCGAGAAGATGCTCTCGAACGTGGCCGAGGTCCGCGCCCGCGGGGCCGACGTGATCGCGATCGCGACCGACGGCAACGAGGCCGTGCGGGAGACCGCCGACCAGACGATCTTCATCCCGAGCACGGACTGGATCCTGCAGCCGATGCTGGCGGTGCTCCCGCTGCAACTGCTCGCCTACGACACGGCGCGCCTGCTGGGCCTGAACGTCGATCAGCCGCGCAATCTGGCGAAGACGGTAACCGTCGAGTAGCTGCTCGGCCGCGAGGCGGCTTTCACCCTCGGGCGAGGCACTAGCATGCCCAACGTGCAGATCTGCCTGCGGAGACCAGCTCTCTCATTCCTGATCCTATTCGCCGGCCTTGCCGCTCTCGCCCTCGCGGCCTGCGACGAAGACGCTGATCTCGGACCCGACCCGGCGACGGTCACGCCCTCCGAAGCCCCGATCTACGGCGAGGTCGTGGTCGGGCCGGGGGGCGACCAGAAGGACGACCTGCTCGCCGCGCTCTCGAAGATCACCAACAACGACGACCCCGCGGGCCTGATCCGCTCCGCGGTCGACTCGAGCTTCTCCGAGCAGGGCATCGACTTTGAGGAGGACATCGAGCCCTGGCTCGGTCAGCGGGTCGGCGGCTTTCTGACGGAGATCAGCGCCGAGGGGGCCGAGGGGGCCCTGGCGCTCGCTGTCACCGACGAGGGGGCCGCGCGCGAGGCCGTCCAGAAGGTCGCCGATGCCGACCCGGCGACCGAGACCGACGCCACGTATGAGGGCGTCGACTACCAGGTGGACGAGGACGGGAACGCCGTCGGGATCGTCGGCGATTTCCTCGTCGGGGGCACCGAGGGCGGGCTCAAGGCCGCGATCGACGCGGCTGCCGGCGACTCGCTTGCCGACGACGGCGAGGCCGCCGGGGCGCTGGGCGACGCTCCGTCCGACAGCATCTTCCGGGCCTATCTCGACACCGCTCGGCTCGTCGACCTCGCGGTCGAGGAGGGGCTGATAACTCAGCAGGACCTCGATGCCGCGATCGGCGATCAAGCCGAGGCGCTGCAGGAGGGCCCGGTCGTGCTCTCGGGCGGCGCGACGGCGGACTCGATGTTCCTCGAGGTCGCGGGCCCGAGCGGCGGTCAAGCGGACTCGGGCTCGATCGTCTCCGAGCTCCCCGCCGACTCCTGGCTGGCGATCGGCGTGCCGATGATCGGCGACGCGATCAGCGCCGGCTACGCGTCATTCCTGCAGAGCTTCGAGGCCGGCCTCGAGGGCGTCGAAAAGCAGGGGCTGAAGGGGGTCCCGGAGGGGATCCCCGGCGCTGAACTGCCCGAGGGGCTGCCCGAGGGGCTGCCTGACATCGAGGCGGAGATCCGGCGCGCGACCGGGCTCGATCTGAGCGAGGACTTCGACTGGGCCGGCGACCTCGGGCTGTTCGTCGAGGGCTCGTCGCTGCTTTCGATCGGCGGTGGCCTCGTGATCGACACCGATGACGAGCAGGCGGCGGCCGCGACGCTGGCGAAGCTGCGCCGCGCGCTCGGCCGGCAGCGGGACCTGCGGATCGTCGAAACGCCGGACGGGTTCCAGGTCCAGACGCTGGGAGCGCCGCTCGGAGCCGAGGTCGCGATTCGCGACGGGAGGGTCGTGCTCGCGGTCGCCGGCACCAGCGTCGGCGACGTGCTGTCGCCGGCCGGCACGCTGTCCGACTCGGAGGACTTCCAGGCGGCCTCGGAGGCGCTCGGGGCGGGCCTCGAAGCGGCGCTCTACGTCGACTTCCCGGCGATCGTCTCGCTGATCGAGAGCAGCGGCCTGGCTACGGGCGACCCCTCCTACGAGGAGGCGAAGCCGATCCTCGATGCGATCGCCTATCTCGTCGCGGGAGGGGGCAGCGACGGAGACCGCGCCTCCGGGCGTCTGGTGCTCGGTCTACGTGACGGCGGCAGCGACTCGGGGGCGGCCGCGGCGATCGTCCCGTGAGCTCGGCCGCGGCAGTGAGGCCCGGGATCGACCTGATCGAGATCGTGCGCGTCGAGCGCGCCCTGGCGCACCGTCCGCGGCTCGCGCAGCGCCTGTTCAGGGCCGGCGAGCTGGCCTACGCGAGGGAGCGGGCCCGCCCGGGGCGCCATCTCGCCGCCCGCTTCGCCGCCAAGGAGGCCGCCGTCAAGGCCCTCGGCGGCGGCGTGCCGCTCCGCGACGTCGAGGTCCTCAGCGGCGAGGGCGGCGAGCCGGGGCTGCGGCTACACGGGACGGCGGAGCGGCGGGCCAGATCGCGGGGGCTCCGGTTGGCGGTCTCCCTGAGCCACTCGCGGGAGATCGCCGCCGCGGTCGTGGTGGCCACCCATGTCGACCAGGCGCAGCGAGCCTGACCGGACCGCGCCGGCCGATCCGGGCGTTGGTTCAACTACCCTCGGAGCGATGGACCCAGAGACCTGGCTCTCACCTCTGTTCGACGCTGCCGCCATGCGCGAGACCGATCGCTGGGCGATCGAGGACCGAGGGGTTCCCTCGCTGCGGTTGATGGAGACCGCCGGCGGCGCCGTTGCCGAAGCGGTCGAGGCCGTCGCCGGGTCGGGCCCCGTCCGGGTCGTTTGCGGGAAGGGCAACAACGGTGGCGACGGCCTGGTCGCGGCGCGGGCACTCGCCGAGTACGGCACTGAGGTCGAGGTCATGCTGCTCTGGGACGCGGCGGAGCTCAGCCCCGACTCGAGCGCCAACTTCGAGCGCTATGCCGGGGAGGTGAGGAGGCCGGAGCCGGACGAGATTGGGGGCCTGCTCGCGGGCTCCGGAGCGATAGTCGACGCGATCTTTGGGACCGGTTTTGCAGGCGTCGCCCGCGATCCGGCTGCCGCGGCGATCGAGGCGATCAACGAGGCCGGCTGCCCGGTCGTCGCCTGCGACATCGCATCGGGGGTCGACGCCGCCACGGGCGCGGCTCCAGGCGCCGCGGTGCGGGCCACGCGGACCGTCACCTTTCACGCCGCGAAGCTCGGCCACCTGATCGAGCCGGGCCGCTCGCTGACCGGGGAGCTGATCGTCGCCGCCATCGGGATCCCGGCGGGCGCGCCGGTGCTGCCCGCGGGAGGGATGATCCGCGAGTCGATCCTCGACGATCTGCCGCGCCGGGAAGACCGCTCGAACAAGTTCAGCTCCGGCAACGTGCTCGTGGTCGGCGGCTCTCGCGGTCTGACCGGAGCAGTCTGCATGGCCGCTCAAGCGGCGATCCGGGCCGGGGCAGGGTACGCGGCGGTCGCCGCGCCTGCTGAGCTGGAGCCGATTCTCGAGGCGAAGCTGACCGAGGTGATGACGCTTGCCGTGGCGAGCTCCGGCGGCAGCCTCGAGCCGCAGGCCGCGGGGCCGATCCTCGCACGCAGCGAGACCGCCGACTGCGTCGTCCTCGGGCCCGGCCTCGGCAGGGCGCCGCACGCCGCCGACCTCGCCCGAGAGCTGGTCGCTGCAATCGGGGTGCCGCTGCTCGTCGACGCCGACGGCCTCAACGCCCTCGGCACCGACCTCGAGGCCGCGGCCGTCCCCGGCCGGCCGCTGGTGCTGACCCCTCACGCGGGCGAGCTCGCCCGCCTGCTCGGCGTCGATTCCGGCGCCGTCTCCGCCGCCCGGCTCGACTCCGCGCGCGAGGCCGCCCGGCGCTGCGGCGGAATCGTCGTGCTCAAGGGCACCGACACGATCGTCACCGACGGCGAGCGCGTGGCGATCAACGCGCTTGCCAGTCCCGGGCTCGCGACCGCCGGTACCGGCGACGTGCTCTCGGGAGCGATCGCGGCGCTGGTCGCTCGGGGAGTAGAGCCATTTCG
>Ga0210084_1000045_pt1 | contig 15542 bp, 3 predicted proteins | sample China_Galinas_Co_3_FD_184863 | JGI IMG/M metagenome (GOLD analysis project Ga0210084, IMG submission 184863) | Wetland microbial communities from San Francisco Bay, California, USA, that impact long-term carbon sequestration -... | ecosystem: Environmental > Aquatic > Marine > Wetlands ... | reverse complement strand
CTGCTTCTATGGAGAAAAATTGGTGTTTGACAGCATTCTTTACAAATGCTGCCAATCCCCTGATAAAAGGTGTTTTAAATATTTCTGCCAACGGTACATTTACATGAAGTTCTTTGTGAATTCTTGCGGTTAATGTGGCAGCTTTTAATGAATGCCCACCTAACTGGAAAAAATTGTTGTCAATGCCAATGATCTCTTTTTCAATTCCCAGGACCCCGGACCAAATTTCCACTAATTTTTGCTCATGGTGATTTCGCGGTGCAGTGTAGTTAGTTCCCGTTTTGATTTCAGGGGCAGGCAGCATTTTCCGATCGATTTTCCCGGCTGCGGTTAAAGGAATTTTATCCAGGTGAATGAAAAACGAAGGGATCATATAACCAGGTAATACCTGTGAGAGGCAGGCTCTTAAATCATTGCTATCAGGCATTTTTTTTTGTTTACCCTCATTATTTGCAACGATATAAGCACAGAGATAGTTATCTCCATCGTTTATTTCCCTTGGTACCACCAGGGCTTCCTTGATTTGCCTATGTTTTATCAATTGATTTTCGATTTCCCCCAATTCAATGCGATATCCCCTGATCTTTACCTGGAAATCTATACGCCCCAGGAATTCAATATAACCATTAACCAACCACCGCGCCAAATCGCCGGTTTTGTATATTGACCTGGGCCGGCCAGTGGGCTCTTTTGAAAACCCTCCCCTGAAGCATCCGGCCCCATGAAGCATCCACAAAAACGTTTCATTTTTTGTTTTTAATTTGTCATTTATAATTAAAAATTTATCACCGGTTAACTCGGGGTTATTCAAATACCCCCTTGCCACCCCGGCACCGCCAATATACAATTCTCCTACCACGCCAATGGGAACCAGGTTCATCCGTTTATCCGCCACATAAATCCGTGTATTGGAGATGGGCTTTCCTACCGACAACCGAGGTGTGCGTTTATCCACCGTCTCTATCACCATTTCGATGGATGTTACTGTTGTCTCCGTGGGTCCATATTCATTATAAAAATCGTAATCAGTACTCCACCGCTCAGCCAAACCCACAGGACAAACGTCTCCCCCGGAAATGATCCGTTTCAATCCATAGTTATAGGTATCCTTGAGTTGGAGACCATTTAAAAAAGAAGGAACAGCATGAAGATGAGTGATGGACTGACAGATCATAAATTTTTCAAATTTGATGTGGTCCAGGAGAGTATTTTTATCCACCAGCACCAAAACCGCCCCATTTAAAAAAGCAATAAAAATTTGCTCTACGGAAGCATCAAAACAGGCGGAGGAAAACAGCAATATTCGATCTCTTTCATTAATATCAAATTGCTTGCCCTGGCAAGCGGCTAAATTGACCACAGAAGAATGTTCCACCGGAACTCCCTTGGGTTTACCTGTGGAACCGGAGGTGTAGATGATGTAGGCCAGGCAGGTGGCAGGTGTAGGTGGCAGGTGCAGGTGAGGTGGTGTAAGGACGCGATTTATCGTCTCCGATGTCAGCAACATTTTCGCAGCGCTGTCAGCAAGCATATAATTAATGCGTTCTTGCGGGTAATCCAGCTCAATCGGTAGATAGGCGCCTCCGGCTTTTAATATAGCCAATATGCCAATCATCATTTCAATGGAGCGCTCCACCATAATACCTGTAATACTGTCCGCCATAACACCTTTGTCTCTTAACACCTGCGCCAGTTGTTTGGTTTTTTGGTTTAATTCTTTATAAGACAAATGGGATATATACGACATATACGACATATCAGCCATATTATATTTCTTTTCGTGTTTTTTGTGTGTTTCGTGGACCCCCACCAGAACAATATTGTCCGGCGTTTTCTCCACTTGTTCTTCAAATAATTCATGGATGGTTTTATCTTTTGGATACACCGCGGAGGTAGCATTAAAATCAAATAATATTTGCTCCTTTTCTTCTTCTAATATGATTTCTATCCCTGATATTTTCTGGCGATGGTTCTCTAAAACCGAGGTTACGATCTTTTGAAAATATTTGGCGAATCTTACTATGGTTTCTTCTTTGAAGAGCCGCGTGCAGTATTCCAGCTCAAAGGAGAGTTCTTCCTCTTTTTCTTCTGTAAGTAACGTCAGATCGAATTTGGATGTCTTTTTTTCATTTTCATACGGCGTCAATTTCATCCCGGGGATTTCTATCCCGGTTATGACTGTATTTTGAAACACGAACATGGTGTCGAACAATGGATTCCTGCTTATATCCCTGTTGATCGACAATTGCTCCACTAACTCTTCATATTGGTATTCCTGGTTTTCAAGTGCTTTTAATGTCTTTTCTTTCACTTCTTGTAGAAACTCGACAAATTCCATCTCGCCCGACAGGTTATTTCTTAACGCCAGTGTATTGACAAACATCCCGATTATGTTTTCTAAATCCGCGTGCCTGCGTCCTGCCACCGGTGTTCCAATGAAGATATCTTCGCTGCTACTTACTTTCGATAAAAAGATATTGTATATGGCTAACAGCACTATATACAATGTGGTTCCCGTTTCTAAGCTCAGCCTCTTCAAAACTCCCATCTTTTCTTTGTCTATTTCAAAATGGATACTGCTGCCTTCAAAACTTTGAACGGAAGGTCTTGTATAATCGGTGGGAAGTTCCAACACCGGGATGTCATCTTCAAATTCTTTTACCCAAAACTCCTCCTGCTGCTTTATCAATCCTGTTTGTTCTTTACTATCCCCCCATTCCGAGTAATCTTTATACTGGAGACTGAGTGAAGGCAGCTTTTCTCCCGTATACAGGGCCAGGAAATCTTTTATTGAAACCTCCGCGGAGGTGCCGTCCGAGATGATATGATGCATATCCACCATTAATATGTACGTTTGCTGGCTTACCCCTAGTAATCCCACCCGGAGCAGCGGCGCTTTGGCCAGGTCAAAGGGACGGATAAATTTATGAATGATAGATAATACTTTGGAACCGGTAAGCCGGGGGACGGTTCCTACAAACTTTAATAGGTTCTTCTCATTTTCCCTGTGTATCCTCTGTACCGGCTCATCTCCCATCATATGAAACGATGTTCTCAGGCTTTCATGCCGGCGGATCAATTTTAGAAGGGCATTTTCAAGTTTGCTTTTATCAAAGTGGCCCTCCAATACCCACATGGAAGGAATGTTATACCCAATTCCTCTTTCATCCATCTGCTGTAAAAAATATAAGCGTCTTTGGGGTGAAGATAGGACATAATAATCCTTTATCTCAACAGGTTTTATGTACTGGTATTTACCTTTTGCCGCTTTGCTGATATGTTGGGCTAAGCCCCTGATAAGAGGGTTTCTAAACATTTCTGCCAATGGAATACTTACATGGAATTCCCTATTTATTTTGGCGATGACAATCGTGGCCTTTAATGAATGCCCCCCTAATTCGAAGAAGTTGTCATTGATCCCAATGGTCCTGTTTTCGATTTCCAGTACTTCCAACCATATTTCCACCAATTTTTTCTCTATCCTATCCCGCGGGGGGGCGTAGTCTGCCAACGAGACGTCCAGGTGGGGTTCAGGCAGCGCTTTCCGGTCTATTTTCCCGCTGGGGGTAAGGGGGATATGTTCCAGCATGACAAAATAAGAAGGAATCATATAAGCGGGTAAACTGGGGGATAAAAAATCTTTTAGCGCCGATGCGGTGAGTTTGCTGTCGGATACAATCCAAGCGCATAAGTACTTATCATTTTTGTTATTTTTCCGGATATGAACGACGGCCTCTTTTATGCTGCCGTGGGTCATTAGATGACTCTCAATTTCTTCCAGTTCAATACGAAGCCCCCGAATTTTGACCTGGTGATCGACCCGGCCCATGAATTCAATATTTCCTTCCGGTAACCACCGCCCCAGGTCACCCGTACGGTAGAGGCGTTCTCCTCTCAACCACCAGGGAGGCGCCTGGATAAATTTCTCAGCGCTCAATTCCATATTATTACAATAACCGGGCCCCAGACCGATACCACCGATACACACTTCTCCCACTATACCTATAGGGAGCAATTTCTGCGCCCTGTCCAATATCACCAGCATGACGTTATCTACAGGCCTCCCGATGGGAATGACAGCGCAGCCATCTAATTTATCCGTCCCCAACCGGTAAAAAGATACCACGTCTGTGCATTCGGTGGGTCCGTAGGTGTTGAAAATTTCACAGCGGCAGGTCCCGGAATTCAACCAGGGCAGCAGTTTATCCAACTGGATGGGTTCTCCACCTAAAATGATATACCGGAGGGTCTTTAATCTTTCAAAGCTGTCCCCGCCGTTGAATTCCACAAATGGGTAAAAGACAGAAGGGGCACAGTTGATAACGGTCTGTTTCTCACGGGCCACCAGCCCGGACACTGCCTCGTAATCGATGGGGTCAGGTGGGGGTAGATGCAAACCGCCGCCAGCGATTAATGGTGCAAATAAATTCTTCTGGGTAAGGTCAAAACTTATAGGGGCAATAAGTAGAAACTTATCTGCCTCGTCCACCTTCAATTCTTTTACATACCACCACACCAGGCTGACAAACCCCCTGGTTTTAATAGGAACCCCTTTGGGTTTTCCGGTAGAACCGGAGGTATAGATAACATAAATCAAATCTTCCGGGCCACTGTTTGCCCCCGGGTTGGAGCTGCATCGGTGGTAATAAAGGGCTTCATCCTCTATATCGAGGCCACTCCCGGTGAACAGGGTGGAAGCAATGTATTGCTTCCGGGTTACCATCCACCGGCTGCTGCTGTCTTCCAGCATATAATGGAGTCGATCTGCCGGGTAATCGGGAGCCAACGGCAAATAAGCACCACCGGCCTTCAATATTCCGTATAAACCGATGACCATCTCAACGGAGCGCTCCAGCATTAACCCAACAATATTACCCCTGGTTACCCCTTGCTGCCTCAACCGGTGAGCCAATTGATCGGACCTTTGATTCAATTCTCTATAGGTAACAGTTATATTTTCATGCATCCCGGCATCCATGCATCTGCACCCAAAAACTGCCGTTTGATCCGGTGTTCGTCCCACCTGTTCTGCAAATAATTGATGAATTGTTTTATCCCGGGGATATTCCGCTTCGGTATCGTTAAATTCATACAACAGCCGGTTCTTCTCTTGTTCATTTATGATCTCTATTTCCGATATTCTTATGTCATGGTTCTCAAGCATGGTTGAGATTGTTTTCTCGAAAAAACCAACAAACCGCCGGATGGTTTCCTCTTTAAATAGTTTGGTACAGTATTCAAAGGTAAAGACCAATTTCTCCCCTGCTTCTAGTGCTGTCAAGGTCAAATCAAATTTTGATTTGTATTTTTCATAATCAAGGGGTTGGACCTTCAATCCCGGGATTTCAATTTCTAAGGCACCGATATTCCGGAGGACAAACATGGTGTCAAATAAGGGGTTGCGACCGGTATCCCGGTCCTTGACCACGGTCTCCACCAGGGTTTCGTAGGGATATTCCTGGTGGGCAAAAGCCTGCAATGTCCGCACGTTGACCTCATTGATAAATTCCCCTATTGGCTTTTCGCCCCCTGGAAAGTTTCTCAAGGCAAGAGAATTGGCAAACATGCCAATGATGGTTTCCGTCTCCGCATGGGGACGGGCCAATGATGGGATTCCCACCACAATATCTTCCTGTCCGCTGATTTTTGATAAAAAAATTGTATAAAGCGTCAACAGCACCACATTTAATGTTGTCTTTTTATTAAGGGCAGCGGCTTTTAACGCTTGCGTTTGCTCCCCAGGTAATTCAAATCGCAGGGTGTGCCCTTCAAAGTCCTGTACAACCGGCCTGGAGAAATCAGTCGGAAGCATCAGTACAGGCACCTCTCCGTCAAATTGTTTGCTCCAATATTCTCTTTGCTTTTTTAGTCGCTCTTGCACGGGTATACCGGTCTCCCATTCCGCGTAGTCTTTGTACCGGGTAACCGGGGGGAAGAGAAGGTCTTTCCCCTTATACAAGACCAAAAAATCCTTTACAAAAATCTCCATGGAGAGACCATCTGAAATAATATGATGCATATCTACGATTAATATATACTTATCCTCTTGCAGGTCAATGACCCCCACGCGTAGTAAGGGCGCCCTGGAGAGGTCGAAGGGACGAATGAAATCCTGGATGACTTTTTCAACCTTAATGGGCGAGGGAACCTCGCCCCTACCTTGACAATTTACCAATGACTGATCATATTCAATTTCAAATTCTACGGTATCGTGAATCCGCTGCCCGGGCTGATCATTCACCATATGGAAAGAAGTCCTGAAGCTTTCATGTCTGCCAACCACCTGTCGAAATACGTTTTCAAGTCTCTCCTTTTCCGTGGTACCTTTTACTTTAAAAACCCCGGTGATATTGTAGGCTGTACAGTCAACATCCATCTGTTGAAGAACAAATAATCGCCGCTGCACAGATGATAACCGGTAATATTCTTTCTTTTCTACCGGTAAAATTTCACCGTATTTCTTTTCTTTTTCTTTGCGAATATAGTCACCCAATTCCCTGATGGTTGGTATTTTAAATATTTTTATAAAAGGTAATTTTATGTTTAATTTTTTATGAATCCTGCCGATTAATCCTGCGAACTTTAAAGAATGCCCCCCCAATTCAAAGAAATTGTCATCTATTCCTATTTGACCTTTATCTATTCCTAATATTTCAGCCCAAATATCCACCAGTGAAGCCTGGATATCATCACCAGGCATGACGTATTGCTTTGATGATGTTATATCAGGTTGAGGTAGTGATTTCCGGTCAACTTTGCCGCTTGCAGTCAAGGGTATTTCCTCTAAATTTACAAAGTAACCGGGTATCATATATCCGGGTAATTTTCGTTGTAAATATTTTCTCAATGGTGAGATTTCAATCGGTTCCGGGGAGTCAGATACAAAGTAGGCGCAGAGAAAATGTTCTCCGCTTCCACTTAATTTTGTCGTCACCACAGCTTGTTTTACTCCGGGATAATTAAATAATTGGTGTTCGATTTCACCCAATTCAATACGGTATCCCCTGATTTTCACTTGCTGATCGAGTCGCCCCCTAAATTCAATATTTCCCTGGGGCAGCCACCGGCACAAATCACCGGTTTTGTAAATATAGGACAAATGTTTGTTTGAAATTTGGGATTTGGGATTTTGATTTTGTTCCCGGGGTTCCACTCCCGCCTTAACCTTCAATTTTATAAACTTCTCCGCGGTTAATTCCGGCAGGTTTAAATATCCCCTGGAAACGCCTCTGCCCATGATACCCAACTCACCCGGGACACCTATAGGCTGCAATTTATTTCTCCTGTCCAACACATATATCCGGCAGTTGGGCAGGGGATTACCGATGGGAATCGTACGAAGAAGCCCGATATTCTCCCGGTTTACCTGGTAAGAGGCAGCATCCACGGTACACTCGGTGGGCCCATATACATTGGTAATCCCGGGATCATCTTCAGCAAACCGATTAAGAAAATCATTGGCTGTTTTCCAGGCTAATGGTTCTCCACCGATCAGGTAGTTCCCAACTCCGGGGCTGTTTCTGCCTTCATTTCCCATTAACAATTGTAAGTGGGCCGGTGTACCGTCGGATATGTCCACCCGGTGCTTTCTATAGAATTCAAACAACACCCCACCGTTGATTCGTGCTTCCTCCGGTACGACACAAAGACAGTTTCCCAACAACAACGCCCCGAATATCTGTTTCACAGAGGCATCAAAAACAAAGGGCGATACCAGACAAACCTTCAGGTTTTGCCTGTAATTTTTATAAATTCTCTCCCTTAACCCATATACAAGATAATTTATATTCCGATGCTCAACCATGACGCCTTTTGGTTTCCCTGTGGAACCGGAGGTATAAATAACGTAGGCCAGGTTTAAAAGCCGGGAAAAATGGAAGCGAGGAAGCGGGAAAACAGGGAAGTCAGCCAGGTAAGAAGAGTTAAGCAAAAGGATTTCAAGATTCTTCCTATCTTTCCATCCTCCTGTTTTCCTGTTTTCCTCAGCCAAAATCCCGGTGGTTACCAGAATTTTGGCCCCACTATCACTCAGCAGGTAAGCGATTCTATCCGGGGGGAAAGCCGGGTCTATAGGTAAATATGCACCGCCCGCTTTCAATACGGCCAATATCCCTACAATCATCTCAATCGACCGTTCAAGCATTATACCAACAATGGTGTCGGGTGCCGCGCCTTTTTCTTTTAATGCATAAGCCAATTGGTTGGCTCGTTCGTTTAATTCCCGGTAAGTTACGGATACTTCATTTTTTAAAGGCACAGCATTTGTATTCGCATGGTACATCTCGACAATCCCGGTCATGCCAACCAGGGCCATATAGTCCGGGATTTTTGATATTTGTGCTGCAAATAATTCGTCAATCGGCTTATCACCCGGGTAATCGAACCCTATTTTGTTAAAATGAATCAATATTTGCCGTTTCTCTTCTTCCCCGATGAGTTCTATTTGGGACACCTCTTCCCCGGGTTTTTCCATCACAGCTTTTACAACACGTACAAAATGACCGGATAATCTTTCAATTATCCATTTGTCAAACAATTTATTATTGTAACTAAAATTGACTTCGATATCATCCGCAATGGTTATACTGACGGTTAAATCATAGTGAGTCCATTCCACCATGGAATGGGATTCGATGGAGAGTTTACTATTTCCCTGCATCGACTTGATATCCACAGGGTAATTCTCTATAACCACGATGGAATCAAAAAGTTCCTCATTATAAGCAAAATCGCTGTGTTCTCTTATTTTAACCAGGGAAGTGGTTTCATACTTCTCTCTCACCTGCAATTCTTTATCTATTCGATACAGAAAATCTTTGCTTTTTTCGTGGGGAAGGATTTGAACTCGTAAAGGTATCGTATTGATAAATAACCCCACCATGTCTTCGATGCCCGGGATTTTCGCCGCCCGACCCGATACCGTGGTTCCAAATACCACGTCATCGATATTATTGTATTTTTGCAGCAGTATTCCCCAGGCACTGTACAGCAATGATGCCGGTGTGAGTCTATATCTTTTAACAAAACCATCTAATTTATCCTTTATATCCTTTTCAAATCTAACCTGGCAATTTTTTGTGTCTGTTAACGGAATCTCTTTTTCTTTTCTTTTACTTTTGACTGAAAGTCCTGTTTGATTATCAAAATTCTTTAAATAGTTTCTCCAAAATTTTTCCTGCTGAACAAAATCCTGCTCTTGAAGCCATCGGATAAATTTTTTAAATTTTGTCTTTATCGGCTTTACCAATTGTTTCCCATCGGATGAGTCCTGATAGGCAGTAAAGAATTCGTTTAAAATGATGCCGGTACTCCATCCGTCATATAAAATATGGTGATTACTGATAATCATCACATATTTATATTCCTTCACTTTACACAAAATCACCCTGAAAGGAACTTCCTGTAATTGGAATTTCGATTTCCTGTCATTAGCCTTTAACTGTTCCAGCCGCTTTTTCAATTCACCAGGGCTCGTTCTGGTAAAATCGTAATATCTCAGTTGAGGTTTATGCTTGTTCAAAATGATTTGTATTGGTGCTTCCAATTTCTCCCAGCGGAACGCGGTTCGCAGCATTTCATTGCTCTCGATAACAAAGTTCAGGGCCTCTTCAAAGCGTTTTAAATCGATTTTACCTGATATTTCCAGGCTTAATTGCTCAAAATATACATCGCTTCCAGGCGCTTGAAAATAATGAAATAGTATCCCCGCCTGCATGGGCGTTAGAGCAAGAACATCTTCGATATCTCTTTTAGCTAGTATTCCCATGGTAAAATGTAAAATGAACCTTTAGGATGTCACATTTTGAATACTCATCCTTCAATTTACTTTGAATCCCTTTCTTTTTCTTTGTGCAACATTTTTAATGTTAATTAAGAACAACTCCATTACAGCACCAGGGCATACCCGATTTTCAGGAAAAAGGTGCGATTATTCCTGGTTAACGGTATATCCAGGTACCCGTAATGATCGTCAGAATAACCCAGGAACAGGACAGTCCGGGGGTTGATTTTATAAGAAAAAAGAAACTGGGAAAACAGGTGCCTGAATAAAGGGTCAATGGTAATACTGTAGAGGCTGGTGTCGTACTTGTAATTGGCATATTGCAAAATGGCACGTAGGAAGGTTCGACGGTTGAATTGGTAAACCAACCGCAAATTACTCAGGTTCGCTGTATACAAACGTCCGGCCTCGACGTTTAGTTTCTCGAAAACATGATCGAAGCTCACATGTAGATGACGCCCCGCATTGTATTGGATGCTGGGGTTGATCTTCAATATTTCCCCGGCCCGTACATGAAGATAATCAATGCGGTCACCAATAACACCATTAATCACCAGGGAAAGAGAACCCGATGGCCGAATGCCAGTACTGAAGGAAATGTAATCTTCATCGAATAATATCCCCATAAAAGACCTTTCAATTAAATTAACTACAAGGTTTAAGAAAGATAGCGCCGGCCCATAATAGTCATAATAGAACGTAAAACCCTTGCTAAGAAGGTTATTTTGGTGATCCATCTCCGTGTAATATGAGCCGGCAAAATTAAGTCTCGTATACCAGTGTCCGGGGTTGCGTCGAAAGCTATATCTGAAGTTTCCCCTAAAATTCTTATAATCCACTTGGGGGAGGAAACCGATATCCCCACGAAAGTCAGATGTAATTTCTTCGTATTTTAAAGAAAATAAGTACTTTTCAGTGTTATGAGCGTAGTAAAGTATCAGGGCATTTCCTTTTAAATCATCCAGGGATTGGTTATATTTGCTGGCAACTTGCTCCGGGTATTGAGTCCAGGAAGTAAGAGCGACGAAAAGTATTTGATCTCTTTTTGTTATCAATATATTTCCATCTATACCTGCAACACGGTTGTAGTAATTGTCACCCTCCCGGTCCGTTATGACAATCCCCAGGTTCGATGACTTGCCTACATCCCTGCGATATCGAAGTGCTGTACTTATTGATTTCATATTTAAAGATGTGGTTTGCGATCCCTGTTTACCGGGAAAAAGAAGGTTGGTGATATTGTCCTGCACCAGGAAAAAACCCAGGGCATTGCCCCCTTCTTTCCCGGTTAATTTGATTCCCCAGTTGGGGTCTGCAATGGTTCGCGTATGAATGACTCTATATGCTAACCTGAAAAGGTTGGCATCTTCAAGGAAAAAGGAACGTCTTTCCGGGTAAAACAGGGTAAACTGGGTATTGATATCTAATTGGGCGGCATCGGCTTCTACATTGGAAAAATCAGGATTAACCGCGGCATTCAGCGCCAAATTGTGGGTAAAATTCCACCGTGCCGTCAACCCGGGATCGATTTTGCTGTTTTTACGGACATATTTTCCAGCCGGGAACCCATCGCGCTCCTGGGTTAGCAATGTTGAAAGGGTTGGCGCAAACTCCATGTTTTTACCTGGCTTCACACCTTTAAAACCTATTAACTTCTCTGCCTGGCACATGTAGCAGTTATTGTTTCGGTCACGAGGAAAAAGACCAATTAAATGTTTTAAACTGCGGGGATAGCTGCGAATTGCATCGATTCCCCATACCTGGTCTTCTTTTTGGCGTTGAAATCTCAAGGAATTAAACGAAATAGCCATCTCAACAACATACCCATTTTTATTGATTCGACCGGCAGAACTCCAGATGGCATCCCATTCATGGGTGCCGTCTACCATACTTTCGATTCGTTCGGCCTGGACCCCAAAGGGATTGCAATAAAAATTGTAGGTGCGGCGTGTATCATTGAACGTATCCAGTACAATTCCCACATAGTCATCATTCCAGATGTTGTCCCTGTCACTAAGGTTGGCCCGGATTTTCGACACATCCGGATCATAGGCCCGGAAAGCCACATACAGGTGGTTTGTACTGTAAGCCAAAAGCACCTCAGTTTTCACAGGTGGTTTAATATTCTCCCCGGGTTCCACTTCGTAGTTGAGTTCCACCGCAAGCGCTTCCTGCCATGCCTTATCATCAAGGATACCATCAATTTTTACCTTTGAAGTTGCTTTGGGAAGTCGATAAAGTGATTTGCCGGGTTCACTTTCCTCGCTTCGGAGGAGACCTGGAATAACAAGAAACAAAAAGAATAAAAACAAGAATACATCAATTTTTTTTTTCATGATCTATTACCTCATAATTTTTTATGTAAATCTATTCTGTATTAATTCCTGGATTGGAAACTATCAAAAATTCATTCTGAGTCGATCAACCCCACCTTGTTCTCAATTTGAGTCGAGTAGTTCAGATGAGCATAATGTTTAGGCTTCGCCTTAGTCTTGTTTCCGGGTTTCCCCATATGTGCCTAATTAGGCGTATTCCATGCATAATTACTCACCTTCCCCCTCACGGAACCGGACGGGAGGATTTCCCTCATCCGGCTCTTCATTGTTGCTCCCTGTGATTGGGCAAGTTTAACATAGGTTGCAGAATATCTTGGGCCGTGGTAGGGCATGAGTTTTGAGGTACTTATTAAACTCCTCCCAATTGTAGCTCTTCTTCTGACTTCTACGGTTCAGCCATTTGAATAGTAGCCGCACTATTCTGAAATAGAACATACCTAAAGACCTGTAATTGCCACTTACCCCAAAATACCTGTAATGCCCTATTAATTTCTGGGATATCTTCTCCCATATCACTTTCAGCTTATGTTGGTTCCTTGTTTTCTTGAGCCATGCTTTAGCTCTCTTGAGACTCCCATTGAAGCGTTTCTTCTCTGTCTTTCGTCCGATTTTGAACCTACCTTTGGGGGTACAAGTACAATAGTGAGTAAATCCCAAGAAAACTGAACGTCCCTGGCTTTTGCCAATCGTTATCGTTTCTCTTACTATTACGCCTATTCCGCTTCCAATTCTCAAAGGCATTGCGCCCAAAACGTACCAACCGCGTCTTTTCTTCTGATAGCTCATCTTCTTCATCCGCTCCAGTAAGTCTTCCACATTTCTATTTACAGTCTCTTCATATGCCTTTAACGATATTCGATCTATGCCAACTGACTCCGTCCGGTTGAGCATCGTAAAGCCCCACTTGAGACTCCATTCATTCACTAAGTGCAGGAGATTATTAAACTTGACACTCCTGTCTTTTCTTGCCAATCCAAATATTTGGTTAGACTTTGTCCATGGGGGATTTAAACCCTCTGGGATACGTCAGCTTCGTGGCGCACATAGGCTTCCGCCGCTGACCTATATGACTGGACATTTACTAAAAATTTAATTTTGGAGCTTACCTATCTTCTGTAAGCCTTTTGGGATTTCTCTTTTTCAATGACAGCTTTCCCTTTCTAGCTTAAGGAGGATGTAATATTATAGCATAAAATACAAATTTTTCAATACTAAAATTGTTGCATATAATGTTGCATATAATAACATATAATAAAAAATCCAATTAAGTTCTATTTTTTAAGACAGATCTAATATGGGGGGGGGAATTTTAATTTTTTTTTAACAACTTTATGTAGAGTTGTATTTGTTATTGAAATGAAGGTTATCTTTTCTTTTTAGCATTATTTATGCAAAAACATGACATAGATTTTAAGCGCAACAATTTTTGTTATATTTAACGGTAGTCTGATTTTAAAAAAGCGAATATGGTATTTGATTGACCTAATCTACGTATAACAGGAACACATTCCTGGTCTTATCAATCAATTCTTTAATATTATTTTTTGAGTAGCCAGAGGTGGGAATAGGTTTTTCAATTACCAGGTCAATTTTACCGGGTCTGATGATCCGGTTTTTTTTTCTTTTTATTTTAAAACTTCCCATCTGGATCATGGGGCCAGTATTTTTAATTCTCCCGGCAGGACTTTTAGTTTCATCGGGGTATCACCCATCAGTTCACCGTCTGCCATCAATAGATGCTGCGGTTCTGTGTCAATTTCCATTTCAGGAAGAACAGGGACGGTGCATTACTTTTTTATTTTTTCTGATATAATGCTCGATAAGACGAGCAAGAATCACGTATGACGTATGAAGGCACATTTCATCACACCATGAATCACGGTATAAACGGGAAATTTTCTTAGACGTTTGAGCAAAAAATCGACATAAAGGATTAAAAAAATTATAAAGCTAAAACTAATTTGAGACCCTTTTCTACTTTCTTCATGAGACGGTTTCCCAGGGTGCCGATCGCATCGGTGAGGTCCTCTTTATTAATAGTGATTATTTGAGAGACATTGATTACCGAATCTTTCGGTAATCCTGACTCTTCTTTCTTTAGGAATACATTTCCCGGTGCATTCGATAATCTTAGATTACTGGTTATCACCGCCGCAATAATTGTCTGGATATTACTTTTGTTGAAATTATCGGATTGTACAACCAATACGGGCCGTCGATATCCAGGTTCCGAGCCTCCGGGCATCCCCAGGTCTACCCACCAGATGCTGCCCCGGCGAATTACCATTCTTCATCCTGTAATGCCCGTTTTTGAACTTGCGAAAAAACAGAATCGAGCTTCGAATCCTCCCGGGCATAAAGGGTATTTAGTTTCTCTGTAGTACTTTCTGCATCTAACTCGGCAATGTATTCCTTAACGGCCCTGGCATATAATTCGCTTCTTGATATTTTTAGACGGCGGGCGATTCTTTCGGCTGTTTTAAATATGTCGTCGGGTATATATATCGCTGTTCTCATGATACAAGTATAACAAAGGTATGATATGTTGTCAACACTTATCCGTTAAAAAAGTAGGCACGACACTCACGACACTTGCCTGTCCCCATCTTTCGGTTTACGAACCGGTTTGTTCTTTTACATAAACATCTTTGCCGTTGAATACCACGGCCAATTTTTTTATATTTTTAATTCCCCGATCTATAAGTTGGGTCTCGTATTTCTTTGCTTCGATTTGTGCCAGGGCAGATGCCGCGGCAGTATCGACGGTTTCGTTATCTTCCGGGTCCACGGTCTTGAATTCCATCACAAAGCCCACCTGGTTACGATGAAGGTCCCGGGGAATGATCATAATGTCGTACCTGCCGTAACCGGATTCCCGGTTGGATTTCACTTCATGGGTATTGGTTATCCAGGTGAGAAGCCCCGCCACCAACGCATGGTAAACTTTTTCCGGTTCATTGCCGAAATCGTGATAACTAAAAATCGCCAGGACAATCTTTTGCAGCATTTTTTCAAAAAGGTTAATATCACCGGCGATTAAAGCTTTGAGCATGATTTGCAGTTTTTTGTTTTCGATTTTGGTGGTGAAATAGCGCCGAATAATATGGGTATAAGTTCCCCTTACTTCCCTATTGGGAATAGAAAGATTATAATAAACCTTTTCCGAACTGGCCTCTCTCCTTGCCGATGTCTGTTTCAGGTATCCCCCCATTAACAGGAAACTCCATAATAAATCTTCATCGATGTAAACATCTTTAAGAACCATATCTTCTTCGATCACTTTTTCGATGGTTTCGCCGCGCACCAGTTGTTCCATCTCTTCTTTAAGTTCTTTTCCGCCGTTGGTGAGAAGGGATTCTACCAATTGGTTATCCGAGGTATTGACCCAGTAGGGTTTACATTTTTTTGTTTTGCTGCCCAGGAAA
>Ga0210084_1000044_pt1 | contig 15549 bp, 14 predicted proteins | sample China_Galinas_Co_3_FD_184863 | JGI IMG/M metagenome (GOLD analysis project Ga0210084, IMG submission 184863) | Wetland microbial communities from San Francisco Bay, California, USA, that impact long-term carbon sequestration -... | ecosystem: Environmental > Aquatic > Marine > Wetlands ... | reverse complement strand
GGACCAGTCTTTTATGGGGTCGATTTGTTCATAATCGTCGAGCCGGTTCAGTGCCTTAAGACGGTCGATAATCAGCTGCCAGGCACAGTCGATTTCCTTGTTGATTTCACAGCTGCCCTGGGTGGAACCGCCACACGGGCCGTTGAGGATTCGCTTTGCGCAGCGGGAGACCGGACAGATTCCTCCGGTACGTGCCAGGATACATTGTCCGCAGGCCTGGCACCTTTCCGTCCACAACCCTCGTTTTTCGGTGACCCCTAAAAAACAGGTGTTCACACCGGGATAGACCGGCGTGGTATGATATTTTTCGGCCATGAACTGAACACCCACTCCGCACGCAATGGAAACAACAGCATCATATTGATCCATCGAATCACGGATCTCTTCGAGATATTCGTGATCGCACTGCCGTTCCAAGGTTATTTCATCTATTTTTACGTCACGCCCCTGATTTAGGAAATACATTCTGAGGGCCGAAGCCAGAACACCGACTTCTTTCTTTCCCCCTGCCTCACAGACCGTGACGCACTCGTTACAACCGAGGATGAGGATTTTTTCATGTTCTTTGATCTCCTCTATGATCTCTTCGATCGGCTTTCTGTCTGCGACAATCATAAGACCTCTCTTTCATTGAAGATTGAATATTTTCCCAATGGTTTTACGCAGCCTTTTTTTTGGCCAGCTTAATCGGATTGGGCCCCAAATTTCGGATTTTTTCATCCATCTCAGCGGCAATCTGGGCGAAACGCGGTCCTTCACTCGAGGAAAGGTTGTACATTTGTGCCCTTTCTCCGCCGATGCCGATGGTCTCGAGAATGCTTTGGGCCTGTTCCACCCGTTTGCGGGCCCTGAGGTTGCCGCTGTTATAATGACAATCTCCTTCCATACATCCCACGGCATATACGCCATCCGCGCCCTTTTCAAAGGCATGGAGAATATGAAGGACATCCACCTTTCCGGTGCATGGAACGAGAATGATTTTTATGTCAGAAGGGTACTGCAATCGCATGGACCCCGCCAGGTCCGCAGCAGTATAACCTCAGTAGCTGCAGCAAAATGCAATGATGATCGGCTCGAAATCTTTTTTCATAATTCCTCCTTTGAATCCATAATCCACGTTGGGCGATTTTATTTGTATATCCGCAACCCCTACAGGACGTCCTCAAGGAGCGCGTCGATTTTGCTCATAATCTGAACGTCTTCATACCAACTAAGTTCGATGGCCTTGGCCGGGCATTCCGCCGCACAGACACCGCATCCGTGACATAACGCCACATCGATTTCACTGACACCGTCTTGGTTGATCCTCGGCACCTGATAAGGGCAGGAGCGGACGCATATGAGGCATGAGGCACAAAGGTCTTCTTCCACCTGGGCCGTGACCGCCGACAGGGTCAACTGAGGCTGGGACAGAAATGTCGTGGCCCTGGAGGCTGCGGCAAATGCCTGTGAGATCGATTCGGGCAACAATTTGGGACTGTGGGCGGTCCCGCACACAAAAATTCCTTCGGTGGCCATGTCGACAGGCCTGAGCTTCACATGGGCCTCCATAAAGTGACCTTCTGCGGTTCGGGCCAGCTTGACGATGGAGGCGAGTTCCTCGGTATCTTCAGCAACCATACCGGCGCTCAAGGCAAGAAGGTCGGCTCCGACCTGGAGGTTGCGACCCAGAATGTGATCCTTGAAGGTAACCACCACACCCGCTTCCGACGATTCCACCGTCGGCGGATTTTCAGAATCGTATCGGGAAAATATTACGCCCTGTTTTCTGGCTTCGGTATAGTAATCTTCCAGAAATCCGTAGGTCCGGATATCCCGGTAAAGGATGAAAATTTGGGCATCCGGCTGAAGTTTTTTGATATGAAGGGCATTTTTTACGGCGCTCTGGCAGCAAATTCTGGAGCAGTTGGGATTATCGTCGTTTCTCGATCCCACACACTGGATCATGACCACCCGGTCCAGATCCCCGGCCCCTTTTTCTTTTAAACGTTGGGCCAGTTCGATCTGGGTCACCACGCTTTCGTTCTGTCCGTAGAGATACTCTTTGGGGCGGTATTCCGTTGCACCTGTCGCCAACACAACGACGCCATGGTCGATCTTTCTTTCATACATGCCCGGTCCCACCAGAACTTCGGTGGTGAAATTTCCTTTGAATCCGGAAAACCCCACGATAAGGGAACGGGTCAGCACCTGGATTTGGGAATGGGATGTCACCTTTTGGATCAATTCTTTCAGATACGTTCCCACATCCGCCCCTTCGATGGTGGCGGTCAGACGGTTGGCCATGCCCCCCAGTTTGTCTTCCTTTTCAATCAGAACCACAGGGAACCCCTGGTCTGCAAGACCCAGTGCGGCATTCATCCCGGCCACCCCGCCACCGATGACCAGCGCTCTTTGAATGACCGGAATTTTCTTTTCGTGCAGGGGATGGAGGGTGGCGGCACGGGCCACCGCCATTTTCACCAGATGTTTGGCTTTTCCGGAGGCTTTTTCAGGATCATCGGAATGGACCCAGGAATCCTGATTCCGGATATTGGCCATCTCAAAGAGGTATTTGTTAATCCCGCAGGCTTCGAGGGTATCCATGAATATTCCCTCGTGGGTTTTGGGCGTGCATGCCGCCACCACGATCCGGTTGAGCCGGTGTTCCTTGATGATCTCTTTCATTTTTTCCTGGGAATCCTGAGAGCAGGTAAAGAGGTTCTGTCCGGCGTGCACCACATGGGGAAGTGTTTTGGCATATTCTTCCAAAATGCCGACGTCGACGACACCCGAAATGTTGACACCACAGTTGCAGACAAACACCCCGATTCGCGGCGCCTCACCGGTGAGATCGATTTCTTCGGGAAGTTCGACACTTTTTGTCAGGGTGTTCCTGGATTGATTCAGGCGGCTCCCTGCCAGACACGCAGCCGCACTCGCTTCTGTGACGGAACTCGGAATATCTTTGGGTTCCTGAAACACGCCGCAGGCATAAACCCCCGGTCGGGAAGTCTCCACCGGCGCAAAGGTGTCGGTAACGGCAAACTTGTATTTGTTAAGGTCCACATCCAACCGTTTGGCCAGATCAGCGGTGGATTCAGGCACCTGAAGACCCACCGAAAGGACGATCATATCGAAAATCTCTTCTTCCAGTTCACCGGCTTCGTTCACATACTGAATGCGTAGATTTCTCTGTTCCCCCACCTCATCGATGGTATGGACCCGTGCTTTGATAAATCGAACGTTCTCTTTTTCTTTGGCCCGAAGATAGTATTTTTCGTAGTCCTTTCCGAAGGTGCGGATATCCATGTTGAAAATGGCACAATCGAGGTCTCCGTGGGCATGCTCCTTGGCGATCATGGCGTCTTTGACGGCATACATGCAGCAGACCGAAGAGCAGTAACCGTTGCCGCATCGGTTGGTATCCCGGGAGCCGATGCACTGGAGCCAGGCGATCTTTTTCGGCTCTTTTTCATCCGAAGGCCTGACCAAATGTCCCATGGTGGGACCGGAAGCGCTGAGAATCCGTTCAAATTCAAGGCTGGTCAGCACGTTTGGATTTTTTTTGTAATGATAGAACTGTTCCAGACCCGAAGGATCGAAGGGCTCACTTCCGGGGCACAACACCACGGAGCCCACATCGATATCCCTTTCCACCCGTACCTGGCAGTGATCCACAGCCTCTGCCAGACATGCGTCCACGCACTGATAGCACTCCGAACAGTAACTGCAGTTCAAACAGCGTGCGGCTTCTTGCCGACCGGACGCTGCGTCATAGCCCAGTTCCACTTCTTTAAAATTGCCTGCCCGTTTTTCCACGGGCAGTTCCGGCATTTTTGACCGAAGGATTTCAGGTTCGTCTTCGGGAATCGGACGATACACCGGATCCTCATGGGTTGCGGGTTCGCGTCCTTTTGCCATATCCTGATGATCGAGGTACCTTACGATGGATTCGGCGGCTTCGCGACCGGCTGCGATGGCAGCGATGGCGATGCCCGGACCGGTCTGCAAGTCGCCCCCGGAAAAAACACCGTCTCGATCCGTTGAATAGGTGACGGCGTCGACTTCGGTGGTGCCCCAGCGGGAGATGTTCAGGCCCGCCACATTCTCGATGGCCGAAAGGTCCGGGCGCTGACCGATGGCGGGGACCAGCTGGTCGATCTTGATGTCGTATTCACTGCCCGGTATGGGAACCGGCCGTCTTCTGCCGGATGAATCCGGTTCACCCAGCTCCATCCGGATGCATCTGAGTCCCACGACCCGGCCGTCTTGGGTCAACACCTCTTGGGGTGCGGAAAGATAGGTGATTTCAACTCCCTCTGCCTCGGTTGCCTGGATTTCTTCCTCCCAGGCCGGCATCTCTGCACGGGTGCGCCGGTAAATGATTTTTACCGCTTTTGCACCCAGCCGAACTGCGGATCTGGCCACATCGATGGCCACATTCCCACCGCCGATGATGGTCACATTTTCGCCGATGTCGGCCTTGCCGGTGAGATTGACTTCTCTTAGGAAATCGACGCCCTGACGCACGCCGCCGGCTTTTTCACCGGGGATTCCCAGTTCGATGCCTTTGTGAGCGCCAAGGGCGAGATACACCGCTTGATACCCATCGTTCAAGAGATCATCCAGGGTCAAATCTTCACCCAAAGGGGTGTTGGTCTTAATTTCCACCCCCAGGTTGGTCACCACCTCGATTTCCCGGTCCAGAATGTCCCTTGGCAGACGATGGGCAGGGATCCCCACACGGAGCATTCCGCCGGCTTCGGGCAAGGCCTCAAAAACCGTGGACAACACCCCTTTTCGGGCCAAATGATAGGCAGCGGAAAGGCCGGAAGGACCTGAACCGATGATGGCCACCTTCTCTTTTCTGGGTGGCAGACAATCGATCTCGATTTCCCGGGGATCAAACTCATCTGCGGCCAGTCGCTTGAGATCCCGGATGGCTATGGGTTCATCGACGTCACATCGACGGCACGCATCTTCGCACTCGTGGGGACAAATCCGCCCCAGCACTCCGGGGAACGGATGATCTTCCATAATTATTTTCAAGGCCTCTTTATACTTGCCTTCCTTGACCATCTGAACATATCCTTGAACATTCTGTCCGGCAGGGCAGGTCATACGGCAGGGCGCGGGGTCTGTTTTCTCAATGGCGAAGGCCCCTGGAATGGCCTGGGCGTATTTTTTGTAAGCCGCCTTCTTAACAGACAGGCCTTCGTCGTATTCGTTGGGAAGCTCTACGGGACAGACCTTGATACATTCCCCGCAACTCGTACACTTTGAAAGGTCAATAAAGCGGGGTTCCTGGCGAATCCGGGCCGTAAAATGTCCTGCTTCGCCGTTAAGATCCAAAAGTTCGGTGTTTGTCAGAAGCTCTATGTTCAGGTGCCGGCCGACCTCGACCAGTTTCGGTGAGATAATTCACATGGCACAGTCGTTGGTGGGGAACGTCTTGTCGAGTTGCGACATGAGTCCGCCGATGGCCGAAGATTTTTCCACCAGGTACACATAATAACCGGAGTTGGCAAGATCGAGGGCGGACTGCATCCCTGCGATTCCGCTGCCAACCACCATGGCCGATCCTATTGGATTTTTCCCGTGTTTTTCAGTGGGCATGTCGTTCTTCTGGCTGTTTGTGTGCTCCATTTTTCCCATCCTTATATTCTTTCGAGTATCTCAGGGAGTTTGTGCTCCCATCCGAGGGTTGCCAAGTTTACGCCGCTGAAGCCTTCTTTTTTTAACGATGTGACCATTTCCGATGCAATCCGGGTACACTCGCGGACCTTGTCAGGGGATTTTTGGATGCGGTCGATCAGTGAATCGGAGATATAAACGTTATCCACATTCCGCATGATATATCGGGCCATGCCGAGGGATTTGAGAAGTAAAACCGTTGGGATGATTTTTGTTTTCCGAATATCCACACGTTTCATGAACGGATGAATGGCGGAAAGGTCAAATAAAGGGGGTGAGATGAAAAACTGGGCCCCCGCTTGAATTTTTTTGGTCATCTCCTCCACCTCCAGCTCGGGAGATTTTCCCTTGGCGCCTGCATCCACCGTGGACCCCACCAGGAATTCAGGGGCGCCTGAAAGCTCGATACCGGCCATGTCCTTTCCGTCTTGAAGCCCTTTAATAGCATTGAGCAATTCCAGAAGATCGATGTCATATACGGATCTTGCCTGAAAATGATCTCCAAAGCTGGGGTCTTCTCCGGTGACCGCCATGACGTTGGTGATTCCACATCCATTGGCTGCCAGAAGATCCGCCTGGAGGGCAATCCGGTTTCGGTCTCTGCAGTTCACTTGCATCACGGTCTCCATCCCTTTTCCCTGGAGAATCATGGCACCGCCTAGGGAACTCATCCGCATGACAGCGTTACTCATCTCCGGTATGACAAAGGCGTCGACTTCCCCCTTGACTCTCTTGGCATTGAACAGCATTGTGGAGACATCCACCCCCTTGGGCGGTTCCATTTCCGCAAGGACGGCAAATTCCCCTGCATCGAATTTGCGCTTTAAATTCATACGACTACCTCCGATTTTTTTCAGAAAAAGCAGCTCGGATCATAAAATCGCTTCATGATTTTAACCACCGCAGCCACGCGTATGGAAAAAGAACTTAGGGGCTTCGCCCCAATTGAAATAATGGCGTAATGGAATGATGGATTTGAACCGGTTTTTTTACAATTTAAGAGGGTTATTTCCCCTCCTCTGCTGCAATTTTCCACCACTTCCGTTGTTGCCTGCCGCAGAGACTCAGAGGACGCAGAGATGTGCGGGGTTTTCCTTTGGCGTAAAGAACACGCAAAAGGGGAAAGTTTCCAGCAAGCTTGCTGTTACAGAAGCTTTATTTGAATGAGTGGTTGGGCTTAAAATATTTGGCTTTAGGTTCAATCTTCCTCGCTAGGTGAGGTCTTTAAAATGGCTCTCTGCGCCCTCCGTGCCTCTGCGGCTAAATCTAAAAACGGGCGATATGTCCTTCTGATACCGTATGAGCAACAATCGTGCCGGGATGGAAATATTGGGGCGGATGGTAAAAAATCACTGTAAAATGAAGTAGATAAACCGATATGGTTTCCTGTAGCAGGAAATTTTTTCCATCTGTTTCAAAAGGCTGTTGTGCCAATTTGGCACACATGCTATACATAAAGACGGTGAACCCGCAATTTTATGAAATTTGTGCCATTTTGGGATGGTCCTTTTTGGGATACCGAATCGAAAAAACCTTAAACCCCAAATTCAAATATCGCGATGGAAAATAAAATAATTATCATCGATGACGATCTCGATTTTCTAAAAATCATAAGGTCGCATCTTCTGAATTCAGGTTTTAAAAATATACGCACGGAAGATAATTCCATAACAGCGGTTTCTCTGTTTGAACAAGGAGCGGTTTTCGATATCGCACTGATCGATATGACCATGCCCGAGATGAACGGGCTGGAAGTGCTCGAAATCATCAAAAACATCAGCCCAAGAACCGAATGTATTATGATCACCGCGGTCAACGAGGCCCGGGTTGCCGTGGAATGTTTAAAAAAAGGTGCGTATGATTATCTTGTCAAGCCCGTTTCCCAGGAAGATCTTGCCTTTTCCATGAAACGGGTACTCGAGAAAAAACGGCTGCTCGATATCCTGGATATCGAAAAAAGTCCGACCCTTCCCCAACTGATAAATCCGGCACCGTTTAAGCCGATTGTCACCCGGTCCCAAAAGGTTTTAAGGGTTCTCAAAGAAGCGGAGCTCCATGCAGACAGCGATGTTCCACTGTTAATTACCGGTGAGAGCGGAACCGGAAAGGAACTTCTTGCATGGGCCATTCACGCTGCGAGCCTCCGTGGGAAGTTTCCCTTTACACCGATCAACATGGCTTCCCTCACCGGCAGTCTCTTTGAAGCGGAGTTTTTCGGCCACACCAAAGGCGCCTTTACCGGTGCTGAAAATGGCCGCAAAGGATATCTGGAATACACCGACCACGGAACCGTATTTTTAGACGAAATCGGCAACATGCCCCTTGAACTTCAGGGAAAACTCCTGCGGGTTCTGCAGGATGGAGAATACTTTAAGCTGGGTAAAAGTCGCCATCAAAAGGCCGATGTCCGCTTTATTGCCGCCACCAACGAAGATCTGGAAAAACTGATGGCCAAAAAGGTTTTCCGAAAAGATTTATATTACAGAATCAGGGGCGGATGGCTTCATCTGCCGCCTTTGAAGGAGAGAAGAGAAGATATACCACTTCTGGCGAGTAAATTTCTAAACGACTATAATCGCTCTAATAAAAATCTTACCATAGAAGAAGAGGCCATGTGCCTGCTCATGGAGTACGACTATCCCGGAAACATCCGGGAACTCAAGTCGATCATACAGTCCGCCGTAAATCTGGCCCAGGGGCGGTCCATCTCTTCAGCTTTTCTCCCCGACGAATTAAGAAGGTCCAAGTCAATATCAAACTGTCTGACCCCGTCCGCAGCAGAAGATATGGTATCCCTTGCCCAAGTTGAAAGATTCCATATTATCGAGGTCTATAAACTGTCCGGCCAAAACAAATCCAAGGCCGCCAGGCGTCTTGGCATCGGCCTGAACACCCTTCGAAGAAAGCTCAACTCCTATGGAATCGACTAACCCGGATTTCTCACGGGTCCGATTCATCCATCTATAAGGTCTATTTAGAATTAACTGGAGTACCGGGGCAAACCCCTGGGAGTCTTCGCAGAGTTTTCTTGGTTGGGTCGATCCGTTCAAAAATTACAACCGCATTGCTGTTAGCTTTAATGCGCTCTAATTTGCTCAGACAACTTCCCGATGGAAACGGAATCATCCTGGGACTGACTGAATTTGTGGCAGAAAGCAATTCAATCGGAACATATTTTTGAGAACTACCATCGGCCGGTGGGGAAATTCAAGATTATTTGTTGGAAAATCCAACACAATTGTAACTAACGGTAAATAAAAGGAATACAGACGATTTGTCTGTCATCACCACCCCATCGGCTCATTGAACTGTTGCAGATTCCTACATTCGAAATCCGCTATCCAAACCGGGCCTTCCCCTGTTTATTTTTCAAATTAAACTGTGATATCATTATGTTATCCATTTAATCCCCACGCTGTATTTTGTTTGGCATGCCCTTTGCTCTGTAAATGTTTCAAAAGACAAAAGAAAAGAAACCCAAACCCAAACATAAAACAAAGGAGTCAGGAAAATGGCAGAAAAAATAAGAGAGGTCCCAAAAAGTCGGTTTGGTTACGGTTCTTCTTACAGAAAGGGAACCCGGCAGGATCTGGGAAAAGAATCGGAGATCGGGGCGGTTTTTGGGGGACAGGTCTGGATGTTTAAGCCGGACCGAGCGGCCAAAGCTGCAAACCCGTGTATCTGGATGCAGGCCGGTGTTGTAAAATTTAAAAACTGCAACAATTTTTATGACTGCAACACCTGCAAATATGATCTGGGAATGCAGAAGCAGATAACAAAAGGCAAGCAGATGAGCTGGCAAGATGCCATGCGGCAGCGACCGGGCCGGGATAGAACGTGTCGGCACAGCCTCACCCGCCGCATCGAAAATAGGATATGTGGGTTGAACTATAATTGTTCCAAATGCGATTTTGACCAGTTCTTCGAGGAAGTATGGACCGCCAAAACCAAAAATGTTCCCTTTGAAGTGCAACATGTCAAAGGTTTTGATGTCCCAATGGAGTATTTTTTTCATAACGGGCATACGTGGGCTCGAATTGAAAGCGGTGGATATATCCGAATTGGTCTGGACGATTTTGCGCTCAAGCTGCTGGGAAAAGCCGATGCTTTCGATCTTCCCCTGATGGGCAAGGAACTCGACATGGACCGTGTGGGATGGGGATTGAAACGGAAGGATAATTTGGCAGATATTCTTTCCCCGGTGGACGGCGTCATTGTAGAGGTCAATTCAAAGGTCAGAGAAAATCCCGCGATCGCCAATCAAGAGCCCTATGGTGATGGCTGGCTTTTCATGGTGCATACACCGGATGTCAAAAAAACCGTTAAAAAACTCATGTCAGATACAGACAGCTTGGATTGGGTCAACCATGAAATCGACACCCTGGGAGGCATGATAGAAGACGTTGCAGGTCCTTTGGCCGCGGATGGCGGTTATTTGCAAGACGATATCTATGGAAATCTTCCGGACCTCGGGTGGAAAAATTTGACGAAAACGTTTCTCAAAACATAACATCGATGTTTAATACACCAGGATCTTTGAAAAATAATGTCGTTCAGGGAACTTCGATATTGATGAAGCGTTCAAGAAAGGCAGGAAACAATGGATTCTATCCCTTTGAAGAATCGATCAACAGAAAAACAGAGCCCTTGCATTTGGATGCAGGCAGAAGTCGTTCAACGCAAATTTTGTGTCAGCAACTATGACTGCCCGGGTTGCCGTTTTGACAGAGCCTTGAGGCGTGTTTGCGATGAAAACAAGAGGCTCAAAAAAAAGGGCAAAATTCCAACCGGAAGAAAAGGCCAAATGGTTTTTTGGAAAGATAATTTAAAACAACGACATCCGTGGAAACGTCCATGCATGCACCATATGAAAGGACGCATTGATTTTAAAGCTTGCAACAGGGATTACAAATGTGGAGATTGCGAATTTGATCAATATTTTAATGACCAGTACACGGTCCATGCGGTGGTCAGGCCGGTGGATTTCATGGATATCGAAGGCATTAAGATCCCCCATGGATTTTATCTTCATAAAGGACATGCGTGGGTGAAGGTGGAAGAAGGCGCTGAGGTCCGAATTGGATTGGATGATTTTGCGCTCCGGGTCTTGGGTCCTCTCGATCAAATTGAGGCTCCTCTTATTGGTAAGCCTTTAGAGCAAGACTCTGCGGATATCATTATGAGCCGAGGTCCAAACCAGGCCAAGGTGCTTTCACCGATAAGTGGTGTTGTTACTGCCATCAACGCCAAATTAAGAGACGAAGGGAGCCTTGCCAATCAAGATCCGTACGCTGACGGCTGGGTTTTGAGGGTCCATTCAAAAAATCTTCGCGAGGATTTGCAGAATCTGATGATCGGCAGTGAAGCAAAAGATTTTTTTAAACAAGAAGTCCATCGGCTTTATCGGGTGATAGAAGATTCGGCAGGCCCGTTGGCTGCGGACGGCGGTCAATTGGGGAATGATATCTATGGAAGCATTCCCCGAGTCGGCTGGAATCGGCTTGTGAAGCTTTTTCTTCATACTTGATGGTTTCGTAAAAAGTCCATTTTGCTACCGGTTGATTTAAAAATCATATTTTCAAGCCTTAAAACAGCCTCTTGATTTACTGGATTCATCAAGTGAGCGTACACATTCAATGTGGCCGTTGGACTTGAATGTCCAAGTTGATTTTGAATGTATTTAATATTTTCTCCCTGCTCGATTAAAAGGCTGGCATAGGTATGTCTGAGGTCATGAAATCTAATTTTAGGAAGTCCCGCTAGCTGTTACGGACAACCCTTTGACAGCCCTTATCGTTAGTTATCTCCTTGTATCGGTCTAAGAAAAGAGCAATTTCGGCTTCCAGCGCTGCTGTCAGCAATCGTCTTGCTCCTTGTCTTAATATGTCTGTAAGGGGATCTTCTACAAACGGTTCTGGCTTTTTTAAATCGATTACGTTATCTTGGCTCATGGTGTGTGTATCCTTTCATTTTGTGGTTCAAAATGCCGGGTTATTGCCGCGAAACAATCTCCCGGAGGATAAACCACCTAATCCCTCAAACACAGCTTTCGATTATAGCTCAAGATGTGGAGCAATGCCTCAGGAATTTTTATGGTTCTGAGATGTTTGCCTTACTGAAAGATCTTCCACAAGAAAATTGGCTGGAGGTCGAAAATTTTTCCTTTTTCCATTTAGATGGCTTAAAGATATGGGCAGTTCTCGATTGCAGTTTCCGAACCGATGATGGGATAACGATTATAGATTGGAAAACTGGAAGGGCAACCAGCAAGGATATATCCCTCCAGCTTTCCTGCTATGCGATGTATAGTCAGGATAAGTGGGGTATCAAACCGGAGAATATCAGACTGATTGAGTATAACCTTTTATCTGATCAAAAAGCAGAATTTACTATTACGAAAGGTGAGATAAAAGATACCACGTCATATATTAAAGGAAGTGTGGCGGACATGAGATCCTTGTTATTAGATGTGGATAATAACGTACCTAAGGATGAAAAGTTTTTTATAAAGGTGGAAGATGAAAGAATCCGTGACAGATGTAATTTTAAAAAAGTTTGCGATTTGTGACATATCCATTCAATCATGACGGTCCAATTTGTGCTGTAAAATCAATTAATTATCTCCTATTTAAACGAAAGGGCCGGAATGGGAACGCAGCATCGTGAATCGAATAAGATATTGCCTTACGTGGCTATAGTCTTCGGCACCTCGATTGTTATCACGGGTGCGGTGTTCGTTGTCATGTACGTTTCCGAGGCTATCGTTGCCAGGATGGGCGAACCGGAACAGTCATTACTATTCTGGTATCTCCCCTTTCTGTTTGCTGGGGTGATTGGAATGGCGATTGGTATTGGCGTGACCGTCTTGGGATTCAACCGCTTGAAAACGATTCGTAACCAGTTCCCTCTCAGCGATGTCCAACAACCCGCTGCACCGGAAACAAGCTCCGGTGAGCTTTAACGTTTTATAAATTAAGGGAAACTCTCCGAAAGGAGTCGAAGATGGAAATGAAAAAAGTACTGGCTTGGTGGAATAAGGTCTGCTCCGGGTGTAACATCGGGCGAAAATATTCAGAATCATTTATCGGCCAGAAAATAAGGAATCACTGGGAAAAAAGGATGCCCCTTCCACAACGCTTATGTTGAGGTATACGATAGCGAGGAGCCTTCGCCGAAGAAAAGCAAGGAGGAATCTGATAATAAATGAGATATTTGACGTTACGACGACTGCTATATCTCTCCAAACACAAGGATCAAGAATAACCTGTAACATCAAGTAATTAACTCCAATTTATTCACGGAATTCCAATTCCGACTATTTTAATCTAATAAAATTGCTTTTTAATTCTGATTTCAGCTTACCTAATTAACCGTTTTTTATACGATATCTGTAAAAAGGCCGGACTTTGAATGCTGGTAAGCTACATGTAATCAACCATCTGTATTTCACTATGCGGCATCAATAAATGTACGTGTTTGCCCATATTTTTAGGACGCATAATACTAGTTGGACAAATATGGTGAGTCGCAGTGTGGAGGAAAAAAACTTAAACGTGAGAAGAAGGGCTGCTTTTCGGTTTTCGCTGATTATCCCAGCTCATAATGAGCAAGACTATCTTCCTGCGTTGCTTGACTCGGTGGAGATCGCACGTCTTCATTATAAGGGTGGCAGCAACGCAATTGAAGTCATCGTCGCTAATAATGCCTCTACTGATAGAACTGCGGAGATCGCTAGTGCTCGTGGATGCCTGCTTGTCCATGAAGAAAAACGCGTCATTGCCGCTGTACGTAATGCTGGCGCAGCTGCCTCCCAAGGAGAAATCCTAACGTTTATAGACGCCGACAGCCGAATCCATCCCAACACGTTTAATGCGATTGATCGTGCTATCTTAAACAACAGGGTGATCGCGGGTGCAACCGGTGTCAGTATGGAGCGTGTGTCCTTGGGTATCGTTATGGCGTATATGGTCATGGTGCCGCTGACGTGGGCAACAGGCATGGACACAGGCGTTGTTTTTTGTCGGCGGAGTGATTTTGTGGCTATAGGCGGGTACAATGAACAAAAGCTGTTCGCGGAGGATGTTGATTTTCTGTGGCGATTACGGCATCTGGGCGGACCGCGCGGACAAAAATTGACCCGTGTAACCTCTATAAAGGCAGTCACCTCCATGCGAAAGTTTGATCAGCATGGAGACTGGCATTATTTTTCCTTGATTGCATACGCGCTGTATGGAATGTGTTTCTCATCAAAGCGCGTTGAAGAATTTGCAAAAAAGTATTGGTATGATGACCGGAATAGAGACAAAGGTTAATGCGGGCCACGGGCAACTTTGACAACGGGCAAACTCCATTGCCCAACTTTTGCATTAAGCCGGACTTGCGAAAAATCACGCAAGCCGCTTATGCAGGCCGATTACCGATATCGTACATCTGCAATGAACATGTAAATATCAGAGCTTCAAAATACTTGTGATATCGTTTTTCAATAGGGCAAATCCATTTGACAAGGTTTGCCTTTTTTGCATTTCTGTAAGAAATACGATATATGTACTTGAAATTGAGATGCTTTGACCTTTGGTTCTGGCAAGTAAACACAGGTTTTGACAAGTACGGTTTTCGTGAAGTTGTCTCATGGTAGCACAACGAATATCAGATCGAGATACGGAATCTATATCTTCGAAATGAAAATGGCTTGATATTTACGGTGCGAATTTGATATTTATCAAATTGTTAAAGATCCGAACTTGGTATCTGCTGTGATTCAAAGTTACGAGTAAAAAAAAGGTGACTGTATGCAGGGAAAAGTCATCTGCTATCTGATACTTTTTATGCTTTCATCGCTTTCTGTTTATGGTGAAAATGCAACGGGCTACTTTAACCGGGGCCTTAAAAGTACATCAACCCGCGCGAAGATCAAATACTTTTCCAAAGCATTGGAGTTGGCTCCAAACATGACGGAGGCTTATGAAAAACGAGGGATACTCTATTTTTATCAGGGAAATTTTGACAATGTTATTCTAGATTTTCAAACCTATATTGAGCTTTCACCTCCAAAAGCCGAAGCCTATCGGATGTTGGGAATGGGTTATCTTAAAAACGGAGACTATCAATCAGCCATTTACAATTTTACACGTGCAATCGAAATAGATTCCAAACTGGTCAGCGCCTATTCCAATCGTGCAGCAGCTCATTTTCTAAGTGACAATTATGACCTAACTATCTTGGATTCAACCAAGGCCATTGAGCTTGGTGGAAATCCGCGGGACATCGCAGACGCGTATCGAACAAGAGCCAAGGCCTTCCGGAAGACAGGAAGGAACGAGCTGTCGGCCGAGGACATCAGATCTTCATGGCAGATAGATCCTCGTTACGCTTACTATTATAAGGCGCTTTATGGATATGCCAATCCAGAAAGCATGAAAAAAGCGGGACTTGTTGGTGTCATTGGGATCGCCTTTTTGCTACTTTTTAAATTTAAACTCAAGCCTCCTGAAAAAGACGACTAAAAATATTGTAAAATCATAACAATAGGTTCCGACCCGAATTGGGCTATCTCATATATCCAAATGTCGGACGAACCTTTGATAACTGGTACCATTCCGAGAGGTAAATGTTTGGGGGGCGAGCGATCCTTTTAGGTTAGCTCTCAGAGCCTCCGCAATGTCCGGTTGATGCAATCCCACAACAAGACTTTATTGCATCTCTGCGTGGTATTCCTGCAGAGATTTAACTTGTGACACGCCATCGCGTCGTGCTGCGATGCCTTTGGCTGCCGCGACAGCTGCCGCCGTCGTGGTGATGTAAGGCACTTTATATTTGATGGCGGCTTTGCGTAAATTTGAACTGTCCTGAGCACTTTTTCGGTCGCTGGGT
>Ga0210084_1000042_pt1 | contig 15617 bp, 2 predicted proteins | sample China_Galinas_Co_3_FD_184863 | JGI IMG/M metagenome (GOLD analysis project Ga0210084, IMG submission 184863) | Wetland microbial communities from San Francisco Bay, California, USA, that impact long-term carbon sequestration -... | ecosystem: Environmental > Aquatic > Marine > Wetlands ... | reverse complement strand
CTGCATTTGGTCAATCAAACGATTATCCCTGAAAGTGCTCATTTCCCGGGAAACCGGTGGATATTCAAGTCTTCTGCTATTTCAATATTCATGATCTATAAAGGTGAGGCTGAGGATGGGGGAAACAAGGCATTGGGATATTTTAAAGCCGGGATTCACTGCGGTACGGCAGTGGCTGCCCTTACCAAAGTAAGCGAAAACCTGGGTACCGGACTTTGTTCCATCGGCAATATGGATTTCCAAAAAATCAGGAATTATTTTCATTTAAGCTCGAATCATGTTTTCCTTCATGGTGTGGAAATGGGGTTGAAACCCCGGGTTTCCAAAGACCAGGCCGGGAATATATCCACCAAAGCCGGGGATGCCTTATCGTTGGAGTCTCATCAAAACCTGGAAGAAGGTGATATGATAGAAAAAAACAGGAGTTTACGTTGGGTGTTGTTAAGCGGCGATTGGATACCCCCGGCACTGCCCGGTAAAATCCGCCGGGTGTTTGAACATGCTGAAGTCATCAGCCTGGGCGGTGCTACCGAAGGGTCTATCTGGTCCATTTATTATCCCATCAAAAAAATAAAAAAAGAGTGGAAAAGCATCCCTTACGGGTATCCATTGGCTAACCAGGAATTTTATGTATTGAATGAAGGATTGGAGTTATGCCCGGTGGGTGTCCCGGGTGAGCTTTATATTGGTGGAGTAGGAGTGGCACAAGGATACATTAATGATGTGGAAAAAACCAAAAACACCTATGTGTCTCACCCAAAACTGGGAAGAATCTATAAAACCGGTGACCATGGTGTTTTTCGTAAAGATAAACAAGCAGGTGTTTATATCGAATTCCTGGGCAGGAAAGACAATCAAATTAAAATCAGGGGATACCGGGTGGAATTGGGAGAAATCCAAACCTGTCTGTTGGAACATCCAACCGTAAAAAGTGCCGTGGTCATCGATGGACAGGATACACCCCGGAAAAAGTATTTATGTGCCTATATTGTAACCGCTGGCGACAAGGAGCTGCCGGTGTCGGAGTTAAGGAGTTTCCTGGCGGGAAAGCTGCCCCCTTATATGGTTCCTTCTTATTTTATTTACCTGGAAGAGATTCCGTTAACACCAAATGGAAAGCTGGATCGCAAGGCACTGCCCAAACCTGAAGGAAAAATTGATCAAGGCGCGGGATATGCACCGCCAAAAACCGGTATTGAAAAAACCATAGTCAGTGTATGCCGGGAGATGTTCCACCTGGAGCGCATCGGTGTCCATGATAATTTTTTCGATCTTGGTGCCACGTCTATTGATATTCTTCAATTAAGCAAAAAAATAAAAGAGATTTATAAGGTAAATATTCCTATATTAAAAATGTTTGAATATTCTACGATTAGTTCTTTTTCCCATTATTTGGGGCGGCTGACCCGCGCTGAGAATGAACCTGGTGCCGGAACGGAAGCCGTGGTAATGAAACAAGAGAGCGAAGACATAGAACGAAAAACAGCGGTAAACCAGGCAAAAAGCAGGTATCGGCGGAGAATCAAAAAAAAGGCGGAAATGTGAATCTTTTTATCAAATAGAGTTGAAATTATAAGCTGGATGTGATAAAAAGTAGAAATGAGTAAGATAATTCGAAAGTAAACAAATTCGTTCGGTTTGGAATGAAGCAGACCAAAAATGGTACTTTGCAGTTGTTGATGTAGTTGAGGCTCTTACAGACAGCTCTGACCCAAAACAGTATATAAAGAGGACAAGGCAAAGAGACCCTGAGCTGAATTCCTACTGGGGTACAATTTGTACCCCCCTTGAAATGATTGCCAAAGATGGTAAAAAAAGAAAGGTGCAATGTGCTAATGCTGAAGGTCTTTTAAGATTGATCCAGTCAATCCCGTCACCTAAAGCAGAACCTTTTAAGAGGTGGCTGGCAAGAGTAGGGTATGAAAGATTAGAAGAAATTGAAAACCCTGAATTGGCCTCGAAACGGGCAAAAGAAATTTATAAAGCAAAAGGTTATCCTGTCTTCTCAATGTTGGGGGAGGCTTCAACTACAAAGATTGCCAGGGCTTAAAAAAAAGAATTAAATAAAAAAAACGAAAACCGGGGACAGTAATTAAAAACGGGAAAACAGTATAAAATTGGTTTACCTCAAAAATTGCCCATATATCGTACAAAACCTTCAAAACAGGAGACCGGCATGACAGAAGATAATAACCTAACAGGATTGGAAATTGCGGTTATCGGCATGGCGGGAAGGTTTCCCGGCGCAAATAATATCATTGAATTCTGGGAAAATTTAAAAAACGGCGTCGAAACCATCACGTTTTTTTCCCCTGGAGAGGTGCAAGCAGGAGCAAACCCTGAAAACTTGAACCAAAGCAATTATGTAAAAGCCAAAGCAACCCTGCAAAGAATTGAATATTTTGACGCGGATTTTTTCGGTTATTCCCCCAAAGAAGCGGAAATCATGGACCCGCAAATGCGTGTTTTTTATGAGTGTGTATGGCATGCACTGGAGGATGCCGGTTATGATCCCGGCACTTATAAAAAACTCATCGGGTTATATGCCGGTGCCCGCTCCAGTTTTTATTGGGAAGCCAACACATTAGTCTCCGGAAGAAATCGTGATTATGGAGATTTTGCCGCCTCTATTCTCAATGATAAAGATTATTTGAGTGCCAGGATTTCCTATCGACTCAACCTGAGAGGACCGTGTTATACCATACAAACGGCTTGTTCCACCTCATTGGCGGCCATTCACCTGGCCTGCCAGGGCTTATTGGGCGCCGAGTGCGATATGGCGCTGGCAGGGGGAATTTCCCTGGCTTTGTCCCAAAAATATGGCTACCGGTACCGGGAGGGAATGATCTTCTCCGCGGATGGACATTGTCGAACTTTTGATGCCGGGGCCAGCGGGACTGTTTTTGGTGACGGCGTGGGTATCGCGGTATTAAAAAGATATGAAGACGCGCTAAAAGACGGCGATCACATTTATGCGCTCATAAAAGGTTCCGCCTGTAATAATGATGGAATAGACCGGATCGGTTTCACCGCCCCGGGAATCGAGGGTCAAACCGCGGTGATTCGCTCCGCCCTGGCCATGGCCGAAGTAAACCCGGAAACCATTGGGTATATCGAGGCCCACGGCACCGGCACCAGCCTGGGCGACCCCATTGAAATCGAAGCATTAACGCGGGCATTTCATACGGAAAAAAAGAATTACTGCGGTATCGGGTCGGTAAAAACCAACGTGGGACATTTAAGCACAGCCGCGGGGGTCACCGGTTTTATCAAAACCGTACTGGCATTGAAATATAAGCTTATTCCACCTTCTTTGCACTTTACCCGGGCCAATCCTAAAATCGATTTTGACAATAGCCCTTTTTATGTCAGTACCCGGTTAAAAGAATGGAAAAGCAATGGGTGTCCATTACGGGCCGGTGTCAGTTCCTTTGGCATCGGCGGCACCAACGCCCATGTGGTGCTGGAAGAGTGCTTAGATAAAGAGATAACAGGTGATCAAGAGGGGACAGGGGGGCTTGCCCCCTTGTTGTTTTTATTATCCGCTAAAACACAAACCGCCCTGGACAAAATGACCGCCAACCTGGCAGCGTATTTAGGAAACAACCCTGATATTGACCCGGCGGATGTCGCTTATACGTTACAGGTAGGAAGAAAAGCGTTTAATCACAGGAGAATGCTGGTCTGTTCAAGCATTGAAGAAGCCGGGAAAATCCTCTCCGAATCAACCCCGGGAAAAATAAAGACATTTTTTACCTCAGAAGAGAAAAAAAACGCAATATTCATGTTCCCCGGCCAGGGTTCCCAATATGTCAACATGGGAAAGGGACTGTATCAAACCGAGTCGGTATTCCGTCAAGAAATAGACCGCTGTTTTGAAATTTTAAAACCATTAATGGGTTATGATCCCAAAGAAATCCTTTATCCCGGTGATTCGGTGAGTAAGGAAAGCTCCTCTGTGCCCTCTGTGTCCTCTGTGGCTAAAAAAATAGATCAAACCGAAATCGCCCAGCCCCTTCTTTTTGCCTTTGAATATGCCCTGGCAAAATTATTGATGCAGTGGGGGTTGGAGCCTCATGCCATGACCGGGCACAGCATCGGCGAATATACCGCTGCCTGTTTAGCCGGGGTAATTTCTTTGCCAGATGCTTTAATGCTGGTGGCTTTACGGGGTCAGTTGATGCAAAAAATGCCCGTAGGCGCCATGTTGAGTGTGCCTATTTCCGAAGAAAAATTAAAGCCTTTGTTAGAAGCAAATGCCAATGAAGATATATCTTTGGCAGCCGTGAATGCGTCGGACAATTGTGTGGTATCCGGGACCGGTCAAGCAATTTCAGAGTTTGAAGAACAGTTGAAAAAACAAAGATATGAATGTCGCCACCTTCACACTTCCCATGCTTATCACTCGAAAATGATGGAACCTATATTAACCGCCTTTGAGAAGCAATTTCAACGTATCCGCACTAAACTAAATGCCCCGAAGATTCCTTATATCTCGAATTTAACCGGGGATTGGATCAGTCATAAAGAAACCGGGGACCCCGGGTACTGGGCCAAACATTTGCGTCAACCTGTGCGGTTCAGCGACGGTTTATCGCAATTGTTCACTGTGGATGACGCCTTATTTATCGAAGTGGGACCGGGCAGCAGCTTAAGTGCTTTTGCCAAAAAGGGGTCGGCGACCCCAACCTATTCACGGTCAGCCGGATGTCGTTCTTTCGAGGGCGTCATCTCAAAAGTTTGCCGAAAAAACAACGTTGAGGTGGTTCATCTAATCCGGCACCCGAAAGAAAAAGTAGGGGATGTTCCTTTCCTATTGAATAAAATCGGCCAATGTTGGCTTTATGGAAAAGATATCGATTGGACCGGTTTTTATCCGGGGAAAAATAGACGGCGCTTACCTTTACCCGGATATCCTTTTGGCGGGCAGCGTTTTTGGATTGAAGGGAATTCGCGGGACCTTTTCAAAGCAGGGCGTGAAATTCCTGCGGAATCTCAATTAGACAGGATGTCTGACCCGGCCGACTGGTTTTATATTCCCCAATGGAACCGTTCGGGGCTTTTAACCGGACCGGTGCTGTCCCCGGGGCAGCAAACCTTAGCAGCCGCGCCATGCACCTGGTTGGTGTTTATGGATGACTGCGGATTGGGAACCCGATTGCTAAAGGCATTAAGCAAAGAGCAGCAAGAGGTGGTGCCGGTGAAAATGGGCACCGGTTTTGCCGCATTGGAAGGACAAAAATCAGGATATCGAATCCATCCCCGGCGCAGCGATGATTACCATGCCTTAATAGAGACACTGCAAAAGAGAGATAAGCTCCCGCAGCGGATTCTTCATTTGTGGGGAATCACCGGACAGAAGAAAAATGAAACCAAATACGGCCCCGAGATGATAGAACGGGACTTAAATACAGGATTTTACAGTTTACTGTACCTGGTGCAAGCCATTGGCAGTCGGGGCATTACCCACAACATACGGCTCGAAGCAGTCACCGATCATATGCAAGGCGTAACCGGGGAAGAATTCTTATGTCCGGGCAAGGCAGCGCTGGCCTCGATGATAAAATGTATTCCCGTGGAGTATCCCAATATGGATTGCCGGAGTATCGATGTAGTATGGCCGTGGCCGGGAAAAGTAGAAAAGGAGAAATTTATCCGGCGATTACTGGCGGAACTGGGAATTGATTCACCTGACCGGGAAGTGGCTTTGCGGGGTGCTCATCGGTGGGTGAGGTCCTTTACCCCCGTGCCATTGCCGGAAGTCCCGGAAACGCCTTCCCTGATCCAGGAAAGAGGTATTTACCTTATCACCGGCGGACTGGGGGGGATGGGTTTGACATTGTCCCAATACCTGGTGAAAACAGTCAAAGCCCGGTTAATTTTAACCGGACGTTCTCCATTCCCTCCCCGGAACCAATGGCGGGAATGGCTGGAAACCCATGGCAATGAAGACCAAACCAGTCTTAAGATCAAAAAATTACAGGAAATGGAAAAACTCGGTGGAGAAATCCTGGTATTTTCCTGCGATGTCACCGACAAAGAAAAAGTGCAAGAAATCGTTGACCTTGCCGTGAAACAATGGGGAAAAATCAACGGGGTGATCCACGCCGCCGGAGTACCGGACGGGAGTATTATCCAGCGAAAAAAACCGGGAGACATCGAACCTGTCCTGGCCCCCAAAATAAAAGGAACATTGGTACTTGATGCGGTATTCCAGGATATGGACAGCCCGTTGGATTTCATTATCTATTGTTCCTCGCTGCACTCGTTCCTGGGGAAAATGGGGCAGGTGGCTTATGCCGCGGCAAATGAATTCTTAGATGCGTATGCTTATTATAAAAATCTCAATTGCCCGGATCAAACCTATATCGTATCCATTAATTGGGATGCCTGGCAAGAAGTGGGAATGGCGGCGGACACTGTTTCCAATAAACAGGGGATTTTCCCCACGGAAGGGCTCGAGATATTTAAACGTATCCTGGGCAGTAAAAACAAGTTTTTCCAGGTGGCCGTATCCGTAAGCGATCTAAATCGATTGATCCGTGGAGTTCAATCTTCTAAGAAACTTATCGGCGGTAAAACAGCGGAAAAGAGTATTATTCCCGGGGAACGTTATTCCCGGCCGGAACTCAGCACCGGGTATGCCGCGCCTCGCAATAAGCTGGAAGAGGAGATTGTCGGCATATGGCAGGAATATTTCGGCATCCGGGAAATAGGGATACATGACAATTTCTTCGAATTAGGCGGGGATTCTCTAAAAGGAATGAAGTTTGTCAGCAGCTACAATCAATTGTTAGGAGAGATCGTATATATCAATGCGGTATTCGAGGCCCCCACCCCGGCCGAACTGTCCGCCTATTTGCAAGAGCATTACCCGGAAGCAGTGAAAAAAGTTCTGGGAGCAGGACTTGAACGGGACAACCGGACCCGGCGCCGGGAAATCGACAGGGAAATGATTGAAAAAATTTCCCGGCTGCTCCCCTCATCTCTCCCCCCGAAAGAAAAAACCGGGAAAAAGATAGTAAAGAATCCCCCGGCAGTTTTTATCCTGTCGCCGCCGCGTTCCGGTTCTACCTTGCTGCGAGTAATGTTGGCCGGTCATCCGCGGTTATTTGCTCCACCGGAATTGGGACTCCTGTTTTTTAACACCCTGGATGAAGTGGATTTCACTAAGCAATCGTTGATACGCGCCATCATGCAAATTAAAAATGGCCGGGTAGAAGAAGCGAAAGGTATTATCGACAGGTACCGGCAGCAGCAGCTTACCACTAAACAATTTTATCGCTGGCTCCAGGAAGAGATTGGTGAACGAATCCTGGTGGACAAAACCCCTAACTATGCCTTGAACCCGGCAGTGCTGGAAAAAACGGAACAGGAATTTGAAGGTCCGTTTTATATTCACCTGCTGCGTCATCCCTACGGCATGATCCGCTCCTATGAAGAAGCAAAACTGGACTTGATCAGGGGAGAACGGATACTGGAGAAACTGTCCCTCACCAGGAGAGAATATGCCGAATTGACCTGGCTCATCAACCATCAAAATATCATTGAATTCTTAAAAAATATCCCGGACCGCCGACAGTATAAATTGATTTTTGAAGACCTGGTTACCCGGCCCCGGGAAATCATAACAGGTATATGCGGATTCCTGGGATTGGACATGCACCCGGATATGCTCCGGCCCTACAAAGATAAAAAGCAAAGAATGACGGATGGAATTTATTCCGAAGGTATCATGGTCGGCGACGTGAAATTTCACCGGCACAAGAAAATCGATCCCAAAGTGGCCTATACCTGGAAACAGCATTTCCATGAGGATTTTCTTGGTCAACCCACCTGGGAAATAGCCGAATCCTTCGGGTATTCAAGAATAAACAAAGAAAATAAAGAGTCAGTTGAAACTTACATTCCCCTGGAATCCATAGAAAAAAAAGAGTATTATCCATTGTCCCCGGCACAAATGAGATTGTATATATTGGAAAGATTAGGCAGCGGTATCGGGTATAATATATCCAGGGTGCTGGCCCTGGAAGGCCAGTTAGAAATAAAAGAGCTGCAAAAGATTTTTGAACAAATAATCAAAAGGCATGAGAGCTTTAGAACTTCATTTGATTTGGTCCGGGGAGAACCGGTACAGCGGATACACCGGGAAGTGGATTTTGAAATTGAGTATTATGATATAATCACAGATTTGGAAAATTACAAATTACAAAATACAAATTACAAACAAAATACAAAATACAAATTACAAATTACAAACAAAGAGAAGCCCTTCGGGCGGATTATAAACGCCTTCGGCGGAGATTTAGCCACAGAGGACACAGAGAACACAGAGGGAACAAGGAGGCTTTCCGCTCTTATAAGTTCCTTTATCCGTGATTTTGATTTATCTGAAGCACCGTTACTGCGCATCGGGTTGATAAAAATAGCTCAAAACAAATATCTCCTGGTAAAGGACATGCATCATATCATTTCGGACGGTGGTTCCATGGGAATATTGATACGGGACTTTGCCGCCTTATGTGAAAATAAAGAACTGCCGCTGCTCCGGATCAGGTATAGGGATTATGCCCAGTGGCAAAACCGCGGACAGGGACAGGACGCGATAAAAAAACAGGAGCAGTACTGGACAGGCTTATTTGCCGGGGATATACCCGTTTTAAACATTCCCACGGATTTTCCCAGGCCCCCCAGGCAGGATTTTGAAGGAGCCACCAATAATTTCCGGATAGATAAACAAGAATTTACCCTACTTAAAAACATGGCCGTACAAGAAGGGGTTAGTTTTTTCATGGTGATATTGAGTCTTTTCAATATTTTATTGGGGAAACTCAGCGGCCAGGAAGATATTATCCTGGGAATAGACATGGAAGGCCGCGGGCATGAACACCTGCGGGACATCATCGGCATGTTTGCCAATACCCTGGCGCTGCGGAATTTCCCCGCTCCGGGAAAAACCTTTAAAGAATTTCTCCAGCAAGTCAAACACCAAACACTTAATGCCTTTGAAAACCGGGAGTATCCCTTTGAAGAACTGGTGGAAAAAGTATCCATAGAAAGGGATGTCAGCCGTAACCCGGTATTCGATGTCTTATTCTCCTTCCTGGACCTGAAATCCGGCCAGGCAAATCAAGAAATCCAATGGAGCCGTTCTCAACTGAAAATGAAACCCTTCAACTATCAAAACAACACAGCCAAATTCGACTTGACATTGATTGCCAGGGAACGGGAAGAGGATGTGACCTTCTCCATCGAGTACTGTACAAAACTCTTTCGAAAGGAAACTATCCGGCGTTATGGGCAATATTTTAAAAAAATCGTATCGGCCGTGATTGCCGATAGGAACCAAAAAATATCTCAAATCCGGATAATAACCGATGAAGAAAAAAAACAGGTATTATTTGAATTCAATCATACCAAAACACCGCTGGTCAGGGATAAAAATTATTCGCAATTATTCGAGGAACAAGTATCTAAACATCCGAATCGAATCGCCGCCCTCCATAATGACAACACCGTCACTTATCATGAATTAAACAAAGAGGCTGACCGTATTGCCGGGGCATTAGTGGAATATGGGGTCATACCCGGTACAAATACGGCCTTATATTTAAAACGTAGTATTGCCATGCTGGCCGGGATAATCGGGATATTCAAAGCCGGGGGTGCCTATGTACCCCTGGAAGTGGATTATCCCCCGGCCAGGGTCCGATATATACTGGAAAACAGCGAAGCGCGGGTGGTGATAACGGAGAATGAATACCAGGAAATTCTCCAGAAGATCCAGGAATCTTCATCATCATCGACAGTAAAAAAGCTAAGCATCATAAACAAAAGCTTTTGTAGGGGGTCCAGGGGGGCGGTTTTCTCGAAAAGAGCCCCCCTGGCCGCCGGAGGCAAAAGGAGCCCGGATGATCTTGCCTATATCATTTATACCTCCGGCACCACCGGGGAGCCCAAGGGGGTTATGATTCATCAATTGGGGATGATCAATCATCTTTATGCCAAGATCGATGATTTAGGCATTAATCGTGCCGATATTATCGCCCAAACCGCCTCCGCCTGTTTTGACATATCCGTATGGCAATTTTTAGCCGGGTTATTAACCGGGGGATGCACCTGTATTATAGACAAAGAAACAGTGCTGGAAAGTCGAAAACTTTTACGCTTATTACAGCAGCGCCGCGTCACTATCCTGGAAACGGTTCCTTCTTTAATGAAGGCTTTTCTTGAAACAGCGGCCAATGAAACCGACAATGCACTGGACCGGCTGCGCTGGATGGTCCCCACCGGTGAACCCCTGACTGTTCCATTGGTAAAAGCGTGGTTCCGGGGCTATCCCCATATCAAACTTGTCAATGCATACGGGCCCACGGAAGCATCCGATGATGTCACCCATTACCAAATCGATAAAATGCCCCCTGAAACCGAAACCTCTATCCCCATTGGCAAACCCCTGCAAAATTTGCACATATATATACTGGACAAGAATCTATCGTTATGTCCAATCGGAGTAAGAGGAGAAATTTATGTTGCCGGGGTTGGAGTGGGAAAGGGCTATTTGAACAACCCGGAATTGACAGAGGAAAGATTTAAAAGAGCTGTCATTAGTCATTCGTCATTAGTCATTAGGAATCTTAAAAGAGCGGTCAATAGTCATTTGTCATTAGTCATTGGTTCTTCTAAGTCTTTCCCCAATGATCAATGTCCAATGACCAATGACCGTTCTTACAAGCTCTATAAAACCGGGGACCTGGGGTATTTCAAGCTAGACGGCAATATCGAATGTCTGGGCCGCATGGATTACCAGGTAAAAATAAGGGGCAACCGGGTGGAATTAGGAGAAATAGAGAGCCGGTTATTGGCCCACAGCCGAATCAAAGAAGCGGTGGTGGTGGACCGGGTCAAACCCGGAGGGGACCTTTATCTTTGTGCCTATATCGTGTCAAAGCAGCCGGAAGCCCTGGCCGGACAGCCCCGGCACACCGACATTAACGGCCCCATGCCCTCTGATTCAACACTCAGGGAATACCTGGCGCAATCATTACCCGCATACATGATCCCCTCCTATTTTGTACCAATGGAGAAGTTGCCCTTAACCCCCAATCAGAAGATTGACCGGGAAGCACTCCCGGAACCCGGGATACCGGGATCTAACCGTCAGTATATTCCCCCCGGGGATGAAATCCAGGAAAAAGTCGTCCACATGTGTGCACAGGTATTGGCACTGGAAAAAGAGAACATAAGCATAACCGATGATTTCTTCAGGATGGGCGGGAATTCCCTGGAAGCAGTAAAATTCGTTGCCCTGGCAAAAAAAGAATTAAATGTTGAAATACCCATTGCCGCATTATTTGAAAGACCGGTAATAAAAGATATTTCAATGTTTATAAAAGCGGCGAAGTATGAAGAAAAACCCGCCGTGCTCCTGAACCCGGGTATACCGGCACAAAAAAATCTGTTTTGTTTTCCCCCGGGCGGGGCTTACGGGCTGGTATATAGGGAATTTGCCGCCGTAATAAAAAATATTTCCGTATATACCTGTCATTTTATTGAAGAGGAGGACCGGTTGGAACAGTATGTCAACATCGTAACCGACATACAACCCCGGGGACCTTATGTGGTGCTGGGGTATTCCGCGGCCGGGAAATTGGTATTCCAGGTCACCCGCGCATTGGAGAACCAGGGTCGTGAAGTATCGGACATCATACTGGTAGACAGTGTATTCAGGAAAGATATAGATGAACAAAAAATAATTGACAAATACACCGCCTTTATCAATGCTATCCTGGAAAGAATGGATGACCTGGGCATCGGTTTTCTCAAAGAAAGAATAAAAGACAAAATGCAAAAATATTTAAAATACAACCTGGGCGTAACGAACCTGGAAAAGGTTCATGCCAATGTCCAGTTCATCGTAGGTGAGGAAACGGCCCGGGGAAAAACTGAAAACCTTCACTGCTGGGATGATCTAACCACCAAAAAGGTTGTACTTCACAAGGGATTTGGCGACCATATTTCCATGTTTCAACCGGGGGTTTTGGAAAAAAATACAGCGCTTATCCAGGGAATATTAGATAATACTTAAGGAACAAATTAGGATTACCTTATGATAAATATGAGGAATAAATGATAGCAAAAAAGACCAAGAAAATTAAGGACTTAAAAGGATTAGGATTAAAACCCCAACAAGAAAGCGGAAATCTTGTCAAACCGGGTTGTGATTTTACCCGGTTTGAAAAAGAAGAGATCAATCAATCCGTTCCGGAGCGATTTGAAACCATAGTTAAAAAGTACCCGGATAAAATTGCCCTGAAAGTGGGTCATTTTTCTATGACTTACGATGCGCTTAATAATCGAGCCAATCAAGTGGCACATCGTGTGCTGGCTTCTTATGATGATAGATATCATTTAAGCGGCAGTGAGAAAACAAGATACAGCCGCCAGCTTATGCTGCACCAATGGGGTATCGAAGCCCAGGAAAAATTGAAAAGCACCACCGTATTTGTGGCCGGAGCAGGCGGTTCCGGTTCTCCACTTATTGTGCAGTTGGCCCTGATAGGAATCGGTACTATTATTGTTTGTGATTATGACCAGGTGGAGTTATCCAACCTGAACCGCCAGGTCTTGCATGATGAAAGCCGCATCGGCATGAATAAAGCCATTTCCGCCCAAATGACGGTTAAACGAATCAATCCCTATGTCAACGTTATCCCCCGTACTGAAAAAATTACGGCCGATAATATAGAAGATTTGCTGGGAAATGCCTCGATTATTTTCGATAATGTGGATGATATCGAAACCAAATTCGTACTATCACGATGTGCGGTTCAATGCAATATACCGCATATTCTTTCTTCCATGATAGATATGGATGCTTATGCGGCCGTATTACACCCCCCCCATGGACCTTGTTTTCACTGCCTGTATGATGTTAATATCCTTCAAGAAATAGAGGAAATAAAAAAAATCAGGGATAATCAAAAGAAAAAATATGAAACCTTTTCTAACCCGGTGGCCTCTCCCTCCCTGTTTTTGGCCGCGGGATTCGTCGTCAATGAAGCCGTTAAAATCCTTTTGGAATTCGACAAACCATCCTATAATAAATATTTTTTATTTGATCAAAGAGGATTAAAAAATATCAGTAATACCATGGGCTACCGGCAGATTGTTTATCCCTTTAGCCGGCACTTTAGAACCACCTGCAAAAAACAGGGATTTGATTGGGATGAGGGCGGTGAGGATGGGTTTGTTAAGGAATTAACCGTGGAACCTGACCCCAGGTGTCCCGTATGTGGAAAAAATAGTGATTTGATGCGGCATCCCGGGCAGGAGACCAGGGAAGTTTCACCGGGACCGCACGTGCCGGAAGCGCCGGAGAACAAAAAAGCTTCGGAAACAGATGAGCACCGTACCGCTGCCCTGTTATTCGGACATGACATCGATATGATTGTCGGTATCCTGGGAGTATTGAAAGCCGGTCCGGCCTATGTGCCCCTGGATGCCTCTTACCCGCTGGACCGCCTGGAATATATGCTGGAAGACTCCGAGGCCCGAATGATCATAACCAATCGCAGAAACCTGCAATTGGCCCGAACAGTTCGTGACCATGTCAATAAAAATATCCTGGTGCTTAATATCGATGAAATCCCTGCCAGTACTCCCTCCGGGAACCCCCATGTCGCCGTTGATTCGAAAGCCCTGGCTTATATTTTGTATACCTCCGGCTCAACCGGCAAACCCAAAGGAGTCATGCAAAATCATCGCAATGTGCTGCACTTTGCCCGCGTATATACCAATGCCCTGCACATCGATCACCAGGACCGGTTGACCTTGTTTTCCTCCTATAGTTTTGATGCCGCTAAAATGGATATTTACGGCGCACTGTTAAACGGCGCCGCCCTTTATCCTTATGATATTAAAGCCGAAGGACACCTGGAACGGCTGCCCCAATGGCTGCGGGAACAACGTATCACTATTTACCACTCCATCCCCACCATCTACCGGTATTTTACCGGTCTGCTGGCTGAAAACACCCGGCAAGACCGGTTCCCATTATTACGTTTTATTGTGCTGGGAGGAGAAGCCGTATTTAAAAAAGACGTGGACAACTATAAAAACTATTTTTCCCAACAGTGTTTATTTATTAATGGACTGGGCCCCACCGAGTCCACGGTCACGCTCCAGTATTTTATCGATAAAAAAACCGAAATCTCCCGGGAAGCCGTGCCCGTAGGCTTCCCCGTGGAAGAGACCCGCGTGCTCCTGTTAAATGAACGTAATAAAGAAGCCGGTACCCTGGGGGTAGGGGAAATTATTTTTAAAAGCGATTACCTGGCTTTAGGATACTGGAAAAACCCGGAACAAACCCGGCGGGTATTTACCCCTGATCCCCTCACCGGTGAAGCCAGGGTGTACCGCAGCGGTGACCTGGGCCGGCGCTTAGCCGACGGCAGTATCGAGTATGCTGGCCGTAAAGACTTCCAGGTGAAAATAAGAGGTTTCCGCGTTGAACCGGGGGAAATCGAAGGCCGCTTAGACCAGGCCCCCAACATAAAAAAAAGCATCGTGGTATGCACCCGGGATAATAAAGGTGAAAATTTCCTCACCGCTTATTATAATCGAACCAATGAGGAACAAGTGGATGAAAACCACCTGGTAGAACTCCTTAAAACCACCTTGCCCGATTATATGATACCTTCGGTATTTATAAGCTTACCGGAATTCCCCCTTACCCCCACCGGGAAAATCGATCGCAAAAAACTGGCGGAACAGGATATGTCCAAACTACTGCGCCGCGATACAATAGAACCCCCCGGGAATGAAACCGAAACCCGTTTGCTCAAATTATGGCAGGAGGTATTGAAACAGGACACAATAGGCATCAACGAGAACTTTTTCGTATTGGGGGGCAATTCCATCAAAGCGATTTTATTGGTCTCCAGGGTCCATAAAGAAACCGGCGTAAAAATTACTATCGCGGATATATTTCAGCAGCCCACAATAAAAGCATTGGCCGCCCTGGTGCCAGGTACCGGGAAAAGAATATACCGGGGCATTAACCCCACTGAAAAAAGAGAATATTACCCGCTGTCCTCTACACAGGAACGGCTTTTCTTTTTAAACCGGTTTGAAGAGGTCAGCACGCGGTTTAATATTTATGTGGCCCTCAGCATCAGCGGCCCCCTTGAAATCCCCCGGTACCAGTTCATACTGGAAACATTAATTCACCGGCATGAGAGTTTGCGAACCTCTTTTGAAACATTAAAAGACAATCCGGTGCAGCGGGTCCATGACAAAGTAGAATTTAAAATCGAGTATTATGATAAGAAAAAGGTTGAGCTTGAGGTTAAGGTTGAGGAAGAGAGAGCTTCGTTATTAGAGGGAACAAGGGGGCTTGCCCCCTTGTGTAGAAAATTCATACGCCCCTATGACCTTACCCACGCCCCGTTAATCCGTGTCGGTGCCTTTTCTCTTTCCCCACAAGAGCACTATCTCATCTTTGATGTGCATCATATCATCTTCGACGGAACATCCATGCAAATCCTGGTCAACGATTTCATCCGCATGGTTCAAAAAGAAAAACCAAATCCATTATCCGTCCAATATAAAGATTT
>Ga0210084_1000041_pt1 | contig 15657 bp, 10 predicted proteins | sample China_Galinas_Co_3_FD_184863 | JGI IMG/M metagenome (GOLD analysis project Ga0210084, IMG submission 184863) | Wetland microbial communities from San Francisco Bay, California, USA, that impact long-term carbon sequestration -... | ecosystem: Environmental > Aquatic > Marine > Wetlands ... | reverse complement strand
AAAAAAAGGAATCGTTTATTTTACCTCCAATCGAAAGACTTTAAGAGAATATCATCTTTACCGGGTAGGGCTGAACGGCAAAGGTCTTCAATGTATCAGCAGCGGCAATGGCGTTCACGTGGTTGAATTTTCACCGGATATGAAGTACTACCTGGATACCTATTCCAATTCTTCACAACCGGAGGAATTCAGTCTTTATAAAGCCAATGGAAAAAAATTGAAAACCATCACACCCCCTGCTAAAGAGTTATTGGCTCCGTGGCAATTGGAAAAGCCGGAATTTCATTCCTTTAAGGCTGATGATGGGTTGGAACTTCCTATCATGATGTCGAAACCCTTCGGGTTTGATGCGGCTAAAACCAGATCATACCCCGCTTTAGTTTATATTTACGGCGGCCCCGGTGCGCAGCAGGTCAGAGACCAATGGAGCACCCGCCGGGTATTGTGGTATAATCTCCTTAACCGGGAAGGTTATTTTCATTTTATAGTAGAAGTCCGCGCGGGTCTGCCAAAGAGCAAAGCCACTGAAACATCGGTCTATAAGCAAGCTTATGGCATGCAAAATGTAAAAGATATTTTGGCGGCGGTAAAATGGATCAAACAGATTCCTGCCATTGACCCGGAACGGATTGGCATATGGGGCGGCAGCGGCGGCGGCTGCACCACCCTTTATACCATGACCCGCTCGGATGTCTTTAAGGCCGGTATCTCCCTGTTCCCGGTTTCCGATTGGTATTATTACGACACTATCTATACCGAAAGATACCAAAGTACACCACAAGACAACCCGGAAGGATACCGGGAAACTTCTTGTGAACTTTTTGCCCACAATCTTAAAGGACGGCTGCTGATTGTTCACGGCACCTATGATGACAATGTTCATCCCCAGCATACTTATGCCTTTATCGATCGATTAATCCAACATAATATTCAATTCGAAATGATGATCTACCCATGGAGAAAGCATGGTATAACCGATTATCCGGGCCGGGTTCATATGTATACTTTAATGCTTGATTTCTGGAAAAGGCATTTTTTATGATTGCCTCCGGCGGGCAGCATGCTGCTGCACCCGATTGATCTGTCATTACTGTAAGAAATTTGTTTAACCCTGTATCCGGCTCGATGCCCCAGGTGCATGGTGCCTCCGGCGGCCAGGGGGGACGCTTTTTGAAAAAACTGCCCCCGTGTAGCATCTGGACCCCCCCGCAAAAACTTTTTATTAAATAAGAATAAGAGTGAATTTTTTCCGTTTATTGTTTTTGTGTCCGTATATTAGTATGAGTTATCTATACGTAATATTATTGTAAAAATTGGGTGACTTAAAAACTTTTATAAAAGAAAATGAAAAAATTTGTGGAAATTCGTGTAATTCGCGTGTTTAACCAAAGGAGGATAAAAAATGAAAAAGATTATTTTGATTCCATTAATTTTATTACTCTGCATATCCTTATTCAATAGTTGTAAGCCGGGGAAAAATGAAGAAGAGGTCCCGATTATCGGGCAGTTGGATTACACGTCCGCTCAAATAGAGCAAATGTTGAACCAAACCTTTCGCATTGACATTAAAACCATCGAGGTCATTTTTGATTACTTCCCGGAGCCGGGTAATTCTCATGTGGAATGCTATGCCAAAGTGAAGTTTACCATGCGTCCGGGACAGACTCGACCGGTTATCCACTTGAACCCTGCAATTGAATCCAAAGAAGTTGTCACCGGCATCCTGCTAAATGATGAGCCCCTGGATATTTTTGATGAAGCGGATGTCCGTAATCTCAGCTTTGCCAATACCACGCAAGTGGCCCTGGAATTTCAACGGGACCTGGCGGAAAACCAGGAACATACATTGATGATGACTTACCGTTTAACTACTCACGGTGACCATCCTTTCTGGGGGTGGGCCATTAACGATGATTATCCCTGGTTCATTACCTTTGCCATCGATATCGTGGGCAGGGGGAATGAGGATGTGTTTCCCACTATCAATTCACCCAATGAATTGGCCCGGCATGTCCTGGTTTTTAGAGTACACAGCGACACTGCCTATACGTGCCTGGGGTCCGGGTGGGTACAGCAAATCCCATCGGCCAATGTCCAGGAGTGGAGATTGGATACGGAACGGGAAGTGGCATCCTATACGGTCATGTTTCTCGTTTTACCGGCCGAAGACGTGGTCTATGAAGAACGCAATATTTCCGGGATAGATGTCCGGGTGATGGCATTTATAGACGATTTGCCCATTGAAGATGCGTTTACTAAATTAGAGACGTGGCTCCCGGAACTGGTTAACGGGCTCGGCCCCTTTCCCATGCCCCGGGGATTGAGCGTTTTCCTTATCAGCGGAGGTGGCGGAATGGAGTTCTTCGGGGGGACCACTACAAATATCGGGCCATTGGAACATGAGGTGTTTCACATGTACTATGGCTGCAGCACGGTTAATAAAACTTACCGCGATTCATGGCTGGATGAAGCTATTAACAGGTGGTATGTAAACTCGCTCAATCCCAATTACCCTGCAATCGAGAATTCCTATCTGTCTGATATTGTCAGCCGGTTCTCGCCGGTGACAGGGGCCTTCGACGTTCGTGCTTATAATGAAGGGGCGCAGATCATCCAGGCAGTGGCTGAAGAATTGGGCGGACGCGACCAAATGATCGCTTTTTTAAGATACCTTTGCCAAAATTACGCTTTCTCACCCTTCACTACCATGGATTTTGTGGATTACTTGAGGGATTACTCCGGTGTAGATATGAGACAGCGTTTTTTAAATTGGCTTTACTCAGATGCAGCCGGCGGCGCTCCCGATGCTGCCGCAGCTCATCGCTTTATACAAAAACACAAAGTAATCATGAAACCCCCGGAATCCATCCTGAAAAAATACCGACGCAAGTAAGAACCCAGGAGCCTGTCCGAGAATAGCTAAAAACAGAAAAACTATATGTTGACCAGGTTGAAAAAGGGCATGAACAGCACACGAGGGAACGAGGGGGCTTGCCCCCTTGTCCGCTCTCGGACAGGCTCCTGGGTTCGCTGCGCTCACAACGGGAATGATGGAATAATGGAATATTGGGGTAATGGAAAAGGGGGATAAGAAATAATTCCGTTTACTTGAAAAAAATATCACTTTGGTGTATTAATATCCTTATGAAAAAACAAAACCATTGGCCCATCCGGGAAAGTAAAATTAAATTCATCGACAGCGTGCCCCTGATGGTGCTGGGCATACTGGGACTGTTGGCATTTATATTGCTCTTTAATCGTTTTTTTCCTTATAAAGCAGTCAATCTAAACATCGACAAATCAGAAGCTGTTAAAATCGCTTCGGATTTCCTGACCCAAAAGGGATACGATTTGAAGGACTATCAAGTGATGGCACTGGTGAATTATCCCCCTAACCCGTTTCACTATTTGCAAAAACGCCTGGGGTGGACGAAGACACAGGAATTTTTTCAAAAGGAACAGGATAAAGGCCTGGAGTTTCATTGGTTTATTTTTTGGTTTAAAAACCTTCCCAGGACTTCTAATTATGAACAATTCCTGGTATCGGTTTCAGGAACAGGAAGAATCATTGGATTTTCCCATGATTTGCCCGGGAATTTGGATTGGCCCCGGGGACGAGAAGCCCATATTACCCGGGAAAACGCCCTGGAACTGGCAACTAACTTTTTAAAAAAACAGGGTATCCAACTCAACGGTTATAAAATAGATGCCTTTCACACCCAAAAATCCGGGAAACGCACGGACCATCGGTTTAGCTGGGAAAAGGACCTGGAACTTGAAGGAGTAAAAGTCAATTTAACCGTGGTGGTGCAGGGTGATGAAGTGGGCCGGTTCAGGGTGAGTTTTGGCATCCCTGCCTCTGAGACCACGGCAATTAATCATATCCAGGAACGCAGAAGTTATACGGCTTTTGCCTCATATTTTTTCGTATTTCTCATCTCCCTGGTGATAGTCATTATATTTTTGAGGAAATATCATGAAGGGGTATTGGGAGTTAAAACCGCCTTGATCGCCTTCTTTGCCTGCTGGATTTTGCTGGTAATGGGAAGCGGTTTGAAATTCAGGCTAAATGCTTTTGGAGCTACTTTCGGGGCATTAAGTTATGATGGCGTCGGGTTGATGATGTTTCTCGTATTTGGCCTTATTATATGGCCGTTTCTCTCCACAGCGGGATTTGCCTCTTGCAGTGTCGGAGAATTCCTGGGAAGAGAAAAATTCAGTAAGAAATTTACTGCCCTGGATAGTATACTGAATAAAAAATTTACCACCATAAATACCGCGCAATCATTACTTAACGGATATTTTGCCGGTTTTACCGGGCTCGGCATCATTGCCCTTTTAACTACAATTCTGAAGGGTTTGTTTAAAGGAACAATAGAAAATATCGATTACGGGATTGCTTCATCCGCGGTTCCTTTCCTGGTCCCTTTCCTGGCAGCCATGTCTTACAGCCTGTTATCCGAATTGGTATTCCGGTTATTTGGTAATCTCCTCCTCTATAAATATTTGAAAAGCAAATGGGGAAGTATTTTTGTGTCTTCTGTTTTTTGGACCTTTTATGCCATTATTCTTTGGGGCATTAATCTTTCTATTTCTCCCATGGTTTTGGAGTGGATTATCTCGTATATATGCGGTGTTTTTTTAGGGTATATTTTCTGGAAATTCGATCTATTAACCGTCATATTTGCCAATTTTACTATTATCGGCATCATGCAAACGCTGCCCTTAATCACCGGCAAGGCCGACAGCTTGTTTATTCATGGAACAGCAGCGTTGATCCTGTTGTTCTTACCGGTCATGTTTATTGTCTGGGGGTTTATAAAAGGTGAGACTTTTTCCTTTAATGCAGACCTGGTGCCTGCCCACATCAAGCGGATCACAGAGCGGGCCCGCATCGCCAAAGAACTGGAAATCGCCCGCCAGGTCCAGCAAAAATTACTGCCCGCAAAACCGCCGGAAATAAAAGGATTTGACCTCGATGGGATATGTATCCCGGCCAATGAAGTTGGCGGTGACTATTATGATTTTATCCGTATCAGCGATACAAAAATAGGTGTTGTCATCGGTGATGTGTCCGGCAAAGGCGTCCCTGCCGCTATTTACATGACCCTAACCAAAGGTATTATCCAATCCCAGGTGGAAAACCAGTACCGTCTCTCACCCGAACAGGTTCTGATAAAAACCAACCATTCCCTGTACAATATGATGGACACCAAATCTTTTGTTACCATGTTTTTTGCTGTGGTGGATATTAAAAAGAAAACCCTTGATTTTGCCCGGGCCGGTCATAATCCGTTAATCTATTTTCAACATTCTGATGACCGGGTGGTATTATTAAAACCGCAAGGAATTGCCCTGGGTATTGAAAAAGGAGAAGTTTTCCAGGGAATTATCAAAAAGGGCCATGTCAAACTGGAAAAGGGTGACCTCATTGCATTCTATACCGATGGGTTTACAGAAGCCATGAATAATAACCTGGATGAGTACGGAGAAGAACGATTATGCCGGGTTATCCGGCAAAATAAAGAAAAACCGGCCCGGATGATCATCGATATGGTGATCGAGGATGTCCGTCGGTTTGTTAAAGGATATCCCCAACACGACGATATGACTATGGTGATTGTAAAGGTTTTATAACTGAGCCGAAAACAAACCGTATTATCTTTGAAAAACACAAAGTTGAAAAAAAATTTTCTTTTTGATATTCTTTTGCGGTATTCATGTAAAAATACGGTGAAGGATTTGAAATGATAGATCGTAATCGGGTGCATGGATTATTGATGACCGCTTGTGTTTTTTTGCTTTTTCTGCCCATGCCTGCCGCGTCATGCTCCTTCGCCCGCTTCTCCGCTTTAATGTACTGTCACGTACGCCTCCAGTGGCTTCATGTCGCCTTCGTGAAGCATTTGCATCCACAGGCATTTTTAGCATTTCGCAGCGATTCCTGTTGAGAAATGCGGGCTAGACGATCTCACCTGAATAGTAGATGTTGGTACTTCCTTGCTTATTTTCCAGGATCAGACCGCCGTCATGGTTAATGCCTTTAAATATGCCGCTGATTATCTTGTTATCGGCGGGGCGATGAAAAGAGATATTTTTATTTTTTAAAAAACCACTACAGCGATTGGCTGTCTGAATAATTTCTTCAATAGCACCTGTTGACAGTTTTTTCACCCATTGAAAAAGAAGGGCTGCCAGTACCGGGTTTATTTGTTCAGCACTGGTATTGAAACCGGTTATCATTTTCAACGAAATGGCTTTATCCTGTAATTCCCCGGGGAACTCAGCGGCTGTGTGATTTAAATTAATCCCGATGCCGGTGATGCAAAATATGTCGGAAGCCGTGATGATATTTTCGATCAGGACCCCGGCAATTTTTTTGTTTTTATAAAGAATATCGTTGGGCCATTTAAGCCCTAATTCAATACCGGATATCTTTTGCAGTGTTTCAATAACACTGATTCCGGCGATTAACGGTAGAAAATTCAGGTTTTGATTGTTTTCCAGCTTAAACCCGAAGGAGGAGTATAATCCCTTTCCTTTGGGTGAGACCCAATTTCTTTTTCCCCGTCCTCTTCCGGCGGTCTGCAGGGAACCGGTCACCAATACCGGCAGTTTATCCTGCAAATTTTCGTAATTTGTTTTTACATAATTATTAGTAGAATCACACTGATCCAGTGTAATTACATGTAAAAATTCATGATATCTGATCATGTAACCTTCACTAGTGAAAAGCTTTTGCGGATGCTACACGGGTCCACATGCTACACGGGGGCGGTTTTCTCGAAAAGAGCTCCCCTGGTCGGAGGCAATAATCAAGACAGGTCACAGATGGTTTTTTGGATTTTGTTTTGTTGGTCAATGGTTTCCTGTAGATTCTTTTTTAAAATAAGAACCACTGGGCCGGGAGTTTTCTTAACAAATCCATCGTTAGACAATTTTTTTTCCAGGTCATCGACCTGGTTTTCAATTTTTTCCAATTCCTTTTTCAAACGGGTCAGTTCCTGCAATCGGTCTTCATCGTTATCAAAAGGCAGAAGGATTTCCCAGTTCAAGCAAAGGCCTTTAAATCCTTTAGGCAGGTGGGAAAAATCCGTTACGATTTCGGTTTTAGCGCTTCGGGTTAAAGAGTCGAAGTATTTCATATTCCCGGTTAGCGCGGCACATTCTTTTTTAGACCCGGTTTTGAGATAGATAGGGATGCGGTGATTCGGGTCGATTTTGTTTACTGTTCTAGTTTTCCGGGTTTGAGTAACAATTTTCTTTAACACCTCCCCATCGATAAATTCATGGTTGAACACCAATTCACTGTGAAAAGCAGGAAATTCGGTTTGTATAAGGAAGGGCTTGCCGTTTCCTTTAATTTTTTGATACAGTTCTTCGGTGATAAAGGGCATAAAGGGGTGCAGCATTTGCAATAATTTATAAAGGGTAAATTTTAAGGTTTTCCGGGTATCGGGGTTATGCAGGTCATTTTTAGAGAATTCCAGGTACCAGTCGCAGTATTCATGCCAGAAGAACTGATACAACAACTCCGCTGCTTCATTTACCCGGTAATTATCCATGAAGTCGTTTACCTTGACAATGGTGTTGTTGAGGGCATGCAATATCCATTTATCGGTATGGGGGAGTTGGGAAAAATCAATATTAAAGTTTTCATCACCTTTAAGATTCATGATAACAAAGCGGGAAGCATTCCAGATTTTGTTGGTGAAGGTTTGATAGCCTTTAAGCCGGCTTAATGAGAAAGAAGCACCCATCCCCGGGACAGCCCGGACAGCCAGGGAGAAGCGCAGGGGATCAGCACCATATTCTTCAATAATATTCAATGGATGAAGGGCATTGGTCTTGTCCGTTTTTGTGCCTTTTTCATCTCGAATGATACCATTAACCAGTATTTCCCGGAGGGGGGCTTTTTTCCCCAAATGCAGCCCTATCATGATCATCGTGACCACCCGGGAGTAGACCATGTCAATGCCAATGGTCACTAACGAGATGGGATTAAACGTAGTAAAGTCCCGGGAATTATCCTGCCAATCCCGTGTGGTAAAGGGCCACAAGGCAGCAAAGAACCAGGCATCCAATTTAGCCGGGTCCTGTTCAATACCTGTCGAGTTACATTTGCGGCATTTTGCCGGCGGGTATTCTTCCACCATGAGATGGTGGCAGCTCTGGCAGTAATAAGCGGGAATTCTATGTTCTCCTTGTAATTGCCGGGAGATGCACCGGTCCCGGATATGATGCATGCGGTCAATGTAAAGACCGGCCCATTTCCCGGGGATAAAGGTGATTTCTTCCTGTTTAACAGCTTCGATGGCGGGTTTGACAATCCCGGCGGTTTTTAAAAACCACCGCTTTGAAACATCATTTTCCCGGTAAATTTTTCCTTCATTGTATAGTTTGACAAAAATTTTGTTTATGCCTTTTGAGATTTCTTTACCGGGGTCTGACTTCATCCGGTTCCAATCCAGGGCCAAACCCAGTTGACGAACTAGCTGCACCCTTTGGGCGTCACTGTGGGTAGGGTTTAATGCCGGGAGCCATAACGGATTAAATCCCTGCATTTTTTTTCTTCTGATAATAATATCCGTTATGGTAAAAGTGAGAGCATGTCCCATGTGAAGGGTTCCGGTTACATTGACAGGGGATAAAAATGTTGAAAAGGGAGCTGTTGTCGATTGATGATCTGCTTTGCACAGTTCAATTTCTTCCCATATTTTATGCCATTTTTTTTCTTTTCCAGGATTGTAAGTTTTTTCCATTGGAATGCCTTGCACTTTTTCAGTTTCCGATTTACTGGCTTAATTATTAATAATTTCAGCTATTTCAGTGATTTCTCTGTTTCTGTCGTTAAGGTTTCTATTTCTTGTTTTATAATTTTTTCTGCCAGTGGTGGAACAATTTCCCACAGCATTTCTTTTATTGCGCGAGATAATTTATGTTCGATTTTATTTAAGATTTCTTCTTGCTGAATTTGGGGGATTTTTTTCAAATCCGGGGTAGGTTCAAGGGCAGGTTCAGCCTCCGGGGCCTTTGGGGCTTCCGGGGTCTCCATGGTTTCCCTGATTTCGTGGGTTATCTTTTCTTCTGTTACCTGCGTTGATGGAGGCGGGGCCTGGGGGGGTTCCACGAAATCCAGCGTTTCAGGGGCTATTTCTTCTTCCGTTACCTGTGTTGGTTGAGGGGGTGTCTCCGGGAACTGCGGGGCAATCGGCTCTTCCATTTCAGGCTCGGGGATTTTTTCTTCCGCGATTTTTGCTTCAGGTTGGGGAGGAGTTGGAGGGGATGGTATTTCCAGGTCAGGGATTTCATACTCTCTGACACCGGGGGTTCCTGTGGTTACCTCTGTGGCAAATTCCACGGCTTCTTCGACAAGGCTTTGATCACTATCAAATTGAATGGCCTCCTGGCTGGGGACTTCTTCTTCCTGTGGAAGGGATTCAAGTTCGGGTTCCGGCAGTTCCATTTCCCTGGAAAGGATTTCAAGCGTTTGAGGTTCTGCTTCGGGTTTTGGTGTTTCCGCAACCGGTGGGGGATCAAATTCCAGGATGCTTTTTCTGCCTATATCGGTTTCGTATTTTATATCCGGGATTTCTTCCGGTTCCGGCTCTCCCGGTTTGGAAAACATATCTTTTTCATCTGCTTCAAAGGTTATGGGACCGGGTTCTGAAGGTTCGGCTTTTTTCTCATCAAGGGGGAAGAAGTCTTCTTGTGGCTCCTGTGGTTCCAGTTTTGATTCATCCGGGAACATATCAGAGGTGTCGGCATCAGTTCCATCTGACTCATCACTGACAACCATGTTCTCTGCAGGTCCTTGTTGGGGTAAACCGCGTTCTCGTTCTTGTCGTTCGATATCTCTTTTTATGTTTATCTCTTCCAGTGTTAATGACTCGATTTCCAATTCTTTTTCTTGCATTTCAATATTGTTTTTTATATTTAGCTCTTCTTCGGTTAAACCGGTTTCTCTGCCGGCAGTAGGAGAAGGTATTTGACCTGGAGTTTCTTCTGAGAAGGGGTTATCATCCTCTTCTTCATGGGCGGGGGCGATGGTATCCTTATCCGGCTGAGCCCTGGTAATTTCTTCGGAAGGTAAAATTTCATCATCCGAGAAAGCGCCTGGTGTTTGAATCATTTCGTCTTCATCCGGGAGTATCTCGTCGGAATCGATTTCCGCTTTCACATCTGAAAAGTTGATATCTTTAGCAGGTTCAGGGATAGATTCCAGCAAATCTTCATCTTCAGGTAGGGATGAGGGAATTTCTACGGCCGCGTCGGATGTTGTTTGGCCCGGCATTTTTTCTAAAAGTTTTTTAATATTTGACACCAACGCATTAGAATCAAAGGGTTTGGTTATGATATTCTCATACTTAAGGTCTTGAAGAAGATTCTCATCGATGGGTTCAAAACCACCTTTTAATAAAAACACTTTAGTTTCTGATAATGCTTCGCTGTCCTGGACGAATTTGCAAACTTCATACCCATCGAATTCCGGGAGCTTAATATCCACCAGAACAATTTGCGGACGCAACTCCACCAGTTTTTCTTTCAAATTCAAACCATTCTCGAAGGTAACTAACTCAATATCCGTTTCATCAGAAAATGACAATTCTACAATCCTGCGTATGGTGTAGCTATTATCTGCCAGTACAATTGTCTTTCTGCTCATAGTACCTCCTATATTTCACATCTATATTTTTAACATTTTTTTACTATTAATGTCAAGGGAAATAGCCGATATATTTTTTTTTCTTCCATTTTTTCTCATTTTTTCCTGCTTTTTGGACATAAATGAGGGGTAATGCTTGACTTTTTCTCCAAAATGATGTAATACTATAAATTTAATAAATCGCAGTATGCAGCTAAACAGGAACAATGAAAGCAAAAGAAAACAATTACACAGTCATCATCGTAAGTGGGGCAACTTCTACCAACAAAGAGTTTGTCATCTCCTCCAAATTGATTCGAAATTCAATCATTGCATTTATTTTTTTATTACTGATTTTTGGGTATATTATTTTTGATTATTTGAACACTTCCTTCAACAAAGAGAAAATGAAACGTTTGGAGAAAGAGAATGTTGAGAAGGAAGCCACCATTGATAAGTTAAATACAGACATGCGGGAAATCGAGGAAAGACTGAATCAAATGGCTGTTTATAAGGAAAGGATTTCCGTTGCCATGGGGTTAACCTCACCGGATGCCTTGAAGGAAGTGGGAATCGGTGGTGGAAGCGATGTTGCCCCGGTTGGGGCCATTACCAATGTACCCGGTAAAAGGGAAATGCCCAACAGTGATATGATCAACAAAGGGAAAAAGCCCGAACCTTCCAGGGACACGGTAATGAAAAAAGCAGATGATATCCGCCAAAAGGCCAAAAAAATCCAGGAACGGTTAGAATTTGTTGAGAGTGCCATGGAAAAACAAAAAGTCCGTCTTGCCCAAACCCCTTCTATCTGGCCGACTAAAGGGTATTTAACTTCTCCCCTGGGTTGGCGAACTCATCCGTTAACCGGTAAAAAGGATTTTCATAATGGCCAGGATATCGCCACGCAATTCGGCAACAAAATCATTGCCACTGCTGATGGTGTGGCACTTGTAGTGGGGCACTGGGACTATTTAGGTAATTTAATTATAATTGACCATGGTTTTGGGTTTACCACCCGTTATGGTCACCTGGCGTCTTTTAATATTAAAGAAGGGGACCGGGTCAAACGATTCCAGGTGATCGGGTATGTTGGTAATACCGGGAGAAGCTCAGCTCCACACCTCCATTATGAAGTCAGGTACTTTGGCAAACCCCTGAATCCCATGAATTTTATTATTGATTAAGCCACAAGATTTACACAAGACTTTACACAGACTTTTAGAAGAAAAAAATTCCTCATAATATAATTCTTTTTTCTTTATGTTCCTTTGTGTAACTTCGTGGCTAAAATTAAGAGGTGAGTTTTAGAGTTCAGTTGGTGTTGTCTATTAGACGATTTTGTGGTAAATTAAGAGATGGACTGAAGCCATGAGTAAATTAAGAGATAAATTAAATTATTTGGAAAAAGATAAGGTCAAAAAAAAATGGGAAACCATTGATAAACAAAATGGCTTATCCACTCGTGAGAAATTGGAAAAGCTGGTAAATCTCAGCCTCAAAAGAGAAAAATCCCAAAAAGAAAAAAAAAATATAGGGACTGCTGCCCCGGAACCGGTGGATGTCGGTATACCACCCCGGGTGGAAAGCGATAGTGCCTTTACCCTTCGCGAATATATTTATCCATTGAGTACTGTTTTCGGGAGATTTGAATTATCCCAATGGAAATGCATTTCATCCCGGCAATTGGCAATCATTTTTGGAGATGAAGATTATGAGACTATATCGCCCATGAAGCTTCTCTTTTTTGATACAGAGACCACCGGTCTTGCCGGGGGAACCGGGACTATTCCTTTTATGTTGGGGTTTGGTTTTTTTGATGAGGAATCGTTTCGAGTGTACATATTTCTTCTGAATGATTTGTACAAAGAAGATGTGTTTTTAAATGAAGTGGACCGATTTCTTGAAAGCCATGATTTTTCCGGCACTGTCACCTATAATGGAAAGAGTTTTGATTTTCCTCTGCTGGAAGCCAGGTATATCCTGCAAAGAAAGCGGTTCCCTTTATTAAAATTGCCTCACCTGGATTTCCTTTTCCCGGCCAGGACACTGTGGAAGCATACGTATGATTCTCGAAAGTTGGGGCATTTGGGAGATATATTATTAGGGTTGTCCAGGGATGATGATGTAGATGCCAGTCAAATTCCCGGGATATATTTTAATTATTTAAGAAGTCGATCGTTTTTTTCTATTGAGAAAGTAGTAGAGCATAATGCACTGGACCTGGTGGGGCTGGCAGCCCTGGTGTTACTGGCAGTTAAATACCAGGAGGATATTGCCTTTACTCAAGATGAAGGTGAAATATTGGGAATTGCAAGACTCTATGAAAAATACGGAGATTTTGAAAAGGCCTTGCAGTTGTTTGAACATCTAAAACAAAATGCCTTGAGAGAAGAGATTGTTACCAAAGCAGTGAAAAGCCTGGCTGTGATTAAGAAAAAAAAGAAACTTTATAAAGAGGCGCTGCAATTGTGGGAGATTTTATCCCATACTGATGCCGATGACCGGTTGGCTGTGCGGGAGTTATCGATTTATTTCGAACATCGTGAGAAAAACTATGTAAAGGCCCTGGAATATGTGCGAAAGGGATTAAATAGTATGGAATTAACCGATCCCCAGCAGCGGGATTTTGAAAAACGGTTAAAGCGGTTAACCAGGAAGATAGAAGCGTTGGATAAGGAAGAGTAGCAATCCTAATTTTGGCAAATGTAGGGGCAACCACGGAGAGTTGCCGTGTAGCTTCTACAAATCCGGTAAATATTTACCGATTATCGGGGATTTTAAGGGGGTAGGGGCGGGTCTCCGTGCCCGCCCCTTTAAAATTTCTTTCTCTTAGTGCCAAAATTAGAATTCCTGTTTGGGAAGAAGAAACCTTGACAATACATCATAAATAGAGTATCATTCTTACTCTATAAAATAAACAAATTAAGGATGGTGATATACATTGGCACATGTTGAAGTAAATACAGGTGAATCGTTTGAGAGTGCTTTAAGGCGCTTCAAGCGGAAAGTACAGCAGGAAGCGATAATTAAAGAAATCAAGAAGCATTCTGTTTACCTGAAGCCGGGGGAAAGACGGCGTTTAAAGATTGCCCAGGCTCAGAAGCGAATGCGCAAACGAATGCGCCGCGAATATTCAGAATTGTAATTTTTAATTAATCGATTAAAATTTGACTAACGGGGCGTAGCGCAGCCTGGTAGCGCATCGGTTTTGGGAACCGAGGGTCGGAGGTTCAAATCCTCTCGCCCCGATGAATAGGAAGCACCCGTAGCTCAACGGATAGAGCAGCTGACTTCTAATCAGCAGGTTAGAGGTTCGAGTCCTCTCGGGTGTGCTTCTTATTTCAAGGGTTTCCAGGAAAAATTCAATCTATCAAAAAATAATTTTAAATCTCAATCCTGGTAAAATTAAATCTTCAAAAACCCTTTCCGGTTAAATTAAGTATTATCAATATTTTTCAGTCCTAATAATGCCAGGGGATTTTATGAGGCGTAGGGGCGGGTCTCTGTGCCCGCCCCTTTAAAATTTGTTAACCTCAACCCGGGTGATTAATAGATGAAGTAATTGGCGCCGTCACCAACTTTGTTACATCCGTATGATATCCACATAAACCCGTTTTCACCCCAGCCGGGTCCCCAGGAATTTTTCAATAACCAGGCGCCTTTGGCATCATCCCAACCGCAGAGGATAATAGCATGGTTACTCCAATTGACTTTCTTCTTGCAGCGGTTTAACACGCCGCCGGTATACATCTGGAACCAATGGTCCACATAAACTCCAGATTGTACGGCGCCGTAGGTATAAATGGCCTGCTTGATCAGATCGGTGTCCGGCACCACATTGTCTTCGGTAACAAACGCCCAGGACTGAATCTGGTAAGGGGTCGGGCAGGGCTGGCAGGGAACTTCGGTGGCCACATAGGGAAAGCAGCTTTCCATGGCCGCACCCGGGTCTACCAACATATCTTGGGGCCAATAACCGCCGTTGCATCCCCAATCCCAGGGATTGCAGGAAAGCATGTACTGTTCGGACAGGTCCACTTCAATACCATCATTCTTTAAGACCATGGATTCCAATAAGCCGACGGCGGCAAATGCCCAGCAACTGCCGCAGCTCCCCTGGTTTTTGATAGAAGTGTAATACCCGGTGTAAGAAGAGGGTAAGCTGTTCACCCGGTCGGGAAGATTATCGATGGCTTCCCTTAAGTGCATTGCCGGCAGCGGAAGATCAGGCCTGAAATTGCACAACTCTTCCAAAGAGTACTGCATGGCCGGGTTTGGACCTACAGTGAACGTATACCCGTCGGCTTCGATTTCCGCCTGCATTGACTCCAATTCCGTCTGGATTTTTGCCTGTCTCTCGGACCGGTCCGGCATTTCACCTTTTTGAAGCGCTTGTGAAGGTACCGTAACAAAGACAGCCACAAGAATTACCATGACTAGACCTAACAAATACTTTTTCATTTTAATTTCCTCCTTTATTTTTGTGTTTTAGTCGTCTGATCTAAACGAAGCGCTCATGCCCTGCGACAGGATAAAGATTTCTAAGTGTCCACCGTCAACCACACGTTCGCGGCGGTCCTATTTATGTGAAAAAATTAATACACCAAATGCTTTTGAAAAAAAAGGATAATAAGAGTGTTTATATCCCCGGGCCAATATTTCCGGCATGTATAATTATATTTCATAACGATAGAAATATACTACGATTTTGCACGAATGTCAATGTGAAAGAAAATTTTTTATCTTTGATTTTTTTTAACTGCGACAATCTCCTTCAAATAAGATTTTTCAGGTTTTGTACTCCATCGATTAATAGATAAAATAGTTAGCGCCTTCACCGATCCGGTTACAGTTGTACTCGATCCACATGAAGCCATTTTCGCCCCAGTCGGTGCCCCAACAATTTTTCAGTAACCAGGCCTGTTTGGCATCATCCCATCCACAGAGGATGACGGCATAGTTGGTCCAACTGACTTGTTTTTTACACTTGTTGAATACACCGCCGGTATAAA
>Ga0210084_1000040_pt1 | contig 15794 bp, 19 predicted proteins | sample China_Galinas_Co_3_FD_184863 | JGI IMG/M metagenome (GOLD analysis project Ga0210084, IMG submission 184863) | Wetland microbial communities from San Francisco Bay, California, USA, that impact long-term carbon sequestration -... | ecosystem: Environmental > Aquatic > Marine > Wetlands ... | reverse complement strand
TCTCTATTCCTCAAACCGCTAGTTCTAACTTTGAGACAGCTTTCGGTTCCCGATTGCGCTGTCCATTGAAGTCGCCGCACGGCGCGCGCAGAAGCCCGTTCAGAGGGTGAGCTTCTATCGGCTCATTGGGAGCACCGCTGGCCTGTTTTCAAGATGCCGCCTCAAGCAAGTCAGCCGACCGCTCGGCGACCGCTCCTCCGACGCCAGATCGGTGGATGAGCTCCGCCGATCGGCGAGCGGGCGCTGGTCGGGCGGCGCCGGCACGGTCTCGGCGTCCTCGGGGGGCGGGGCCTCGGTCGGCGGCTCGGCGCCGAAGACCGACTGGAAGACCGCGTCGAAGGCGGCGCCCTGGGAGCGGTCGGAGACGAAGATCGAGCGCGCGGTCCAATACAGGCGCCGCCGGCCCTCGGGCCGCACCAGGGTCAGCGCCCGGGCGAACTCGGCCGAGCGCTCGGGGGTGACCGGCACCCCGGCCTCGCGCAGCCGCTGGCCCAGCGCCCCGGCCAGCGACGGCAGGTCGAGGTGGATCGTCTCGACCCCGAACTCGGGCCGGGGCGCTCCGGCGCCGAGGTCAGCCACGGTCGGGGACGAGTTGCTCGAGGCCGGCAGCGCGGATCACCTCCTGGTCCTCGTCGTACTTGAGCACCGATCCGAGCGTCAGCTCGATCGCCTCGGCGTCGAGGGTCTCGACCCCGAGCACCTCCAGCGCTGCCAGCCAGTCGATCGCCTCCGCGATCCCCGGCGGCTTCTGCACGTCGCTGTCGCGCATCCGCGAGACCGCGTCCGCGACCTGGACCGCGAGCGCCTCGGAGGCGCCCTTGACCCGGCGGCGGATGATCTCGACCTCGCGCTCCGGCGTCGGGTAGTCGATCCAGCGGTAGAGGCAGCGGCGCTTGACCGCGTCGTGCAGGTCGCGGGTCCGGTTCGAGGTGAGGACGATGATCGGCGGGTGCGTGGCCCGGATCGTGCCGAGCTCGGGGATCGTCACCGCCGCGTCCGCCAGCAGCTCGAGCAGGAAGGCCTCGAAGTCGTCGTCGGCGCGGTCGATCTCGTCGATCAGGAGCACCGCGGGCCGCGGGCCGGGATGCTCGAGCGCCCGCAACAGGGGCCGCTGGATCAGGTAGTCGGGCCCGAACAGCTCCTCCTCGTCGAGCGAGCGGCCGCCGGAGTCGGCGAGCCGGATGCTGAGCAGCTGGCGGGGGTAGTTCCACTCATACAGCGCCTCCGCCGCATCGATCCCCTCGTAGCACTGGAGGCGGACCAGCGGCGTCTCGAGCACGGCGGCGAGCGCCAGCGCCGCCTCGGTCTTGCCGACCCCCGCCTCGCCCTCGAGCAGCAGCGGCTGCGGCAGCCGCAGGCTGAGGAAGATCGAGGTCGCCAGGCCCTCGTCGACGAGGTAGTCGACAGCGGCGAGCCGCTGGGCGAGCGTCTCGACGTCGGGGACGATACGCCGGATCTCGGCGGCCGCCTCCCCGCCCTCCCCTTCCGCGCCGGCGCCGCTCATCGCGGGGCCAACTCGTCGAGGACGGCCCGGTAGTCCTCGGGTGTGTCGACGTCGAGGGGGATCGGGCCCGCGATCGGCACCTCGGCCACCTCGTCGGCGCGCTGGTCGAGCAGCCGCCAGACGCCCTTGTCCCCATGCAGTTCGGCGAGCGCCGCGAGGACGCTGCGATCGAAGGCGATCGGGTGGCCCCTGCCGTCCTCGTAGCGACAGACGGCGAGCGCTGCACCGCCGCGCCCGGCGAGCAGCCTGGCGACCGTGTCGGCGCTGACGCCGGGCTGGTCGCCGAGCATCAGCACGAGCACCTCGCAGCGCGGGTCGAGCGCGGCGAGCGCCGCCGCGATCGAGGACGAGCAGCCCGCCCCGTAGGCCTCGTTGACGACCACCTCCGCCCCGGCCAGATCGACGCGCTCGCGAACCTCGTCGGCGAAGCCGCCGATCGCGACGATCGTCTGATCGAAGCGACACTGAAGGGCGACGTCGACGACGTGGCCGAGCAGCGTGCCGCCGCCGTAGTCGAGCAGCTGCTTGGGGCGCCCGAGCCGCTGTGAGCCACCGGCGCCGAGCACCAGCCCGGTGACGAACGGCTCCTGATCAGCGGGCGGCGGAGGCATGCTCCCCCTGGCTCTCGAAGGCCACCCGACAGCCCTCGCCGCAGAAGTAGAAGGTCTCGCCGTCGCGCTCGAGCGAGAGCGTGCTCGCGACCGCGGCGACGGTCATCCCGCAGATCGGGTCGAGGGCCACCGATGCCGCGGGCGCGGTCTTCGCCGGCCCGGCCGTCGCGGGCCGGGGTGCGTGCTCCACGGGAGAGCCGCGCCGCACGGCGACGATCGCGGCGAGGACCGAGAGCGCGATCTCGCCTGGGCCGTGCGAGCCGATCGGAATGCCGGCTGGGACGTCGATCCGCTCGAGCAGCTCCTCGGCGACGCCGGAGGCCCGGAGCTCATCGAGAACGCCGGCGCCGCGCCTGTCGCTGGCGACGAGGCCGACGTAGGGGAGGTCCGCCTCGAGGCCGCGGCGCAGGGCGTGCAGCTCGTCGCGACCATGGGCGGCGACGACCAGGGCGAGGTCACCATCGGCGGGCTCGGGATCGTGACCGTCGGAGGGGACCATCTCGAAGCCGAGCTCGGGCCCGATCCGAAGCAGCGCGGCGGCGGCCGGCGTCGCACCGACGACGAGCACCCGGGGTGCCGGCGGGGTCGGCTCGAGGAAGACCTCGATCGCGCCGCCCGACAGGCAGGGGTTCTTGACCGTGACGGTGCCCTCCTCGCCGCCGGGTACCTCCTCGGCGGCGGCCGCGGCCGCCTCCGGGGTGAGCTCGCCGCCGTCGAGGTCGGCCCCGCCGCCCTCGGGGTCGGGGAGGATCCGCAGCAGCACCGGCTCGCCGCTCTCGAGGGCGATCAGCGAGTAGGCCTTGAGGCTCTGCTCGGCGCAGACGCCGCCGACGAAGCCCTCGATCGTGCCGTCGGCGAGCACCAGCGCGACGCTGCCCGGCTGCACGCTGGTCGGGTGCTGGACCCGGACGACCGTCGCGGTCACATACGGCTCGCGGGCGGCCGCGAGCTCCTGCGATCGCCGCGACAGCTCCGGGGTGATCATTGCGGGGGCTCGGGGCGCCCCTGCATCGCCGCCCAGACGCGGGCCGGCGTGCACGGCATGTCGATGTGATCGACACCGTGCGTGGTGTGCAGCGCGTCGATCACCGCGTTGACGATCGCCGGCGGTGAGCCGACGTTCGGCGACTCGCCGATGCCCTTGGCGCCGAGCGGATGGTGCGGGCAGGGCGTCACCGTCTCGCCGAGCTCGAAGTCGGGGCACTCGAGCGCGGTCGGGATCAGGTAGTCCATGAACGAGGAGTTGAGGCAGTTGCCCTCCTCGTCGAAGGCGATCAGCTCCATCAGCGCGATGCCGACGCCCTCGGCGAGCCCGCCGTGGATCTGGCCGTCGACCACCATCGGGTTGATTCTCACGCCGCAGTCGTCGACCGCGATGAAGCGGCGGACCGTGACCTGGGCCGTCTCGGGGTCGATGTCGACGACGGCGATGTAGGCGCCGTAGGGGTAGGTCAGGTTCGGTGGGTCGTAGATCACCTGTCCGTCGAGTCCACCCTCCATCCCGGCCGGCATCGGCTCGCCGCTGTAGGCGCGCTCGGCGATCTCCTCGATCATCGCGCCCTGTTCGGGGTCGCCCTTGACGTACCAGCGGCCCTTCTCCCAGGCGAGGTCCTCGGGGCGCGCCTCGAGCATCGTCGCCGCGATCAGCCGCGCCTTGTCGCGCACCTTGCGAGAGACGACCGCGACCGCGGCGCCGGAGACCGGCGTCGAGCGGCTGCCGTAGGTGCCGAGGCCGTAGGGGGACTTGTCGGTGTCGCCGTGGCGGACCTCGACGTCCTCGGGCGGGATGCCGAGCTCCTCGCCGACGATCTGGGCGAAGGTCGTCTCGTGGCCCTGACCCTGGGTCTGGGCGCTGATGCTGACCACCGCCTTGCCCGAGGGGTGCACGCGCAGGTCGGCGCCGTCGTTCATCGACAGCCCGAGGATGTCCATGTGCTTGCGCGGGCCGGCGCCGACGCCCTCGGTGAAGAACGAGACGCCGATCCCCATCAGCTCGCCGCGGGCGCGCTTCTCGGCCTGCTCGCGCCGCAGGTCGTCGTAGCCGGCCATCTCCATCGCGACCTTCATCGTCTTCGCGTACTCGCCGGAGTCGTAGGTCCAGCCGGTCGTCGTCTCGTAGGGGAACTGCTCGGGCGGAATGAAGCTCCGCATCCGCAGCTCGATCGGGTCGACCTCCATCTCGATCGCCAGCGCGTCGACCATTCGCTCGACCATGTAGACGCCCTCGGTGATCCGGAACGAGCAGCGATAGGCGACGCCTCCGGGTGCCTTGTTCGTGTAGACGGCCTTGACCTTGACATGGGCGGCCTCGAGGTCGTAGGAGCCACAGCAGATGTGGAAGAAGCCGGCCGGGAACTTGGTCGGCTGGGCGGTGCTGTCGAAGGCGCCGTGATCGGCGATCGCATCGACCCGAAGCCCGGTGATCTTGCCGTCCTTCGAGCAGATCTCGCCGCGCATGATGTAGTCACGTGCGAAGCCGGTCGACATCAGGTTCTCGGAGCGGTTCTCGACCCACTTGACCGGCACGCCGGCGACGATCGAGCCGGCGATCGCGCAGACGTAGCCCGGGTAGACCGGCACCTTGTTGCCGAAGCCGCCGCCGATGTCGTTGCAGCGGATCCGGATCATGTGCTCGGCGAGGCCGGCGACGTGGGCGTAGACGGTGCGGTGGGCGTGCGGGGCCTGGTTGCCGTTGTAGATGTCGAGCTGGCCGGTCTCTGGGTTGAAGTCGGCGATGATGCCGCAGGTCTCGAGCGGCGCCGGATGGCAGCGCGGGTAGATCATCTCGCGGGTGACGACCGTGTCGGCCTCGGCGAAGGCGCGATCGGTCGCCGCCTCGTCGCCGGCCTCCCAGGTCGGGCTCGCGACGTTGTCGGTCTGGCCGGTCTTGTCGTCGCGGATCAGCGGCGCATCGGGGTCGAGCGCCTTGCGCGCGTTGACGACCGTCGGCAGCGGCTCGTAGTCGACGTCGATCAGCTTCAGCGCGTCCTGGGCGGAATAGGGGTCGGTCGCGATCACGAACGCGACCTCCTGACCCTGAAAGCGGACCTTGTCGCCGGCGAGCACGGCCTGGGTGTCGTAGGAGATCGTCGGCATCCAGGCCAGGCCGAGCGTCTCGAGGTCCTTGGCGGTGACGACCGCGGCGACGTTCGGGTGCGCCAGCGCCTCGGAGGTGTCGATCGAGACGATCTTCGCGTGCGCGTAGGGGCTGCGGAGGATCGCGCCGTGGACCATTCCCGGCAGCTCGATGTCGTCCAGATAGGTGCCCTGGCCGCGGATGAAGCGCTCGTCCTCCTTGCGCTTCAGTCGGCCGAAGCCGATCGGCCGCTCGGTCTCGGGGCTGGGGAGGTTCTCGACCGTGGCCATGCTCAGGCCTCCTGTCTCGTCGTGGCTTCCTGCTCGGCCGCCCACTGGATCGCGCCGACGATGTTCTTGTAGCCCGTGCAGCGGCAGATGCCGCCGGAGATCGCGGTCCGGATCTCGTGCTCGGTCGGGTTCGGGTTCTCGTCGAGCAGGGCGCGCGCGGTCATCATCATCCCCGGGGTGCAGAACCCGCACTGCAGGGCGTGGAGCTCGTGAAAGCCCTGCTGGACCGGGTCGAGCTCACCGTCGCTCTCGAGCGATTCGACTGTTCGGATCTCGTGCCCGTCACACATCGCGGCCAGCACCGTGCAGGACTTGACCGGCTGCCCGTCCATCAGCACCACGCAGGCACCGCAGTTCGAGGTGTCGCAGCCCCAGTGGGTTCCCTTCAGGCCGAGCGTGTCGCGGATGAAGTGGACCAGCAGCGTGCGCGGCTCGGCCTCCGCGGAGACCCGCTCGCCATTGACCGTCATCGAGATCTCCATCGTCAGGCCTCCTGGTTGAGGGCGCGCGCCGTCGAGCGGCGCAACGCGCGTTGCGTGAGCACGCCCGCGAGGTGGCGCTTGTAGTCGATCGGCCCGCGCCCATCGGCGCTCGGCGAGCAGTCGGCCGAGGCGATCTCGCCCGCCTCCGCGAACAGCTCCTCCGACGGCGGCTTGCCCGCCAACAGCTCCTCGGCCCGGGTCAGATGGATCGTCGTCATCCCGACCGCGCTGAGCGCGATCCCGGCGTCGGCGATCGTGCCGCCGTCGAGCCAGACGGCCGCCGAGGCCGCGGCGATCGCCCAGTCGCCGGCGCGGCGCTCGACCTTCTCGTGGGCGCTGCCGGCGCCCGGGCGGACCGGCAGCCGCACCTCGGTCAGCATCTCCCCGGCGCCGACCGCCGTCATGTAGGGACCGAGGTGGAAACCCTCCATCCCGACCACCCGCTCGCCGTCGGCGCCGCGGATCACGACCTGCGCCTTCGCCGCCGAGCAGACCGCGGAGAGATCCTCGGCCGCGTCGGCCTGGCAGAGCGAGCCGCCGATCGTGCCCCGGTTGCGAACGACCGGGTCGGCGATCACCGTCTCAGCGTCGGCGAACAGCGGGAAGTGCTCGGCCAAGACCTCGGAGCGCAGCAGATCGACGTGCCTGGTCAGCGCGCCGATCCTGATCTCGCCGTCCTCGAAGCGGATGTAGGAGAGCTCCGCGAGCTCGTTGATGTCGATCAGGTGCTTCGGGTTCGCGAGCCGCAGCTTCATCATCGGCAGCAGGCTGTGGCCGCCGGCGACGATCCGGGCCGAGGGGCCGAGCCGGCCGAGCGCCTCGATCGCGCCGTCGACGCTCGTCGCCCGCTCGTATTCGAATGGTGCAGGGGTCTGCAAGGCGCTACTCCTATCGTCAGGGACCGCCGGCCGGAAGCCGCTTGCGGGGAGCGCCGACGTCGTCGCGCTCCTCGTACTGGACGGGGGCATCGGTGCCGATCACCGGCGACCTCGGCAGCTTCTCCGGGCTCGTGTGACGGACGGACGGATAGAGCTGCCGCGCCGCGAGGCTGCCTCCCTCGACGTTCCTCAGCACCTCGCCACCCGCCGGGCTCGCGGCGGCGACCGGCGCCTCGCGACCGAGCCGGGCCAGGGTCAGCGTGCCCTTCGTGTAGACCTCGCCGATCCGCGGCGGCTCGACCTCGGTGCTGTCGGGGAAGTTGCGCAGCCCCGCCGCGGCCGCCCCCGGGTAGACGCCGTCGATCAGACCGACCGCGTCACTGAGGCCGGCCTTCTGGACGAGCAGGCCCTCAAGCAGATCGACGCCTGCGTCGAGCTGCTGGTTGATCGCGACCACGATCTCGTTTACCGGCGCGCTCTTGGCGACGATCTCGCCGACGCCGTCGATCACCTGATCGAGCCCCGCGGCGACGCGACGCAGCGCGACGATCGTCGAGACGAGGTAGTAGACGAGCGCCAGCACGATCAGCACCACGGTGGCGATCAGCACGACTGCGGGTGCGACCAGGCCGACGACGAGCATCTCCCCTACTCCCCTTCCTCTTCGGCGTCGTCGAGGATCACGTCGAGCGATCCGCCGTAGTTCGCGACCCCGGCCACGGTCTGCTCGACCTGATCGCGCGTCGTCAGAAGCAGCGGGGCGGCATCGAGATCCTGCGACCCGGCGCGCGCCACCGAGGCGATCTCATCGACGGTCGGGACGATGCTCTCGGCCGCGCTCAGCACCCCGCGCAAGAGATAGACGACTATCGGCACGACCACCACCAACAGGACGATGTCGCCGATCCACCAGAGGGTCATCGCGGCCTCCTCTCGGCGACGATCGCGGCCTTGCGGCCGATCCCCGGTAGAGCCGCGAGGATCGCGTCGAACTGCGCGTTGATCGCCTTCACCGCCGGCTCGAGCGGGCGCAGGTGCTGGGACTCGACCGCGCTGAGCGCGCTCGCGAGCTTGGCGAGGCCGGCGGAGATCGCTTCGAGGTCGCGGCGGACGAGGATCAGCGCGACGGCGAGCACCGCGATCACGACCGCCGCCAGCACGACGCTGAGCACGACCTGGAGGTCGGTCATGCCTCGACCTCCTCCTGCTTCTCCCCGGCTTCGTCGGCCCCGTCCGCAAGCGGTCCGAAGCCGTCGGTGAGCGCGTTCATGTAGCCGTCCTGGACCACGGCCTCATCGAAGATCTCGGCCAGAACCGGCGCGGTCGCCTCGAGCTGCGGGATGTTCGCCGTGTTCGCACCGACCTCGGCGGCGGTCTCGAGCAGGCCCTCGGTCGAGCGCCTGATCCGTGCCGTCTGCATCAGCAGCGCCGCCAGCAGCCCGGCGACGACCAGCGCCGCGGCGAGCCCGATCGCCAGCGCGATCCAGCCGTAGGTCTCGCCGGTGACCGCCAGGATCATTTCCCGACCGCCACCTTTCGCAGCGCCCGGGCGGCGTGCAGGATCCGCACGCCCGAGTCGTTGATCCGCGCGACGCCGTCGAGCTCGGCGGTCTGCAGGCGAACCACCTCGAGCCCCTCCTCCGCCATCTTCGCCTGGCCGGCGATCCTCGTCGCCAGCGCGACGATCGTGATCACGATCGTCGCGGCGACGGCGATCACGACGACCCCGAGGATGATCCCCACCACCCAGCCGGTCGTCGCGACGATCAGCACGCGACCGCCCCGGCTTGACCTGGCGCGACGATGATCGAAATCAGCTGCTCCACTCCTCGCTCTCCTCTACCGCTAACAGTACCCAACGGCGCAAGCCACCTCCAGCGGCCTTCGGCCCGATCGGGTTGCCCCGGCGGCGCTGGGCGCTAGCCTCAGGAGCGGGAGCGGATCGTGAGCAGCATCTCCAGTTCCGAGCAGATCGCGGCCGACTGGCTGGGCGAGGGTCGTCGGGTCGTCGGCGCGACGCTCGTCGAGCGGATCGGCTCGGCGCCGCTCGACCCCGGCGCGCAGATGCTGATCGACGATCGCGCCAACATCGAGGGCTCGGTGACCGGCGGCTGCGTCGAGGCGGCGCTCGTCGAGGAGGCCGGGAAGATCCTCGCCGGGGAGCGGGCCAGGGTCGTCACCTATGGGGTCTCCGACGAGGAGGCGGCCGGCGTCGGGCTGATGTGCGGGGGCACCGTGCGGGTCTTCGTCCACGAGTACGGCGGCGACTCCCTGCCGGTACTGGAGGCGGTGGCGGCCGCACGCGCGACCGGCCGGCCGGTCGCGATCGCCACGCTGCTCGACGGCGAGCGGGCCGGGGCGTCGATCGCGATCCTCGCCGACCGCGTCATTGGCGGCCTCGGGATCACCGAGTTGCTCGATCGCTCGGTCGAGCGCGACGCGCGCGGACAGCTCGACGAAGGGGTCTCGAGGATCCGCCGCTACGGCGCCGGGGGCGAGGTGATGGGCTCCGAGCTGGCGGTCTACATACAGGCGTTCTCGACGCCTCCGCGGATGGTGATCTTCGGGGCGATCGACTTCTCGGCCGAGACGGCAAGGGTGGCCGCCGACATCGGCTACAGGGTGACGATCTGCGACGCCCGCGAGCCGTTCATCAAGAGCCCGCGGTTCGCGCAGAATGCCGAGGTGGTCGTCGACTGGCCCGATCGCTATCTGCAGGACCGTGAGCTCGGGCCACGCGACGTGGTCCTGGTCTTTACCCACGATCCGAAGTTCGATGAGCCGGCGTTGACCGCGGCGCTGGCGACCGGCGCCGGCTACGTCGGCGCGCTGGGCAGCCGCCGCACCCAGAAGCGGCGCGCTGAGCGGCTCCGTGACGCCGGCCTCGACGAGCAGTCGATCGCCCGGATCCACGCCCCGTGCGGACTCGACGTCGGCGCCCGGACCCCGTCGGAGACGGCCGTCTCGGTCCTCGCCGAGGTGATCGCCGTTCGCAGCGGCCGAAGCGGCGAGCCGCTGCGGGAGACGAGCGGCCCGATCCACCCCGAGGCTGCGCCGGACGCTTCCGGGTCGGCATCCGCCAGCGGCGCCTCCACCTCGGCCGGCGAGCGGCACACCTGATTAGGATTTCGCGTCTCTTATGACATAGTGCGGTCGCACGGATAGCTACCGGCAGCGGGAGACCGACTCAATGGCCGCGACCAATTCACACACCGCCCTGCGCGCCACGGCCGGCTGCGCGACCGCCCTGGCGCTGGCCCTGGCCTTCGCTGCGCCCGCCAACGCCGCCTACGAGCCGGGGACGATCTACGGCAGCCTCGGGGCCACCGGGGCGGCCGGCGAGGTGCCCAATGCGGAGGGCATCGGCGTCGATCCGATCAGCGGCAGGGTCGCGCTACCCGACTACGGCAACGACCGCGTCTCGGTCTTCGCCCCGGGCGGGGTCTTCCTGTTCGCCTTCGGCAAGGACGTCGTGCCCGGCGGCGGCACCGGGCCGGAGGTCTGCACGACCGTCTGCAAGGCGGGGGTCGAGGGCAGCGGGCCGGGCGAGCTGGACGACCCCGAGGATGCCGAGTTCTCGCCGTCGGGGAACGAGATCTTCGTCGCCGACGGACAGCGTCGGATCGCCGTGTTCGGAGCCGACGGCACGTTCAGGCGCGCCTTCGGAGCCGACGTGATCCCCGGCGGCGGCACCGGCCCCGAGGTCTGCGTCGCGACCTGCAAGGAGGGCATCTACGACGGCAAGGGCGGCTCGTTCTCGCAGCCCTGGCCGATCACCTTCGGGCCGGACGGCCTCGTATACGTCGGCGATACCGGCGCCAACCGGATCTCGGTCCACGACCCCGACGGGACCTGGCTGCGTGTCTTCGCACGAGACGTCGTGACCGGGGGCGGCACCGGCTTCGAGGTCTGTAGCGTCGCGGCCGACTGCAAGGCCGGCGATTCCAGCGCCAACACGGGCTCGGTCTGGGCGCCCGAGGGGCTCGACTTCGACCGCACAGGGCGACTGTTCGTAACCAGCTACAACGGCAGCATGGTGGTCCTCTTCGATTCGGCGCCGCTTGCCGCGCTCGGCGCGTTCGGCAAGGGCGTCGTCTCGGGACCCGGCGGCGGCTTCGAGGTCTGCACCGATCCCTGTCAGGACGGCACCTCCGGCAGCGCCGCAGGAGAGCTCTCGCTACCGCAGGGCCTGGCAACAAGCGGCAACGGCCTGATCTACGTCTCGGACAGCTCGAACAATCGAGTCGCCGTCTACCGCAGCGATCTCAGCTTCGCGTTCGCCTTCGGCGACGACGTGGTCCCCGGGGGCGGCACCGGCTTCGAGCGCTGTACCGACGACTGCAAGGCCGGGCTCGGGCTGGGGCCGAGCGGCTTCTCATCCCCGTACGGCGCCGCCACCGACTGCCGCGGCACCGTCTACATCAACATGGGCGGCGGCGACACGCTCCCCGCCCGCGCCTTCGGCGAGGAAGGTGGCGAGCCCGGCCCCTGCAGGCTCGAGGCGAAGCGGACGAAGCTCGACAAGCGCAAGGGCACGGCAAAGCTGACCGCCACCGTCCCCTACGCCTCGGAGCTGACCCTGACCGGCAAGGGGATCAAGCGCGCGAAGGGACAGCACAGCGGCCTCGAGGGCGGCGAGAAGCTCGCGATCAAGCCGAAGCGAAAGCTGGCGAAGAAGCTGCGCCGCAAGGGCAAGGCGAAGGTCAGGGTGACGGTGAGGATGAGCCCGACCGACGGCAACGTCACCCAGACCGCGAAGGCGAAGCTGAAGCTGCGGCGTCGCTAGCGGTGCGGTGGGCGGCGCGCGGGAATCGCTGCCCTAGGATTCCCGGCGATGGAGGAGCCGCAGTTCGAGGGGATCGAGGTCGCCGCGTCGGGGGCGCGGGGCGAGCTGCACCTGAACCGGCCCGAAAAGCTGAACCCGCTCAGCCACGGGACCCTGCGTGACCTGGCCGAGGCCGCCCGCTGGTTCAACGCCCGCCCCGATCTCAAGGTGGTCGTCGTCGCCGGCCGCGGTCGTGCGTTCTCCGCCGGCGCCGATCTGACCGCCTTCGCCGGATCTACCGCCAAGGACGCCTGGAGCCGGCGCCGCGACGCCGATGCGGGTCGGCTGATGGCCGACGCGCTGGAGAACATCACGGCGGTGACGATCGCCAAGATCCACGGCCACTGCGTCGGCGGCGGCGTCGTCCTCGCCGGCGCCTGCGACCTGCGGCTGGCCGCCGAGGGCACCCGTTTCTCGATCCCCGAGGTCGACCTTGGGATCCCGCTCGCCTGGGGCGGCATCCCGCGCCTGGTTCGCGACATCGGCCCGGCCCTGACCAAGGAGTTGGTGATGACCTGCCGGCCGTTCGACGCCGCCGAGGCGCGCGAGGCGGGGTTCCTGAACCGGGTCGTCCCCGCCGAGCAGCTCGATCGCGAGGTCGAGGAGCTGGCGGCGCTGCTCGAGAGCAAGCCGAAGCTGGCGCTGCTCGCGACCAAGCGCCACACCAACGCGGTGACCGAGGAGATGGTCGGCACGATGCGCAGCTGGTCGGACGCCGACGGCCTGCTCGCCGGGCTCGGCGATACCGAGGGAAACGAGTCGGCGGCCCGCTACCTGGCGCGGCTCAGCGGTGAGGACCCCGGGGGCGAGAGCTAGGCGATCGAGCCGGCGATGCTGACGACGATCAGGATCAGGCCGACGATCCCGATCCCCTTGCGGAATCCGTTGACGCCGTTGACGGCCTCTTCGTAGGCCCAGATCGTGATCGCAACGTAGAAGACCGCGCGGGCGACGTCATGGACGGTGCCGCTGTCGACCAGCCAGCCGAGCACCAGCGCCGCGAAGGCGACGAGGATCGGCGCGTTCGGCGGCTGGCCGACCGTGTAGCCGCGGATCTTGAAGTCGCCCGGCATGGTCGGGGAAGACTAGGGGGCCGGGCTCACCGGCCCCCTAGTCCTACACCCCTGCCATCAGGCGTCGAGCTCGGCCATCCGCTCGACGAAGGTGTACTCCGGCGGGGCCTCGAGGCCGGCCGCCGCCATGATCTCGCCGACCTCGGGGTCGGCCATGAACGCCTCGACATCCTCGCGGTCCCAGTCGAAGACGTTGACCAGCGCGTTCGGGTCCTCGGCGCTGCGGAAGACGGTGACGCCGCGGGAGCCGTACTCGGCGCGCTTGTCCTTTCCCCTGGTCGAGAAGGTCTCGATGAATCGGTCGAAGTCGGCGACCCGGACCCGGGCGATCGTGTAGGCCATGACTGTCTCCTCTGCTGTAGGGATCGCGCGGAGCTTACGCCGGGCCGGCGCCGGCGGTGCGGGCGAGCGCGAACGGGTTGCCCTCGGAGTCCCTGCAGATCGTCCAGCGCTCGCCCGGGTGGACGACGCTGCCGCCGAGCCGCTCGACCCGCTCGACGGCCTCGGCGAGATCATCGACCTCGAGGTAGGGGAGCGAGAAGCTGTCGCCGGGACCGCGGCCGCGAGCGTGGACGCCGACCGCAGCGCCGGGCCCGCCGGCCGCCTGCCAGCCCTCGCCCTCGGCGGCGGCCCGAGGCTCCAGCGGGGAGCCAAGCAGTCCGCCCCAAAAGCGCAGCGCGCGCTCGGGATCGTCGGCCGGGAACTCGACCAGCGAGACGCTCATCGCGCCGCAAGCTTGGTGCAGAGCACCTGGTAGATCGAGGTGAAGTCGATATCGAAGCCGTTGCGCGCGGCCCGCAGATACAGGCGCCAGACCCGGACTCGCTCTTCGCCGGCGAGGCGGATCGCCCGCTCGAGGTTCTCGTCGAGGCGCCGGGCCCAGTGCCGCAGCGTCTCGGCGTAGTCGTCGCCCCACTCGTCGACGTGGCGGGTGATCAGGCCCGCCCGCTCGAGCGCCAGCAGCACCCGCGAGAGATGGATCGGCTCGCCGTCGGGGAACACGTAGCGCTCGGAGAAGTCGCCGGCATCGGGGTCGGTGTGCCGCAGGCGGGTGATGCCGTGGTTGAGCAGCCGCCCCTCGGGCGCGAGCAGGCTCGCGACCCGCTCGGCGTAGAGGTCGATGTTCTCGGAGCCGACGTGCTCGACCATCCCGATCGAGGCGATCGCGTCATAGCTGCCGACGAGATCGCGATAGTCGGCGACCTCGATCTGGACCCGGTCGGCGACGCCCGCCGCCTCGACCCGCTCGCGAGCCCGCCGCGCCTGCGGCTCCGAGAGCGTCACCCCGAGCACCTGCTCGGCCCCGCGCTCGGCGGCGGTGATCGCGAAGCTGCCCCAGCCGCAGCCGATGTCGAGCACCCTGTCGCCGGGCCCGATCGCGAGCTTGTCGGCGGTCAGGTCGAGCTTCGCCCGCTGCGCCTGCTCGAGCGAGACCGGGGCACCCTCCGCGGCGGCGTGCGAGAAGAAACCGCAGCTGTAGGTCATCGACTCGTCGAGGAACAGGGCGAAGAACTCGTTCGAGACGTCGTAGTGGTGGCGGACGGCGCGCGCGTCGCGCTCCTTGCTGTGCCGGGTGCCCTTCGGGACGAGCTCGGCGGCCGGGCGCCGGGGCGGCCGGGTCAGCCCCATCGCCCGGACCGCGGCGAGCATCAGGCCGAGGCGCGCGGCCGTGTCGACCGATGGCGGCTTCCAGTCGTTGAGCAGGCCGATCACCGCGTCGACGTCATCGACGCCGAGCTCGCCGGAGACGTAGGCGCGGCCGAGGCCGAGCTGGCCGGGAGCGCGCAGCGCGTGGGCGATCGCCCGTGGCGATCTGACCGTGAAGGTCGGCCCGCCGCCGTTGGTCGCCGGCAGCTCGCTGCCGTCCCAGAAGGCGACGGTGAAGGGCCGGTCGGGGAACGTGGAGGCGATCGCGCGGCGCAGGGACTCGGGTCTTGCGAGGGGCACGGCGCGAGGGTATCCGTCCTGCGCTCAGGCCGGCCTCCCGCGTGGCATCAGAGCATGTGGGATAGTCCCTCCCATCTCCCCGGATCCGACATCCGAGCAGCGCCTGATCGCGGTCGCCGACCTCGGTGACTCACAGGTCGGCGTCGTCGAGGACACACCGCACGGCACGCTCGCGGTCGGGATCAGCGAGGGCGAGCCGTTCGCGGTCTCGAACCGCTGCCGGCACCTGTTCGCCTCGCTCGGCGAGGGGAAGGTAGCCGAGGACGGCTGCCTCGAGTGCCCCTGGCACGGGGCCCGCTTCGACGTCACCAGCGGCAAGATGGCCCGCGGCCCGCAGGGCGCCTTCAAGCCGCTGGCCGGCGCCGTCAAGGCGACCACCGGCTCACGCTCGCTGAAGACCTTCCCGGTCGAGTTCCGCGACGACGCGATCTGGCTCACCGGTTGAGCCGGACCGCCAACTAGGCCTGAATAGAAGTAGCGGCCCCGGTGAGCCGCATCAGCGCGTAGCCGGTGATCGCCGCCATCACGAGCGCCATCACCAGGCCGGCGGCGACGCCGATCGCGATGAGCAGCGCCAAGGCCTGACCCTCCTGCCAGAGCGGCGTTGCGATTGCCATGAAAGCGATCAGGCCCGCGACCCAGCCGGTGGCGACCGCGACCACCCACCAGCCGGCGCGCGGCAGCTGCTCGCGCAGCAGGCGCCACTGAAGACCGCCGATCGAGAGCAGGAAGACGATGCCGAGCACCAGGCCTCCGGCGGCGAGCACCCCGGGAGCGAGGTCGTCAAGCCCCTCCCCGATCGAGGTCGGGACCAGCGACACGGCCCAGGCGATCAGCGCGCCGAGCGCGGTCGCGGCGATCCAACTCCGCGACGAGATCGCCGGCAGCGCCCGGCGGACGACCAGGGCCTGCGAGAAGCCGAGCACCAGGCCCTCGCCAAGGCCGGCCGCGAGAATGATCGGCGCCGCGGCGAGCGGCCCGAGGTCGGCGGCCGCGATCAGCTCCCCGGCGACGGCCGGGATCGAGAAGGCGAGCGTCTCGCCGATCGTCACCGTCTTCGTCCAGCGCCGCCAGAGCGCCGGTCCCCGGAGCGGGAACGGCGGGGCGG
>Ga0210084_1000039_pt1 | contig 15871 bp, 10 predicted proteins | sample China_Galinas_Co_3_FD_184863 | JGI IMG/M metagenome (GOLD analysis project Ga0210084, IMG submission 184863) | Wetland microbial communities from San Francisco Bay, California, USA, that impact long-term carbon sequestration -... | ecosystem: Environmental > Aquatic > Marine > Wetlands ... | reverse complement strand
CCGCCGAGCTCGATTCCCCTGCGGGCGGCGGCGGCGGCGGCGCGATCGTCGGGCGGATGGCCGACGTGCCAGCTGCCGGTGCCGGCGCTGTCGATCTCGATCCGGTCCTCGACCCCGGCCTCGGCCGCGAGCGCCCGCATCACCCCCTCGGCGGTCGGTGAGCGGCAGATGTTGCCGAGGCAGACGAACAGGACCCGGACCACGGCGCGGGCCCCTAGCCGCGCGCCCGGCGCTCGGCCTCGGCGGCGACGCCCGCCATCAGTCGCCCGATAGCGGCCTTGGCGACGAGGGAGACCACGGCGCCCGTCCCAGGCAGCAACGGCTCGACCTCGAGCTCGTATCGCATCACGCTTCCACCGGGGGAGGCCTCGATCGTCACCGTCCCGACCTGGCTTCTGACCGGGACCCCGGAGAGCACCTCGTAGCTGAACCGATCCGGGCGCCGGTAGTCGAGGACCCGCTCGCGGATCGGCGGACCGAGCACGTGCAGGGTGCGGATCGCGCCGACCCCGTTTGCGGCGCCCTCCCCCTCGCGCTCGAGCACCGCTCGCCGGATCGGCGTGAACTCCGGATAGGAGGGGTGGTCTGTGATCGTGTCGAAGACGACCTCGGGCGGCGCGGCGATCGCCCGGGTCAGGGTGAAGTTGGCCATCGGCTCCGATCCTAGACGGCGTCGGCGGACACCGGACGGAGCAGCCTCAACCGCCGTCCAGCAGCCGCTCGCGGGCGGCTTTGGTCAGGGCCCTGTAGCCGCCCTTGCCCGGATCCCAGTACCAGGACTTGGCGGGCCTGCTCGGGGCCGGCACCCCCTGCTCGCGCAGCGCGGAGGTCCGCGCCCGGTACCAGGTCGTGACGGGCATCGTCTCGATGACCCGGACGAGATCCGGCCGGCCCGGCGAGCCGAGCGGCCCGAGCACCCGGTCGAGATCGGCAGGCCGAAGCTTCTCGCCCTCGCGCAGGGTCACGGCGACGACCGAGATCCGCGCCGTCGCCGACTCGCCCCGGACCCCGTAGGCACGCGCGAGCCGGATCGCGGGCAGATCGGCCAGAGCGTCCTCGATCGGAGACGCCGGCACGATCCCGGCCTCGGTCCGAACGAGTGCCGGCACGTGATCGACGAGCCAGAAGTCGCCGTCGGCGTCGCGCCGGAACAGGTCGCCCGTCTGCAGCCAGGCGTCGCCTGGCTCGAAGACGCCGCGAATCGTGCCGGCACCACTGACCATCGCGCGCGGCTGCACCCGGGCCAAGAGCATCCCGACCTCGCGTGGGGGGCAGAGCTGCGCGAAGCCGTCATCGCCCTCGACCAGCTTGCCCGCGAGCGGGTCGTAGGCGGCGATCCTGACCTCGGCGCTGCCGGGCAGCGGGCGGCCCTTGCTGCCCGGCTTCTCGCCGGTCAGGTTGACGAGCACGGCATCGCCCTCGGTCGAGGCGTAGAACTCGAGCACCCGAGCCGGCGCGAAGCGCTCGTTGACCTGCTTCCAGGTCGTGCGCGGCATCCCCGATCCGATCAACAGGCGCACGGGGTGATGCCGCTCACCCGGGTGCGGCGGCGCCTCGGCGATCGGGTCGAGCATCGTCCAGGTGTACGAGACGACCGTCGCCCCGTAGCGCCTGACCTCGTCCCAGAAGTCCTCGGGCGCGACGTCCTCGGCGACCGCCAGGCGCGAGCCCCCCGCGACCGCCCCGCCGATCGCCATCAGCAGCGCCGACGGGTGATAGACCGGGGTGGCGCTGTAGACGGTGTCCAGCGAGGACAGCGCCGCGGATGACGCAGTGCCGAACGCCGACAGCGCCCAGCGCGAGTTGGTGATCCGGTTGGCGTGCGTCCGCTCCCCGCTCCCCGTGAAGAGGATGAAGGCGAGATCGCCCGCCCGCCCGGGGTTCGGCCGGTACCAGGCGGGCACACGGACCTGATCGGGGTCGATCGCCTCCATGTCGATCAGGTCCGCGGGCAGATCGCGAGGACCGCCGCCGCCACCGAGGACGTAGACCTGTCGGCCGGTCTCTCGGGCGACCCGCTCGCCGTTCTGGGGGTCGGCGATCACCCGCGCCACCTTGCCGAGCTCCGCCTCGCGCCCGGGATCGCCGTCGGGGCGCATCAGCACCGCGACCGCGCCGAGCCGGTTCAGCGCGACGACCGCGGTCAGGGCGCTGGGGCGGGTCTGCATCAGGACCCCGACGTGCTCGCCCTGGCGCACGCCGATCGCCAGCAGCCCCCGGACCACGTTGTCGATCCGCTCGTTGACCGCCCGCCGCGTGTGGCCGCGGTCGCCGAACAACAGGGCGACGTCCTCGGGTGAGCGCTCAGCCTGCTCGTCCACCAGCAGGCCGAAGGAGATGCGGGTCCCGGGGCTGATCCGATCGAGCCGCCGGAGCCGGCCGAGGTCGTCACGGCCACCGAGCAGCTCGCGGGCCGTGCGCGTCGCACCGACGGCGGCGCCGGCCAGCGCCTGGGCGGCGCCAATCCCGGCGCCGGCTGCCAGCTCGAGCCGCGGCCCAAGCCGGTCTCCGAACGCGGTGTCCGCCTCGCTGACTGCGTCGGCGTCGATCGGCTCGACCCCGGGCGGCAGCTCGCCGCGGCCGTCGCGATGCCGCGCCCAGGCGGCCACCGTCGGCCACGTCGTCTCAACCGAGATCGAACCGACCACCAGGCCGAAGTGTCCGGCCGGCAACTCGATCTCGTAGACGTCTGCCCGCGGAGCGGCGCGGCTCACCGCGCGAACCGTGCGCGGAGGCGCGATGTCGTCGGTCTCACCGACGAAGACGAGCACCGGGCAGGTCATGTCGGCCAGCGTCACCAGCCGGCCCTCGATCACGAATCCGCCGGAGACGAGCCGGTTGTGGACGCCGAACTGCTTGATCACCTCGGCCAGGGCCGGGCCCGGCCAGGCGACCCAGCCCTCAGCCTCGAGGAAGCGCCGCTGCCGCTCCCTGGGGAGCAGCGCCTCACGGTCGTGGATGTTGCGGATGAACTCGAGGCGCTGGCGGAGCGACTTCGCCGGATCGATCATCCGGAAGCCGGTGCGGCTCGCCCAGGCCGGAAGCGCCGTGCGGGCGAGCACGTTGTCGGCGAGGAAGGCGGCACCGCGGGTGAGGATCTCCTCGGGCATGCCGAAGGTGAGGGTCCCGCGGGTATCGACCGGGCTGCCGAAGACGATCACGCTGGCGATCGACTCGCTGCGACGGTAGGCGGCCACCTGGTAGCAGAACATCCCGCCCTGCGAGTAGCCACCGATGTGCACGTCCCGCCCGCTCTCGGCGGCGACCAGGTCGATCGCCTCAGAGACGGCCAGCACGTGATCGGTGAGTGATCGCTCGAGACCCCCCTCCTCGTGCTCGGGGGCGCCGAAGTCGACGACCCAGGCCTCGACGCCGTGCTCGTACAGCAGCGACACGGCGCTGGAGGCCGGGGCGACGTCATAAATCTCCGCAGCGAGCATCATCGGCGGCACGAGCACAACCGCGGGCACGTCTGCCCGCGCCGCGCCGGGCGACGGCGGGTAGTAGCGACGCAGGCGATAGACGGGCCGTTCGGCGAAGACCTCATAGGGCGAAGGCTGCTCGTCGGTCCGCAGGCCGCCGAAGCGGGCGACCTCGAGCGCGTTCTGGGCGGCGGCGCCGATCCGCGCTGCCGGCGCGGTGATCAGGTCGGAGATGGACGACATCGATCGCGGACTTTAGCCCCGCCTGGGAGTGCCCCTGCAGACCGCGGGCGCCGGCCCCTCGACACCGCAACCCACCGCCTAGCATCGGTTTGCAGGTAAGGACTCAGTGAGCATCACCGCGATCAAGACAGCGGCGATCTCCGTGATCGCGATCGGAATCATCGGCGTCGCCGCCGGCAGCGCCGCCGCGCGCCCGTTCGCCCCCGGCAAGGGCAAGATCTACGCCGGGGTCAGCGACACGGGGTCGAAGCAGGACTACTTCGCCTTCGCCGAGACCGTCGGCCGTCATGTCCCGGTGCTGCAGGCCTTCGAGCCATGGGGCGGAGGGCTGAAGGAGGCGAAGCAGCGCTGGAAGCGGACCGAGACCCGCGGCATGCTCAGCATCTCGACCTCGCCCTGCTACGAGTGTGGCGAGGTGATCAGCCCGCGGGCGATCGCCAAGGGCCGCGGTGACGGCTACCTGATCCGCCTCAACCGGTTCCTCGTCGACTGGAAGCGCCCGACCTACATCCGGCTGCTGCCGGAGATGAACGGGCACTGGAACCCCTATGCAGCGTTCAACGCCGACGGCTCGGCCCGCGACCCCGCACACAAGACGAAGCAGTTCCGGCGCGCGTGGCGACGAACGGTGCTGATCGTCCGCGGCGGCAAGCGCGGCAGGATCAACCGGAAGCTGCGCCGAGAGGGCCTGCCGAAGCTGAAGCGCGGGCAGGGCGCTCCGAGGCGTCTGATGAAGCCCGCGGTCGCCTTCCAGTGGGTGCCGCAGACGCACGGGTCGCCGAGGATCAAGCGGAACCGGCCGGCGGCCTACTGGCCCGGGAGCCGCTACGTGGACTGGGTCGGCGCCGACATCTACGGCAAGTTCCCGAACTTCGAGGGCCTCGAGCGCCTCTACCGGGCGCGCAAGGGCTTTCCGTTCATGATCGGCGAGTGGTCGCCCTGGGACTCCGACAACCCCGGCTTCGTCAACTCCCTGTACGAGTGGGCGGAGTCGCACCGGCGGACGAGGATGCTCGTCTACTACCAGGGCTTCGGCAACAACAACCCGTTCATGATCCAGCGCTATCCGGCAGCCGCCGAGGCGCTTCGCGGGCAGATGGACAACCGGCGCTACCAGCGCTACGCGCCCCATTCCCGCCGGCCCGACAGGGGCGGCGGTGGCGGCGGCGGCGTCGCGCCGAAGAGCTGAGCCGGCCGGCCCGACTCAGCCCGAGCCGGTCAGCGCCCAGACCCGCTGCTCCCCCTCGACGCTCGCGGTCGCCTCGCCGGCGAGCTCGAGGTGGTCGAGGTAGGAGAGCGCCAGCTGCAGACCCCAACCGGCGGTGGCCGGGCTGTAGAAGTCGCCGAGCAGGTCGGCGACGGTGCCGAAGGCCGGCTTCGGGCCCGACTCGAGCGAGCCGCGGACGCGGGACAGCTGCTCGGCGACGAGCGCCCGGTTCGCAGCGATCTTCGCCGGCACGTTGCGGAACGGCCGCCCGTGCCCGGCGAGGCAGAGGTCCGTCTCGAGGCCCGCGACGCGATCGAGCGAGTCGAGGAACTCGGCCACCGGATCGGGCGTGTGCCCATGGTCGAAGAACAGCGAGATCCGTCCCAGGAGGTGATCGCCGGAGATCAAGAGCCGGCGCTCCGGCTGGTGGAAGACGACGTGGGAAGGCGCGTGGCCCGGCGCCTCGTAGACGCGCCAGGCGCCAAGATCGGTCGCGATCTCGACGCCGGGTAAGAGCGGTCGGTCGGGCTCGACGAGCCGATCGATCACCGGCGGCTGATCGCGTCGCTCCTCGTAGCGCTCGAGCGCCTTCGGCGGGACGCCGCTCTGACGTGCGACCTCGATCCGCCGCTCCCAGGCGCGGTCAGGGTCTTCGACCATGGTCCGGATGTGGTCCCAGGCCGGGTGCATCCAGAGCTCGCAACCAGCGCCGTCGACCACGGTTCCGGCCGCGCCGTAGTGGTCGGCATGGGAGTGGGTGCAGGCGAGCAGGCGGACGTCGGCGAGCGAGAAGCCGGCGCCGCGCAGGCCGAGCTCGAGCTGGCCCGCCCCCCCCGGCCCGCCGATCCCGGTGTCGAAGAGGACGACGCCGCCGTCGGCGGCGACGGCCCAGGCATTGACGTGCGGGACGCCCGGCCACGGACACGGGAGACGCAGGCGCCAGATCCCGGGCAACACGCGCTCTGTCCGCGCGAGGACCGCGGCCTCCGCTCGATTGGCCCGCTCGCTCACGCCGGGATCGTTTCAGGCTCGCGGGCCGGCGGGCGGCTAGGCCGCGGGGTCCGTGGCGAGCCCGCCCGGTGCGTGATCGAGCTGCCGGGCCTGGCGCCAGGTCAGGAGCCTGCCGGTCCGCTCGTCGATCAGCTTGAAGCGGGTGCAGCGCAGCGACTGCCAGAAGGTGAGCACCGGCACGTCGGCGAACACGGAGAGGCCGTCGTTGGCCGCCTGCAGGCTGTAGTTCGGAACCCGCGTGCTGAGATGGTGGACGTGGTGCAGGCCGATGTTTCCGGTAAAGAACTGAAGCGGCTTCGGCAGCTTCAGGTGCGAGCTGCCCCGCAGCGCCGCGTCGGCGTAGGACCAGTTCTCCGATGACTCCCAATAGACGTCCTCGAACTGGTGCTGGACGAAGAACAGCCAGACCCCCATCGATCCCGCGATCAAGACCATCGGCGTCTGCACCAACAGGTACTCCTGCCAACCGATCAGCAGGCAGACGCCGGCGACCAGCACGATCACCGCGAGGTTGGTCAGCCAGACGCTGTTCCGGAGGGCCCTGTTGGCGGTGCTCGGTGGGATCCGCGGCTGGACCACCAGGGCCCACAGGGGCCCGAGCCCGAACATCACCGCGGGGTTGCGAAAGGCGCGGTAGCTGAGGCGGGCGCGGAGTGGCGCCTGCCGGTACTCGGCGACGGTCATCGTCATCACGTCACCCGCCCCCCTGCGGTCGAGGTCGCCGGCGGAGCCGTGGTGGACGGCGTGGGAATGGCGCCAGTGGGCAAACGGGTGGAAGACGAGTAGGCCGAAGGCGCGTCCGAACCAGAGGTTCGTCTCCCGCCGCGCGAACAACGACCCGTGCGTGCAGTCGTGGAAGAGGATGAACGTTCGCAGGAGAAATCCTGCGGCGGGGATGCTGATCAGGAGCGTCAGCCAGTAGGAGACCCCGAGGCTCCAGACCATCAGCGGCCACAGCGCGAGGTAGGCGACCGGGCCGGTGAGGATGTCGAGCGCGGTCAGCAGGGGTCGGGGCCGCGCGTAGGGCGCGAGCTGCTCCCGCCAGAGCGGGTCGTCGTGCGTGCTTGAGGGTGAGGCTTCGGACATCTGAACAGCCGGGAAGGGGCTGCCAGGTACCCGACCCACAGTTCATCTTAGCCGTCTCGCCCAGACCGATGCGCGGGCCGGGCGCCACTACGTGCCCGGTCGGCGAACCCCGAACCGGGAAATTTATACGGGTGGACAACACGACTGAGCCCCGGCGCCCTAAGGTTGCGGATCGACAACTTGACTGGCACAGGCACGCGCAGCGACCGGCAACGGTCGTCGCTGTCTGTCGTAAAGCGAACGAGGAGCGAGCAACCCTGATGACCACCGTCACCCGAGCCCGTAAGCACAACGTCAGCGCCGGGACCTGGAGCCCGAGCGAGGTCATGCTCGGGCGATCCGATCTGACCGAAGTCGCCAACCACCCGTTCGGCGAGAACGTCTTCTCCGGCGAGATCCAGAAGCAGCGCCTGTCGAAGGACACGCTGCAGAAGCTGCAGAACACGCTCGCCGCCGGCGAGGCGCTCGATCCGACGCTGGCCGACGAGGTCGCCCAGGCGATGAAGGAGTGGGCGCTGGAGCGCGGGGCAACCCACTTCACCCATGTCTTCCAGCCGCTCACCGGGCTCACCGCCGAGAAGCACGACTCGTTCTTCGAGCCCGACCGTGAGGGTGGGGCGCTCGCCGGCTTCTCCGGCAAGGAGCTGATCCAGGGCGAGCCCGATGCCTCCTCGTTCCCGACCGGGGGAATCCGGGCCACGTTCGAAGCTCGTGGCTACACGGCCTGGGACCCGACGAGCCCGGCCTTCATTCTCGAGAACCCGAACGGCGCCCTGCTCTGCATCCCGACCGCGTTCGCGTCATGGACCGGTGAGGCGCTTGACGCGAAGATCCCGTTGTTGCGCTCGATGGACGCGCTCAGCGGCGCGGCGATCCGAGCGCTGCGGCTGCTCGGCGACACCGAGTCGAAGCGCGTGTTCACGACGGTCGGTCCGGAGCAAGAGTACTTCCTGATCGATGAGCAGTACTACTACGAGCGACCGGACCTGATCGCGACGGGCCGGACGCTGTTCGGCGCGAAGCCCCCGAAGGGCCACGAGCTCGACGACCACTACTTCGGCTCGATCCCCGAGCGGGTGCTCGCCTGCATGATGGAGACCGAGCGGGAGCTGGTGAAGCTCGGCGTGCCGGTCAAGACCCGTCACAACGAGGTCGCTCCCGGACAGTACGAGATCGCCCCTGTGTTCGAGAACTCGAACGTGGGCTCCGATCACCAGCAGCTGACGATGCAGGTGATGCGGAACGTCGCCCGCAAGTACGGCCTCGTCTGCCTGCTGCACGAGAAGCCGTTCGCCGGCGTCAACGGCTCCGGCAAGCACAACAACTGGTCAATGGGGACCGACACCGGTCACAACCTGATGGAGCCCGGGGACACACCGGCGGACAACACGAACTTCCTGTTCTTCTGCGCCGCCGTGATCCAGGCCGTCAACAAGCACCAGGGCCTGCTGCGGGCCTCGGTGGCAAGCATCGGCCAGGACCATCGGCTCGGAGCGAACGAGGCGCCGCCGGCGATCATCTCGATCTTCCTCGGCGCCGAGCTCGAGAAGGTGTTCGAGGCGATTGCGACCGGCGAGGGTGACCCGCACACGCCGGGCAGCTACCTCGGACTCGGCACGCCGGTGCTGCCGCCGTTGCCAATGCACGGCGGCGACCGCAACCGGACCTCCCCGTTCGCCTTCACCGGCAACAAGTTCGAGTTCCGGGCGGTCGGCTCGAGCGCCTCGCTGGCGTTTCCAAACACCGTCCTGAACACGATCGTCGCCGAGGCGATCGACGATCTCGCCGACAAGCTCGAGACCGAGACCGGGGACACCGCCGAGCGGGTGGCGGCCGTGGTCAAGGAGTCCTACAGCGCCAACCGGCAGGTCTGCTTCATGGGCGACAACTACGACGAGGCCTGGCACGAGGAGGCGGCCGCGCGCGGGCTGAAGAACCTGCGAACGACGCCCGAGGCGCTGGCGGAGGTGCTGACCGCCGAGTCGATCGACGCGTTCGAGCGGTACAACGTCCTCAACAAGCGCGAGCTCGAGGCCCGCTACGAGGTCTGGATCGAGCAGTACGCGACGATCGCCAACACCGAGGCTGAGACCGGCCAGAACATCGCCAAGACGATGATCCTGCCGGCGGCGATCCGCTACCTGCGGATGCTCGATGACGCCGACGTCGACGCGGTCGAGGACGAGGTCCGCGGCCTGACCGACGAGCTGATCGCGGCGATCCGCACCCTCGAGGCGGCGAACGCGCCGGTCGAGCACGAGGGGACGCTGCTCGCCGAGTACGCCCGCGACAACCAGCTCGAGGCGCTGGCCGCCGTCCGCGAGGTCGCCGACCGGCTCGAGCGGGTCGTGCCCGACGATCTCTGGCCGTTGCCGAAGTACTCCGAGATCCTCTTCGTCCGCTGATCTGGCGGCCGGGGGGCGGGCCACTCGGCGTCCGCGAGCCCGCCGGCATAGCGCTGCTATTGCCGGCGGGCCGCGTCCTTGGTTGGCACGCCCCCAGGCTCGCCAGATCGGGGACGCCTTTGTGGGCCACGCGGCGTCCGCGGGGCTGCCGGCATAGCGCTGCTATTGCCGGCGGGCCGCGTCCTTGGTTGGCACGCCCCCAGGCTCGCCAGATTGGGGCTGGGCGGTTAGCGGTCGGAGGCGCCGTTCGGGCAGCGGGGCGCTACGAACTCGTCTGCGTCCATGTAGGTCATCCGGGGCAGATGGGGGCCCATGACCCGCTTCTCGGTGCCCGGCTCGTCAACGTTCTGGATCGCCCCGGCGAAGCCCGGGTCGGGGCGCATGTTGCGCAGCACTAGGAGGCCGCCACCGGTCCGCCCGAAGGGGTCCGTGAGGTTGCCCCTACGCAGGAACTTGACCCCGCACGAGCGCCGGGCGGTGGCCGGACGGGCGGCTCTGTTCGAGACCACGACCGTGTACCGGCGGCCGGCGGCGAGCGGCACCTGCTCGTCGTAGATGCAGTCGATCGCGGCCGTCGTCAGCGGTGTGTCGTTCTGGCACAGCGACCAGTAGCGGAGCTGCCCCCCGGGCATTCGCCTGGGACCGCTCCGGGTCCTCGGGAAGGTCGGCATCCTGCCCTCGACGACGAGGATCTCGCCGTAGCTCTTGCCGACCGCGCCGGAGACGTAGCGACTGTCGCCGTTGCTGTAGACGCCCCCCGTCTGCTCGGTCGAGATCGCCGCCCGCTCGGGCTCGCTCGGCGTCCCGACCTTGAACACGCTGAGCGCGTAGGCGAGGTTGAAGAAGGCCTCCCAGCGAAACGGGTTGAACGCCGGAACCGTCGCCGGGTCGGCCCCGGGCGTGTTGATCAGGCTCTCGTAGACGGCGAGCGGGATCGTCGGCGATGCGAGAGCGCGATCGGGGTCGTTGATCGCCGCGCATGCCGCCCGGCCCTCGAGCCGGCTGCCGTCGGCGCCGATCAAGACGGGCAGCGGCAGGCCACCCCCGGCCTTGATGCCACGCCCCTTGTCGGGTACGTAGACGCGGTAGGCGAGCGTCTGCACACCACCCGAAGCGGCTGCATACAGCGTGTTGGCGCGGCGCGGCGCGGGCTCCTCGGGGGCGGGCCGGTCGCTGACGCGCAGGTTCCAGCGACGCCCCCGACGCCCGATGTCCCGGCGAGAGCCCTCGACGAAGGGATTGGTGTCGCCATGCAGCGGCTCGATCTCCGTGTCGGTGATCGTGTCGATGGGCTCAGCGCCGCGGTAGGCGTTCAACGACATGTAGCGGGCGCGCGGGAAGCGGCCCTCGAGCAGCAGGCGGGATCCCGGCGGTGGGCTGAAGCGGGCGGCCCAGTAGCGGGCGCTGAAGTCCGGATAGGCGAAGTTGTGCTCGCGGTCGAAGACCGGGAACCAGAAGCACGAGGCCCGCCCGCCCGACGCCTGGGCCTCGCTCGGCGCCGCCATGGTGCCGGCGCCGAGCAGTCCGACGACCGCTAGAACGAGCGAGGCAGCGGTCGCCACCCGCCGCGGCGCGGCCGACCTCTGCTCGCCGTTGGGTGAAGCGTGCGCACTCACGTCAGCCCGATCACCCCACCGGTGCTGCCGACGTAGAGGCGGCCGTCGGGTCCGACGTAGAGCGCGGCATAGTGGTTGTTGGCGAGCGGGCCGGTGCCGCCGCGGCGCTCCCAGAGGACCTCGCCGGTCGCCGCATCGAGCGCCGTGAAGTAGAAGGCGTCGATCCCGCTCGGCATCTCGGGCTTGGTGTAGGTGAGCATCGTCCCGTCGGCGGCCGAGACCTTGGAGACCACCGATGGGATCCGGACCTCGTCGTTCTCCCACACCTGCTCGCATGACTCCGCGCCCGGGTCGAGGTCGACGCGGGCCGCCCCGGGGGCGCTGCTGTGGCCACCGATCAGATCGATCAGCCTGTAGCCGTAGTTGTTCTCGACGAACAGGGACCGGCCCGCGGCGATCAGCGAGTTCTCGGTGGCGCTCTCGCCGGGGCCGAAGACGGGCACCTCGCAGACGAGACGCTGCCCGCGGGCCCGCGCGCGGGCCTTGTAGACGAGCACGTTCATCCGCGGCTCGGCGTTGTCGGTGATCGCCACGTAGCGGCCGCCGAGCATCACGGTCGGCGTCGTCCCCGACGCCCGGCTGGTCTGCCCGGGCTTGAGCCGCTCACCGCGGTCGTAGCTCTCCGACCAGACGAGCGCTGGGCGGCCGCGTCGGTCGATGCGCAGCCGCAGCAGCTGCTCGGAGGTGACCACGAACGCGCCTCCTCCGGGGGCGAGGGCGAACGAGTTCTCGATATCTGTGCCCTCGAATCTGGTCGCGGCCGCCTCGCCCGTAGCCGGGTCGAGGACGCCGACCGTGCCCTCCGCGCCCACGTAGAAGAGATCGCCGCCGGCATCCGGCAGCACCGAGGTGATCGGCTCGGAGTCGGCCAGGGTGGCGGAGACGTCGTACTCCTCGAGCGGCATGATCTCGAGCCCGCCCCGGCCGTTGCCGATCGTGAACAGCTCGACCGTGCCGTCGGCGGTGCCGAGCACCAGCCGGCCCTCCCGGTCGAGCACCGCGTAGCCGCCGCCGGCGAAGTTGGTGAGGAAGTCGGCGCCGAGGTCGCGATCGGCGAGCCGCCGTTCGGCCAGCGGCTCGAGCGTCGCCGGGTCGAGCACGTAGGCCATGATCCGGGTGCCGCCGACGCAGACGGCGACCATCCGACCGCGCTCGTCGAAGAGGATCGATGCGCAGTCGCCGGGCGCCCGGAAGGAGCGCAGCTCGGCGCTGCGGGGATCGATCGCCGAGCGGCCCGTGTAGGTGTCGGTCATCGCGGCGTCGTTGTGGATGTTCGAGCCCTGGCCGCGCGCGAGTGCCGGGTTCGGAGCGCTCGGCGGCACCGCGAGCGGCTCGCCGGTGAGTCGCTCCCCGCCCCGGAAGTCCGCGGCGAGCAGCCCCGAGGGGGCCATCGGGATCTCGTCGCCTGCTGCTGTGACGAGCGTTCCGGTCACGAACACTGCCGCGAGCAGCGTCCCGGCGAGGGCCAGCTCTCGCCCCGGCCCGCGAGCAGCGCGCGCCGGACCCCGGGCGACGCCGACGAGCGCAACCAAGGTGGGCACGGCCCAGGCGACGAGCAGGACGCGGCCGCCGGGGAGCCAGGAGCTCGGGGAGAGCTCGTGGAGGGGGCCTACGGCCAGAGTGGCGGTCAGGGCCACGAGCGCGGCGGCCAGGGTGGCGCCGCGGCGGGCGCCGCGATGTACCCCGGGAACGAGAGCCAGCATCGCCACCGGGATCGCGCCGCCGACGAACACGACCAGCCCGAGTCCGACGAAGGTCACGTCGGTGCCGAGCCCGGCGCCGAACATCGCGGCGCCGATCCAGGTCTGGTCGATGATCGCCAGCGGCGTGACCGCGAGCGGCACGAAGACGGCGAGGAGGACCGCGGCCGCGCGGCGACCGAAGCGGATCATGGCGACGCCCTCGGCGTCGGCTCCCCCGGGGATCGCACCGGAGCCTTCAGCCCCGCCCTGGTCGATAGATGGTCAGGCCGAAGAAGGTGCCGGTCCAGATCGTCCTGTCGGGGCCGATCTCGGTCGCGGCGTAGTTCGAGTTCTGACAGCTGGCGGGAAGCTCGTCGAGCGTCGGCTCGAGGAACGTCAGCACCCCGACCTGCTCGAGGAAGTCCAACGTCGCGGTGGAGCACAGTTGGTCCATCGCGGGCGCGAAGAACCGCGAGCGCCCCGTCTTCCAGTCGAGCCCGCCGACGCCCCAGACGCCGTCGCGCTGCCTGATCCCGTAGGCGAGCTGCGAGCGCTCGCTGATCGAGGGGATGCCGTTCGGGATCGAGACCCTGGGATTTGCCCAGACCGAGCGGCAGACGCGCCGCCGCGGCTTCCAGTCGATCCGCTCCACCCCCTGCGGCGCCGCCGCCGGATCGCCGCCCCGCAGGGCCGCCAGCGCGTTCAGGAGGATCGGGGGCAGGCCGCCGGGGAGGTCGTAGTCGAGGGCGTTGTTGACGTGCAGGGTCCCGTAGCCGCGCACCGCTACCGACTGCTCGGAGAGCGAGGTGACCGCATCGGGATCGCCGAAGCGGACCGGGTACTCACAGGCGAGGCGCCGCGAGCGATCGCCACCGAGCCCCTTCCAGTCACGAGGGACCCCGCCGCGCCAGAAGAGGTCGACGTGCATCAGGTCCTGGCCGTCGGTGATCACCACGAACTTGTCCTGCCCCGGCCCGCTCCCCATCAGCGACGGGGTTGAGCCCGACCCGGCCCCGAGCCGGATCTCGGAGGACTCCGATCCGGCGTTGTAGCGGGCGCTCCAGCGGCTGCTCAGCCTGTTCTTGGCGGCGTCGTGGTTGAAGCGGCGCATGCGCTTCGAGGTGACCACGTAGATCCCGCCGCGCTCGTCCGCGGCGATGCTGTTGGAAATCGTCTCGAGAGCGTCGTCCGGCTTCTCGCAACGACCCTCGTTGACGTTGATCGAGCGCAGCCTCGAGTCGCGCATCCGCTGCGGCCGGCGCGGAATCGTCCCGACGGCCCCCCGCTCGGTCGCGAGAGCGACGAAGCCACCGTAGGTCATGGTCGCGCCGACGAGCCTGTCCGAGGGCCCGCAGAAGAAACCGTCGGGCAGCGTGTAGCGCTTGCGCAGCTTGATCTCCGAGCCGGGATCCCCCTTGACTGCGTCCTTGTAGACATCGATCCAGCGCTCGCGCGGGACGTAGAAGCGGCCGTTGCGGTCGAGGATGTTGTAGGCGCCGGTGATCCCGCCCTGGCCCGCGGGTGGGCGGGAGGTCTCGCGCTCGTCCGGGATGTACAGATCGATCAGCTCGCCGCTCTCGGCGTCGACCTTGAACAGCGTCTGGCCGTCGGTGCTGTCGACCATCGAGCCCCAGGCGGCCCGCCCTCCGTCCGGGTAGCGGCCGCTGAACTCGACCTGGATCGGGACCCCGGGGAGGTCGATGTGCTCGCTGCGGGCGTCGGCGCTCTCAAGGCCGCGGAAGGGCGAGGAGCCCTGCGCGTAGCTGCCGCGATGCGATGCCGCCCAGGGTGATTCAGCGAGGTAGGGGTTGCAGGGCGGCTCCTGCTTCCCGCGCGGCTGCTTGCACTCGCGGGCCTCGCCGGTCGCCGGCAGCAGGACCAGCACCGTGGCGAGGGCGGCGCCGAGCAGGCCCGCTCTCTGAGCGAGACCACCAATTCCTGGGCGGGATGCTCTCAAGTCACCTCCATTGGGCCGGACGGCGCCGCCGGGCAGTCATCGGGGAGTCAGCGAGAGGACCGGGATCACGCGATCTCCGGCCCGCTCGCGGTAGAGGCCGTAGCCCGCGTAGAGCTGCTCGGCAAGGGCGAACAGGCGGTCGCGCTCGGCACCCTCCGTCCCGCGGACGCGGTAGGTCGCCTCCACCCCGCCCCCGGTCAGCTTCGCCTCCCCGGCCGCGATCAGGTTCAGATACCAGGCCGGATGCTTGGCGCGCCCGAAGCTCGAGGCGATCAGGATCACCTCGTCGCCCTGCGTGAAGTAGACGAGCGGCACGGTGCGCTCGATCCCGGACTTGCGACCGGGAACGGTCAGCAGGACGACGGGAAACCCCATGCCGGTCGAGAAGCGGCCCCCCGTCGCCTTCAACAGGACGGGATCGATCCGCGTCGAGACCTTCATCGCGAGGGCCGTCCCCGGCCTGCTCATCACGAACCTCCGCATCCCGCGCTCGAACGCGTTCGGGGGCTTCGTCGGGTCTACCGCAGGAATCGACGCCACTGCCGTGATCGTACCCCGACCGGCCTGCGCCGGCCGCCTACCCTGTAGCGACGGAGTGTGCGGATGAGCCCGACAAGCGGACGCAGGTCGCGAGCTGCCCTGCTGGCGGCCGCCGTGCTCGTCGCGGCGGCGCTTGGAGCGGCGTCCTGCGGTGGCAGTTCCGACCCCGATCGGCCGGACGGCCCCGCCGCCGGCGGCGGGGCCGCGGGCCGGGCACAGGAGGCCGAGGCCGAGGAGCGGCGGGGGCCGCTGCTCGAGGGCGGCGAGCGCGTGGTGTTCATCGGCGACAGCCTCGCGGTCGAGGCGCCGCCCAGCTACCCCGAGCTGCTTCCGGAGGCGCTCGGCGGCCGGGCGGACGGTGTCAGGACCGTCAACCTGGCCGAGCCCGGAACCACGGCCGCGGATTGGAGCGCCGGCGAGCCGCTGTTCCGGCAGCGCCTCGCGCCCGAGCTCACCGACGCGGACCTGATCGTCGTCACCCTCGGGGGCAACGACCTGCAGGAGGCGCTCGGGGGCTCCGACGGGCTCGACGCCGCCGGGCGGGCCGACGCAGGGTCGGCAGCGGGCGCGCTCGCTGCGGTCGATCGCTTCGGCCGCAGGCTGCGCTCGATCTTCGCCACGATCCGCAGGCGCGCGCCGGGCACCCGGATCGCCTACGTCGGCTATCCCGACTACTCGCGGGCGACCGCCTGGCGTGAGACC
>Ga0210084_1000038_pt1 | contig 15881 bp, 17 predicted proteins | sample China_Galinas_Co_3_FD_184863 | JGI IMG/M metagenome (GOLD analysis project Ga0210084, IMG submission 184863) | Wetland microbial communities from San Francisco Bay, California, USA, that impact long-term carbon sequestration -... | ecosystem: Environmental > Aquatic > Marine > Wetlands ... | reverse complement strand
TGCACCAGGCCGCGCTCGATCCCGCCGAGCGGTCGTTCAACGAGGAGGACACCTCGGACAAGTCCTCGGCGATCTCGGCCCGCGGCCCGCTGAGCGACTTCGTGATCTCGAACATCGAGAAGCGCTACCGCTGCCAGATGGCCGCGCTGCGAGCCGTCGACCGCGGCTTCCAGCGGCTCTACCAGGAGCTCGTGTCGACCAACCAGCTGCGCCGCACGGCGATCTTCTTCACCTCCGACAACGGCTTCTTCCATGGCGAACACCGACTCCCCAACAACAAGGGCTTTCCCTACGAGGAGGGCATTCGCGTGCCGCTTCTGGCCCGCCTGCCGCCACGCTACGGCACCTCGCCGCCGGCGAAGATCGCGAAGCCGGTCGGCAACATCGACATCACCGCCTCGGTTGCGGAGCTTGGCGGGGCCGAGCCGTGCAACCCGCGCGGCGGCTGCCGGCGGCTCGACGGACGCTCCCTGATCGGCCTGCTGACCGGCGACGACGGCGACTGGCCGCAGGAGCGCGGGCTGCTGGTCGAGCAGGGTCGGGTCCAGTTCTTCTGCGGCGCCTATGCGGCGCTATGGACCGTCAGCAGCCTCTACGCAGAGTACCCGACGCAGCTCGAGCCGACCGACCCCTGCGCCGTCGAGACCGAGCACTACCGGATGGAGAGCGACCCGCTACAGCTCGAGAACCTCTACCCGGCGCCGAACGGGAGCGGGAACCAGACGAGGCAGGCGGAGCTGAAGCGCCGCCTCGACCGCCTGCGGGAGTGCTCCGGCATCAAGGGCCGGGACAAGCGCCTTCCAGGCCGACCGCTCTGCGAGTGAACCGAACCGGCGACGGCGATACCCGGCTACGCTGAAGCTGATGAAGGATGCAACTGATCCACTCGTCGATGCCCATGGGCGCGTGATCTCCGACCTCAGGGTCTCGGTCACCGACCGCTGCAACTTCCGCTGCCAGTACTGCATGCCGGCGGAGGGCCTGCCGTGGCTCGAGCGCGAGGAGCTGCTCAGCTTCGAGGAGACCGAGCGGCTCGTGAGTGTCTTCGGCGGGCTCGGGATCAGCGACCTGCGGCTGACCGGCGGTGAGCCGCTGGTTCGCCGCGACTTCCCGAAGCTGGTCAGCATGCTCTCAGCGGTGCCCGGCATCGCCGATCTCTCGCTGACCACCAACGGCTATCTGCTCGAGCGCGACGCCGAGGCCCTCGTCGCCGCCGGCATCGGCCGGGTCAACGTCTCGATCGACTCTCTCGCCCGGGACCGCTTCTTCCAGATCACCCGTCGTGACGCGCTACCGCAGGTGATGCGGGGGCTCGAGGCGATCGCCGCCTATCCGGCGGTCCGCCCGATCAAGGTCAACGCCGTCGCGATCCGCGACTTCACCGAGAACGAGGTGCTCGGCTTCGCCGAGCTCGCCCGGACTACCGGCTACCAGGTGCGTTTCATCGAGTTCATGCCGCTCGACGCCGACCGTACATGGACCCCTGAGCGGGTGCTGACCGGAGCCGAGGTCCGGGAGCTGATCGAGGCGCAGCACCCCCTGGTCGAGATCGAGCGGGAGCCGTCGGCCACCGCGCGCAGCTTCCGCTTCGCCGATGGCGCTGGCGAGATCGGCTTCATCAACCCCGTCTCGGAGCCGTTCTGCGCCGACTGCAACAGGCTGCGGCTGACGGCTGAGGGCAAGCTGCGCACCTGCCTCTTCTCGATCCACGAGACGGATCTCCGTGAGCCACTGCGCGCCGGGGCGAGCGACGCCGAGCTCGGCGAGCGGATTCGCGACGCCGTCTGGCGTAAGGAGCTCAAGCACCACGTCGGGGAGCCGGGCTTTCGCCCTCCCCCCCGCTCGATGAGCGCGATCGGCGGCTGAGCCCGAGTCGCTAGCGGATCTTCGGGGGCGTGTCGCGGATCCGCCGCAGCTTGGCGGCGAGCACGGTCGCCTTGCGGTCCCACTTCCGCCTGCCCGTCGAGAGCAGGTTGAACAGCTCGTCCGGGTCGCGGCGCAGGTCGTAGAGCTCCTGCTCCCCGACCTTGTCGTAGCTCACGTACTTCCACCTCTTGGTCCGCAGGCCGGAGAAGATCCGGTTCTTCTGGCCCTGGGCCCGATGCAGGTAGATGCCCTTGTGGAGGCGCTTGCGCGCCTGCTCCAGGACCGGACGCAGGCTGCGGCCGTCGACCGGCTCACCGGTCTCGATCCCCGCGTAGTCGGCGATCGTCGGCGCGAAGTCGATGTTGCCGACCAGGGCCCGCTCCCTGCGGCCGTCGATACCGGGGACCCGGACCAGCAGCGGCACCCGCGAGCAGATCTCATACCCGCAGGTCTTGTGAGCGTAACGGTGCTCGCCCATGCTGATCCCGTGGTCGGAGGTGTACAGAACGATCGTGTTCTCGAGCTCGCCCTTCGCCTCGAGCGCCGCGAACACGGCCTCGATCGCGTCGTCCACCGCCAGCAGCGCCCGCTGGTGACGAGTCCGGTTCTCTCGCATCTTCGCGGCGTCGGGCTCGCGCATCCGCCGGATCCAGCGCGGCTTGTCGGAGACGTCCTCCTCGAGAAAGGCCGGCGTCTCGCGGATCTTCTTCACCTCCGCATCGGCGTACCGGGTCGGCGGCGTCCAGGGCGAGTGCGGGCCGAAGAAGCTGATCAGCGAGAAGAACGGCCGGCCCGGGTTGGTCGACTCGATGAACTCGACGGCCTTCTCGGCGAAGACGTCGGTGGAGTAGCTCTTGAGACCGTTCTCGTCGACGACCAGGCCGTTGTCGTTGATCCGGTAGTCGTAGTAGCCCTGCTTGCCGGCGTAGGAGGCCCAGTAGTCCCAGCCGGGAGGGACGTAGTCGTCCGGCTCGCCCCACGGGAACTTGTTGAAGTACTTGCCGATGAACCCGGTCCGGTAACCGGCGTCGTTGAGCCAGTCGGCGATCGTCGGTTGGTCCTTGAACAGGCTCGTCTCCGAGTTGCTCTCGATCCCCGTGTGGTCCGAGGTCAGGCCGGTCAGCAGCGTCGCCCGGGAGGGGCAGCAGAGGGCCGTGTTGACGATCGCGTTGTCGAATCGGACCCAGTCGTCGCGTGAGCGGGTGTAGGGCATCGCGTTGAGCGTCGTCGTGAACTGGTCGTCGGCCATGATCACGACCACGTTCGGGCGGTCGTGCTTTGCGGCAGTGACCTCGTCGCTGCCCCCGACGAAGACGCCGAACGACGCGATCACGAGTGTCGCCAGCACGGCAGCGCCGAGCAGCTTTCCTTCGCGTGTGGAGTTGATCAATCTGGTCATCTGCAAGCAGGCTCCGTTGCGACTTCTCTCATCGGACCGGTCCGGCGCGGGCGGTCAGGGCGCCGCCGGCCAGAACGCCGAGCGGGGAATGCTAGCCAGTGGCCCCCCCGCGTCCGATCATGCCGCTGCTCGGGTGCCTGAACACGGCCCGGCTAGGCTTGTTGCGATGGCCCGCACCGAGTTCGACCCAGGCCGGATGCCCGCGCGTGACTTCTACAAGCTGATGACCTGCTCGATCGTGCCCCGCCCGATCGCCTGGGTCTCGACCCGCTCGGCAGACGGCGAGGACAACCTCGCCCCGCACTCGTTCTTCACGGTGTCCTGCGTCGAGCCGCCGGTCCTGCAGTTCACCTCCGTCGGCCGCAAGGACTCCCAGCGCAACATCGAGCAGACCGGGGAGTTCGTCGTCAACTTCGCGCCCGAGAACCTGTTCGAGCAGATCAACGCGACCGCCACCGATTTCCCGCCGGAGGTGAGCGAGTTCGAAGCGGTCGGGATCGCGGCCGAGGCCAGCACGTACGTCGCCCCGCTGCGGGTCGCCGAGTCCCCGATTGCCTTCGAGTGCCGGCTGGCGGAAACGATCAGCTTCGGCGACTCGACGGTGATCTTCGGTCGCGTCGTCGCCGCAAGCGTCGATCGGGACGTGCTCGAGGACGGGCTGCCGGAGATCGGGCGGCTGCGGCCCGTGGCGCGACTCGGGAGGATCGAGTGGATGGGACCCGGGCCGATCCGCCGGACGACGAGGATTCCGGCCGCCGAGTGGCCCGGCCACTTCGGTGGCACCGACGCTGAGCGGCCGTAACGGAGGCGCCCGGCGGGCATCTATAGGGTCGGCGACAGCCGATCCGATCGAGAGCCAGAAAGGCAGCCCAGCGAGATGAACGAAGTCCTCAACGAGCGCCAGCGACAGCTGTGCGACGACGCCCCCGCCGACTACTCGGACCTCCGTGCCCTGTTCATCAACTGCACCTTGAAGCGGAGCCCGGAGATGTCCCACACCCAGGGCCTGATGGACATCTCGATCGAGATCATGCGCCGCAACGGCGTCGAGGTCGAGAACCTGCGGGCGATCGATCATCCAATCGCGATCGGCGTCCAGCCGGACATGACCGAGCACGGCTGGGACGAGGACGCCTGGCCCGAGATCTTCGAGAAGGTGATGGCGGCCGACATCCTGGTTCTCGGCATGGCGATCTGGCTGGGCGAGAAGACCTCGGTCGCCACGCACGTGATCGAGCGGCTCTACGGCAACTCGCACCTGCTCAACGAGGCGGGCCAGTACGCCTACTACGGACGGGTCGGCGGCTGCCTGGTCACCGGCAACGAGGACGGCGCCAAGCACTGCGCGATGAACACGCTCTACTCGCTGCAGCACCTCGGCTACGTGATCCCGCCGCAGGCCGATTCCGGCTGGCTCGGCGAGGCCGGCCCCGGCCCCTCCTACCTCGACCCGGGCTCAGGTGGGCCCGAGAACGACTTCACCAACCGCAACACGACGTTCATGACCTGGAACCTGCTGCACCTGGCGCGGATCCTCAAGGACGCCGGCGGCATCCCAGTGCACGGCAACCAGCGCTCCGAGTGGGATGCCGGCTGCCGATTCGACTTCCCGAACCCCGAGCATCGGTAGGCGCCGCGGCCGCCGACCCGGCTAGTGCCGCTTCCAGCCGCGGCCGAAGAGGCGGCTGAAGCGGCCGGCCCCGGGATTCGCGCGGAAGACGCCGGGTCCGTCGCTGGGCGGATCGAGTCGCGCGACCTGTGCGGCATCGATCGAGAGGAAGACCGCGCGCTCGAAGGTCCTCGTGACCTCCGGCCCGTCGACGAAGCGCGACTCGCCGTCTGAGTCGATGATCACGATGCCGTCGAGGATGTGCTCACGGTAGTTGTCGACCACCTGGCTGACCGCCCCGACCTCGACGTCCTCGGAGTCGTAGACGGGCGTCCCCGCGGCGACGGCCGTGTAGTGGACAGCGTGTCCCGTATCTGGTTTCCGATTGCTCACAGCACAAGGATACGATCACGCCACGATGGGCACCGCCGGGTACTCGGGAACGCCACTGCCGAAGAAGCTCGGGATCGGCGAGGGCGACACCGTCGCCTTCCCCGCCGCGCCCCCCGAGTTCGCGACCGCGCTCGGCGCGCTCCCCGAGGGCGTGGTGGTCAAGGGCACCGCGCGGGGGCCGCTCGACGTGGTCGTCCTCTTCGTCCGCCGCCGAAGCGAGCTGCGGCGGCGGATCGACGCCCTCGCGAGGGCTCTGGATCGCGTGGCCGAAACGCACCTCCGGGGTCCGCACCGACATGACCGAGGACGCGGTCCGCGAGCTGGCACTTACCCGCGGCCTGGTCGACAACAAGGTCTGCGCGATCGATTCGACCTGGTCCGGCTTGAGGCTGGTCTGGCGGCGCGAGAACCGCTGAGCGGCTCGCCCCGCCGAACGACCTCCTGCATACGCCCCGCCGCTCAGTCGCCGTCCACCAGGCAGTAGGCGTAGACGGTCAGCATGTTGCCGCTCGCAAGGCCGTTGCTGGCACCGGAATAGATGCTCGCCCGCCAGCCGTTGCCAACCCGCCGGCTCTCGACCGCGAGGCCCTGGTTGGCCGTATCGCTGTCCGTGTTGAAGCCGCCGTTGAGGACCCTCGACCCCGCCGGGCAGGTCGCCGTAGCGGTCCCGATCGTGCCGAAGGCGGCGGTGGTCGTGTCGGTGACCTCGGAGATCGTGCCGAGCTTCGAGCCGCCGACCGTCCCGTCGGCGAGGTCCTTGCCCTTGAGCTTGCCGTTCTCGACCTTGCTCGACTTGACCGCGTCCTTGGCGAGCTTCGGGGTGGTCACGGCGTTTCTCTTGAGGTCACTGGTGCCGATCTTCGATGCCGCGTAGGCGCCGCTTCCGAGCGCCACGAACAGCGCGATCAGCGAGATCACCAACGCCGGCGAGGGTACCTTCCGGTGCTTGGACATGCCTGTCCTCCCTTTCCTCGGAGTTAGCCGGGCGCAGCGGCCGGCGCGAGCCCGCCTTCGGGACGCCCGGCACCCAGCGATCTAGCCGGACCGTATCCAATCCAGGCCAGGATCAGCGGCCGGATCTCGGGCGGCTAGGCCTCGCGGCGAGCCCCGACCGCATCCGTCTCGAGGAAGCGCCCGATCTCGCGGCTGAGCTTGCCGCCCTGCCAGGCGAGCGGGCTCTCCCCCGGGCCCTCGCTGATGAGTCGCGACTCGGGGAGTCGGCCGGCGATCGTCTCCGCGGTCGCATAGGGGTGGCCCGGGTCGGCGGCGTCGTGGCTGGCGACGACCAGCGCCGGCAACTCGAGCCGCTCCAGCGGCTCGAGGCCGTCGTAGGGAACCGAACGCGGAACCTCCCGGAGCGCCTCGGCCAACGCCTCCGGGTGGCGATGACGCTCCATCCGCGCCCGGGCGATCCGCAGCAGGGTCTCGCGCCAGCGGGGATCGAGCCCGGCCGCCTCGTAGGCTGCCAGCCAACCCTCGACGCCGCCCTGAGCGAGCCCGTCGGCCAGTGCGTCCCAGTAGGCAAGGGTCGCCGCGTCGGGCGCAGAGCCGAGGCTGACCGGGCCGACCAGGACCAGGCCGGCGTAGCGCTCCGGATCGCGGAGCGCGGCAACTAGCGCGGTATGGGCGCCCATCGAGTGCCCGACGAGCACCGGACGGACGGCGCCACCGCTCTCGGCCACTGACTCGAGATCACTCGCAAGCGTCTCGTATCCGTAGCTCCCGGTGGCCCCGGGGTCACTGCCACCGTGGCCACGGGCGTCGTAGGAGAGCAGTTGATAGCCGGCCCGCGGCAGGTACGAGGAGCCGTGCAGCACGAGATCCCGGTGAGCGGTGATCCCGTGCGCGAGGACGATCGCCGGTCCCTCGCCCCAGCTCCAGCCGCGCAGGGTGACCCCGTCGGCGCCGACTGCGTCGAGCGGCTGCCGGTCGGCGTCGGCCACCGGCGGCCGTCAGGCCGGACCAACGGCGGCGCGGGCTGCTGCCAGCGCCTCCGCGATCCCGTCGCTGTCGGTGAAGCTGAGCCCGAGCCGCTTGACGTCGCGGTGCGCGATCCTGCCCTCAGGATCGACGATAAAGATCGCCCGGCGCAGGCGCGGGCCGGCCATGATCCCGTAGGAGCGCGCGATCTCCGCCCCCTTGTCGGCGACGAGCGGGATCCTGAGTCCGTGATTGGCGACGAAGCTCGCGTGGGAGTCGACGCCCTGCGGAGAGATGCCGACGATCTCCGCGTCGAGCCGTTCGAGGCTCTCGGCGTTGTCGCGGTACTCGCACAGCTGCCGGGTGCAGATCATCGACTCGTCACCCGGATAGAAGGCCAGGACGACCCAGTTGCCGCGCCGGCTGGAGAGCCTGAAGTCGCCCTCCCCCGTCCACGGCCCCTCGAAGTCCGGCGCGCCGTCACCGACGCTCAGCTTCGCCATCTCACCCCTCCAGCGTCGCGCTGCGGACGACCACCGGCTCGCTCGGCGGCCCATCCGAGCCGGGCCCGCCGCCGAGTGCCTCGATCGCGAGCACCGTGCCGAGTCCCTCGGTGACCTCGCCGGCCAGCGCGAAATCGGGCGGCAGGCCCGCGTCGGCCTCGGCCGTGACGATGAAGAACTGGCTACCCGACGTGCCGGGCGGCTCGGCGCTGGTCTTCGCCATCGCGACCAGTCCGCGCGTGTAGGAGAGGTCGGTTGGTGGCCGCTCCCGGACCGAGTAGCCCGGACCACCGGTCCCGTCGCCGTTGGGATCACCTCCCTGGACCACAAAGCCCGGGGCGACGCGATGGAAGGTCGTGTCGTCGAAGGCTCCCTCCGCCGCGAGGTACTCGAAGGAGGCGGCGGTTTTCGGCGCCCGCTCAGCATCGAGGGTCACGGTGAAGCTGCCGCACGTCGTGTCGAAGACAACCCTCGCCGCGCTCGGCGCCTTAGCCTCCGGGCCCGGGAGATCGACCGTCTTCGGCCCCGGAGCGTCGACCGTCTCGCACTCGCTCCCGCTCGCGGTCGTGCTGTCCTGCTCGTCGCCGCCTCCGAGCAGGACGACCGCGACGACGACGATCACGGCGACCATCCCCACCGCGAAGACGATCGCGCCGCGGCGCGGGCTACTCGCTTGGGGCTCGTGGGGTTGCTCGGCCATCGCAGGGGTCGGGATACCGGGGGCCCGCCCAGCGCGGGAGCCTAACGGGTTGCCAACATGGGGCCCGTGAGCGGACCCGACGACGACTCCCCGATCGCCGAGCCGGCGCCGCGCAGCGGGCCCCCAACCCGGGTTCGCTTGATCGGCAGGGCCCTGACCACGGTCGTCACCCGCGCGCCCTGGCTATGGCCGCTGCTGAGGCGCCCGATGGCCTCCTACTTCGATGACCGGGCCATCGGCTGGGACGAGCGCACCGGCGCGCCTGGAGCCTCACATCTGGCGCCGCTGGCCGTTGGCGTGACCAAGATTGATCGCCGGCCCGAGCGGGCCCTCGATCTGGGCACCGGAACAGGCGTCGCGGCGCTGTTTCTGGCGCGTGAGTTCCCGCATGCTTCGATCCGCGGGGTCGACATCTCCGAGGAGATGATCCACCAGGCTCAGGCGAAGGTCGGGCTCGACCCCGAGGGCCGGATCGCCTTCCGGGCGGCGGATGCCTCGGAGCTGCCCTGGCCCGAGGACCACTTCGATCTCGTCACTCAGCTCAACATGCCGCCGTTCTTCGCGGAGACGGCACGGGTGCTGCGCCACGGGGGTCACGTCGTGGTCGCCGCCAGCTCCGGCGACCGCACACCCTTCTACACGCCCGACTCGGTGCTCGAGCGCGGATTCGGCAGGCGCGGCTTCGTCAAGGTCAGCTCGGGGCGGATCGGCAGCGGCTCCTATTTCGTCGCCCGCAAGGGCGAGTAATAGATTGCTGCCGATGCAGGAGGAGTCGCCCAGCCCCTCGCAGCCCCGATATGCGCTGCTGATCAACCCCGAGGCCGGCGGCGGCCGGGCCCGCAAGCAGCTTCCCGCGGTCGAGGCGGCGCTGCGCAAGGCGGACGCACGCTACGAGCTGACCACCACCCGCAGCCTGACCCACGGCTGCGAGGCTGCCGCGAGCGCCGCGGCTGCGGGCGCGATCCCGGTCGTGATCAGCGGCGACGGCCTGATCGGCAAGATCGGCGGCCTGTTGAGCGGCGGCGATGTTCCCCTCGGGCTGATTCCCGGCGGTCGCGGCAACGACTTCGCCCGCGTGATCGGCGTCCCGACCGACCCCGAGGAGGCCGTCGCGGTCCTGCTCGCGGGATTCAGGCGCCGGATCGACGTCGGCGAGGTCAACGGCGAGCGCTTTCTCGGGATCGCGAGCTGCGGCTTCGACTCCGACGCCAACCGGATAGCGAACGAGGCCCGGCTGATCCGCGGCCCACTCGTCTATGCCTACGCCGCGATCCGGGCCTTGATCCAGTGGAAGCCGGCGCGCTTCGAGATCGTCGAGGACGGCAGCCCACGTAGCTTCAGCGGCTATTCGGTCGCGGTCGCCAACTCGAAGGCCTACGGGGGCGGTATGTTCATCGCCCCCGACGCCGAGCTGGATGACGGGCTGCTCGACGTGATCACGACCTCGGAGGTCTCGAAGCTGACCTTCCTCCGGGGCCTGCCGGACATCTTCAAGGGTGCTCACGTCGAGCGTCCGGAGGTCAGCGTGTCCCGCGCCTCGCGGGTGCGAATCGCGGCGGATCGACCGTTCGCCGTCTACGCCGACGGCGAGCACCTGACCGACCTTCCCGCAACCGTCGAGCTCAGGGCCTCGTCGCTGAGCGTGATCGCGCCCGCCGAGGCGCCCTGAGCCCCGCCCCGCCCCGTGACGTTCATCATCTGGGGCCCGTGAGCTCCCCCGAACCGAAGCGATCGCGGACCTTCGGCCCGCAGCGCCTGCTGGCCCGCGCGGTCGGCCGCCTCAGCCGCCTCAGCGGCCGAGGCGGGGGCACCACCCTGCCCGGCAGGATCCTGCTGCGCGGCGAGCCGGATGCGATCTCCCGCCTCGGGGCGCAGCTCAGCGATGGATCGGCGCTGGTCAGCGCTACAAACGGCAAGACGACCACCGCGGCGATGATCGCGGCGGCACTCTCGGCCGAGGGGCGCAGCCCGGTCCACAACCGGGCCGGCTCGAACATGGCTTGGGGCGTGGCGACCGCGCTGCTGGAGCAGCGCGGTACCGAGGGGCTGTTCGAGGTCGACGAGGCCTGGCTGCCGGCGGTGAGCGCCGAGCTTCATCCGCGGGTCGTCGTCCTCGCCAACCTCTTCCGGGACCAGCTCGACCGCTACGGGGAACTGGAACGCCTCGCCGACGAGTGGGCCGGCGTCGTCGCATCGCTCGAGGCGGAGGGCGCCGCGATCGTGCTCAATGCCGACGATCCCCTGGTCGCGGACCTCGGTCGCGACTCGGCGCTGCGGCGGCGGGCCGGCGTCACCTACTTCGGCATCGAGGATTCGAGCCAGGCCCTGCCCGAGCTTCAGCACGCCCACGACGCCAAGCACTGCCGTCGCTGTGGCGCTCCCTATCGCTACGCGCGGGCGTTCGTCGGTCATCTCGGCCACTACGACTGCCCCAGCTGCGGGGCCGGCCGGCCGACCCCGGACGTGACCGCCGGCTCGATCGAGCTGCTCGGCATGAGCGGGTCGAGATTCGTCGTCGCGACTCGTGATCGGCGGGCGGTCGTCGAGTTGCCGCTCCCGGGCCTCTACAACGTCTACAACGCACTGGCGGCGCTCGCCGCCGCCGTCAGCCTCGGCATCGACCTCGAGCGGGCCGCCGCAGCGCTGTCCGGGATCGAGGCGGTCTTCGGTCGGGTCGAGACGATCGAGGTCGGCGGAACCGCGCTCTCGATCCTGCTGATCAAGAACCCTGTCGGGGCGAACGAGGTGCTGCGCACGCTGCGTCAGGAGTCGCAGGCCAGCGGCCGGCCTCTGGACGTCTGGCTCGCGCTCAACGACCAGATCGCCGACGGCCGCGACGTCTCATGGATATGGGATGCGGACTTCGAGCTGCTCGCAGGGCACGCGGCGCGGGTCACCTGCGCGGGCACCCGCGCCCACGAGCTCGCCCTGCGCCTGAAGTACGCCGGCTGGCCCAGCGAGGGCGTTGAGGTGATCCCGGAGATCGGCCGCTCGATCGACGTCGCGCTGGACGGTGCCGCCGGGCGGCTGTTCGCGCTGCCGACCTACACGGCGCTGATCGAGCTGCGGACCCTGCTGACGCGACGGGGGCACGCGAAGGAGTACTGGCAATGAACGAGCTCTCGCCCGCGCTGTCGTCGATCGGCTCCCGCGTCGCCTGGCACGATGCGGAGTGCGGTGCCTACGGGGCCGACCTCCCGGTCTGGGAGCGGGCCGCGGAGCGCTGCGGCGGCCCGATCCTCGACCTCGGCGCGGGCAGCGGGCGGGTCGCCCTGCACCTCGCCCGCCGCGGTCATCGGGTCGTCGCTGTGGACAGCGATCCCGAGCTGATCGAGGCCCTGGGGGCGCGGGCGGCGGCGCAGGGCCTGCCGGTGACGGCCATCAATGCGGACGTGCGCAGCTTCGAGCGGATCACGAGCTTCGGCCTGATCATCGCCCCGATGCAGCTCGTTCACCTGCTCGGGGGGCCCGCCGGCCGCCGGCGGATGCTGCGCGCCGTCGCCGCCTCGCTTCGAGGAGACGGCGAGTTCTATGCCGCGCTGCTCGATGATCCCCTGCCGCCGCTCGGATCCCCGGCGCCCGATGACCCGGCTCCCCTTCCCGACGTCCGCGAGATCGACGGCTGGATTCACTCGAGCCTGCCGGTGGAGATCCGCGTCGACGACGAGGCGATCGCGATCGAGCGCCTGCGCCAGCTCGTCTCGCCTGAGGGCCGACTGACCGAGCAGACCGACGTCGTCGTGCTCGATCGCCTGACGCCCGATGCGCTGGAGTCCGAGGCTCGGGCCTGCGGGCTGGAGCCGATGCCCCGCCTGCCGATCGTCGAGACCGACAGCCACGTCGGCTCGGTCATCGCGCGCATGCGGAGGGTGCGATGAGCGAGCTCGAGCTGCGGATGATCGCGCTCTACCCGGAGCAGATGAACATCTATGCCGACCGCGGCAACGTGATCTTCCTCAGACGTCGCTGCGAGTGGCGTGGGATCCGCTTCAGCTACGCCGCTGTGGGCCCGGGCGAGAACTTCGACCCGGGGGCGCACGACCTGCTCTACATCGGGGGTGGCCAGGACCGTGACCAGCGTGCGGTGGCCGGCGACATGCTGGCGACCAAGCGGGACTCGATCGCGGCCGCAATCGAAAGCGACGCGGCCGTGCTGGCCGTCTGCGGCGGCTACCAACTGCTCGGGCGCAGCTACGAGCTCGAGGACGAGCGCATCGAGGGCCTCGGGATCGCGGAGATGACGACGGTCCGCGAGCCCGGCGAGCGACTGATCGGCAACGTGTCGATCGAGGTCGACCTCGGCGGCGGCCCGCGTGTGCTCGCCGGATTCGAGAACCACGGTGGCCGCACCTACCTCGACCCCGACGCGCAGCCACTGGGCCGGGTCCTGGCCGGGAACGGCAACAACGGACGGGACGGGCTCGAGGGAGTGCGGGTCCGAAACGCGATCGGAACCTACCTGCACGGCCCCCTGCTGCCGAAGAACGCCTGGCTCGCCGATCACCTGATCGAGCTGGCGATCGCCCGGGGAACCGGCTCCGCTGTGGAGCTGGCGCCGCTCGACGATCACCTCGAGCTCGCCGCCCACCGCTCCGCCCGGATGGCCGCGGAGGGTCGATCGGCGCGCTAGGCGCCGCTCGACCCGAAGCCCCCAGTGCCCCTCTCGCTCGACCCGAGGCCTGGAGACTCGACCGGCGTCGCCTCGGCGAACGGCGTGATCACGAGCTGCGCTATCCGGTCGCCGGTCTCGACGATGAACGGGGACTCGCGGTCGGTATTGAGCAGCAACACGCGCAACTCCCCCCGGTAGCCGGCGTCGATCAGCCCCGGCGCGTTGACGAGCGCGATCCCGTGCCGGGCGGCGTTCCCGCTTCGCGGCAGCACCAGCCCGGCATGGCCCGGCGGTATCTCGATCGCGATCCCGGTCCCGATGGGGGCCCTCTCCCCCGGTCCGATTCGCCCGGCCTCGGCCGCATAGAGGTCGAGGCCCGCGTCGCCCGGATGAGCGCGGGTCGGCAGGCGGCCCTCCGGCCGAAGGATCGTGACCGGGAGCTGCATGCCGCCTAGGCCGGACCCGGGCTCCGACCGTGGCCGTTGTCCCCCTCCGGCTCTCCGTTCAGCTCGAAGGGCTGGAAGCGGTGCGCGATCGCCGCCGGGATCCGGGCGCGGACCCTGACCCCCTCTGCGCCGTCCTCGCGCAGGAGCGGCCCGGCGACGGAGTGCAGCTCGCTGAGCGCGGCGCCCTCCTCGTACGGGATCAGCAGCTCCATCGGGCGCAGGGTCTGGTTGAACGCCAGCTCGATCGCGTCGAGCAGCTCCGGGATCCCCTCGCCGCTCTCTGCCGAGACCCCGAGCGCCTCGCGCTCGCCGACCAGCAGGCGTGAGCGCTCGTCTTCGTCGAGCAGGTCGAGCTTGTTGTAGACGAGCAGCCTGGGCGCCCGGTCGGCGCCGATCTCCTCGAGCACGCTGTCGGCGGCGGCCATCGCCGCCGCACGCTCCTCCGGCGGGTCGGAGGCATCGACGACGTGAACCACGAGGTCAGCCAGCACGGTCTCCTCGAGCGTCGCCTTGAAGGCGTCGACCAGCTGGTGGGGGAGCTTGCGGATGAAGCCGACCGTGTCGGTCAGCAGGTAGCGGCGCCCGTGGTGCTCGTAGGCCCGGGTGGTGGGATCGAGCGTATGGAAGAGGCGGCCCCCGACCCCCACCTCGGCCCCGGTGATCGCGTTCAGCAGCGTCGACTTGCCCGCATTCGTATAGCCGGCGAGCGCCACCGTGGGAAGTGCCGAGCGCTCCCGCGCCGCGCGCATCGTGCTCCGGTTGCGCTCGAGGTGATCGAGCCGCCGCCGGAGCGCGCTGATCCTGTCTCTCGCCAGCCGGCGATCGGTCTCGATCTGTGACTCGCCCGGGCCGCGGGTGCCGATCCCACCGCCGAGGCGCTCGAGGTGGGTCCACAGGCCGCGCATCCGTGCGAGGTTGTACTCGAGCTGGGCGAGCTCGACCTGGAGCTTGCCCTCGGCGCTGTGGGCGTGGTCGGCGAATATGTCGAGGATCACGGCCGTCCTGTCGACAACCGGGACGCCGAGCTGCTGCTCGAGGTTCCGCTCCTGACGAGGCGCGAGCTCGTCGTCGCAGGCGACCAGGTTGGCGTCGGCCCGCTTGATCTCCTGCGCGAGCTCGGCGAGCTTGCCGCGACCGAGATAGCGATCGGGGTCGGGCTCGGAGCGCCGCTGGACCATCTCACCCGCGGTCGCGACCCCCGCTGTCCGCAGCAGCTCCTTGAGCTCGGCGAGTGGGTCGCCGTCGGGGGCAGCATCGCTGACCCCGATCGCAAGCGCCCGCTGGCGAGCCCGGGGGTTGCGGACCCCCGCCGGCAGGGTGCCGTTCGCTGCCCGCCCTTCGTGCTCGCCGGCCTCGGATCCCATCCCAACCAGTGTAGGAGAGGCCCCCGCCGTCGCCCAGCAATGGGCCCGGGACCTCACCCGATCGCCGCAGCCGTCAGGCTGTAGGGCGGTGCAGGCCGACTGATGGGCAGCTTCTCTGAGCAGACGATCATCGACGCCCCGAGGGAGCGGGTCTGGGAGGTCTTGGCCGAGATCGGATCGATCGAGCGCTGGAACCCCGGCGTCAAGCGCTCCTACGCGACCTCACCCAAGCCGGGTGGCGAGGGGGCGACGCGCCACTGCGACCTGCAGCGGGCCAGCGGCAGGCCCGCTGGACACCTCGAGGAGCGCGCCTTCGACTGGCGCGAGCTGGAGGGCTTCCGGATCGAGATCACCGAGAGCAGCCTTCCGTTCAGATCAGCGGTCGTCTCGTTCTCGCTCGCCGATGCGGAACGCGGAACCCGGGTCACGGTCAGCCCCGATTACGCGCTGCGGTACGGGCCGCTCGGCAGCCTGCTCGACCTCGTCGCCGTTCGCCGCCAGTACGCCAGGGGCATGCGAGCGCTGCTCGACGGCTTGAAGAGGTACGTCGAGAGCGGCGAGCGCTCCTGACCGACGGCCGGCTAGCCGCAACGAGGTGGATCGGCCGGGGTCCGGCGCAACTCGATGTCGCTGACGTATGGGAGCGCACCGGCCGCGCAGGCATTGGCGATCGCGCGTCGAGCCGCCTCCCCGCGGGCCCTGCGCGTGTAGTCGGTTGCTGTGACCAGCAGCCCGTGGCCGGCGACCCGGCGCAGCTCGCGCGTCGCCGCGCGCGTGCGGCGGGCGCCGTTGACCCGGTAGCGGCCCCGGTCGAAGTCGTAGCTTCCGGTCACGTCCTCGCGGTTCCAGCCGTCGAGATAGGGGATCAGCGGGTCGATGATCCGGTAGCCGTTCTGCGCGAACAGCAGCTCTCCCTCCGCCTCGACGAGGGCGGACAGCCGCGCGACCAGCTCTCGCATCCCCCGTGCCTGGCGACGGTGGCTCTCGATCATGTCGACGTTGTCGAGAAACAGGCCGTCGAAGCCCTTGGCGAGGAGCCGCGGCGCGATTCGAGCGGCGATCTCCCGCC
>Ga0210084_1000037_pt1 | contig 16049 bp, 16 predicted proteins | sample China_Galinas_Co_3_FD_184863 | JGI IMG/M metagenome (GOLD analysis project Ga0210084, IMG submission 184863) | Wetland microbial communities from San Francisco Bay, California, USA, that impact long-term carbon sequestration -... | ecosystem: Environmental > Aquatic > Marine > Wetlands ... | reverse complement strand
GCTGCAAGGAGCGCCGCGAGTGCCGCCGCAACTATCCGGGCGCGCGGGGATTGCAGGGAGGCCCGCCGGCTCATCCGCGCCTACGATAGTCAGCGCCGCTCTTCGCCCTCGGCGGCTCGACCATGCGCGTAGCCGTACTCAGCGACATCCACGCAAACCTCCCGGCCCTCGAGTCGGTCCTCGAGGACATCGAGGAAACCGACGTCGAGGAGCGCTGGTGCCTCGGCGACGTAGTCGGCTACGGCGCCAGCCCCGAGCAGTGCACCGCTCTGGTCCGCGAGCGCTGCGACGTGTGCCTGGTCGGCAACCACGACCTCGCTGTGCTGGGCGAGCTCGACACCTCGACCTTCAGCGGCGCCGCGGCCGCGGCCGTCGAGTGGACCGCCGAACGGCTGGACGAACCGGCGCGGAGCTTCCTCTCCTCGCTCGCCCCGGCGGATACCAGCCGGCCGGCCGCTCTCTACCACGCCTCACCGCGCGACCCGATCTGGGAGTACGTGCTGTGGCCCGAGCAGGCGGCCGAGTGCCTGGCGGTCCAGGAGCGGCGGGTGAGCCTGATCGGTCACTCGCACGTGGCGCTGTTCTTTTCGCTGCCGGAGGACGAGCGACTCCGCTCGCCGGCGACCGAGGCGCGCGGCTGGCAGGCGGGCGCCGGGACGCGCCTCGAGATCAGCGACGGCCGCTGGCTGATCAACCCGGGGAGCGTCGGCCAGCCCCGCGACGGAGACCCGCGGGCGGCGTGGCTCGAGCTCGATACGGAGGCCTGGGAGGCGACCTACCACCGGATCGCCTACGACGTGGAGAGGGCCGCCGCGGCGATCGAGGCAACGGACCTCCCGGCACACCTGGCGAAGCGACTGTTCGTGGGGCGATGACCGCGCAGCTAGACTCGAACGGATGATCACAGTCCGCCTGATCGGGGCCGCGGCAGTCGCGCTCGCCGCGCTCGCCGCCGCCGGCTGTGGCTCCTCCGGCGCGGAGATCCCAAGCGGCAAGTCGGAGGCGCTGCTCGCTGATCTCGACACACTCCAAGCCGCGATCGCGGCGGAGGACTGCACCGGCGCCGACGCCACGCTGGCGGCGCTCAACGACACTGCCGGCTCGCTCTCGGGCGACGTCGGCGACGGGCTCGACGAGTTGCTCGGCAAGCTGACCGACCTCGTCGACGAGCGCTGCGGTGAGATCGCCACGACGACGACGGAGACGACCACGACCACGACCGAGCCGACGACCACGACGGAGACGACCACGGATCCGACCAGCACGACGACCGACACGACGACCACGACCACGACCGAGCCGACGACCACGACCGAGACCACCACCACCGGCGGTGGCGGCGGCAGCGGCGGCACGGGCCCATCATCGAGAGACGGGCGCGGCGGCTGATGGCGGCCGGGACGATCGCGGATCGCTACGCGCTGGAGGACCGGCTCGGCTCGGGAGGCATGTCGACCGTCTATCGGGCGACCGACGAGGTGCTCGAACGGACGGTCGCGGTCAAGGTGCTGGCCGAGCACCTCTCCGACGACGAGAAGTTCGTCGCCCGATTCCGCCGTGAGGCGCTGGCGGTCGCGAAGCTCGTCCACCCGAACATCGTCCAGGTCTACGACACCGGGGTCGACGGGGGCCGCCACTTCATCGTCATGGAGTACGTCGAGGGGCGCTCGGGCGCGCAGCTGCTCCAGCGACAGGGAAAGCTCGATCCCGCTACAGCGGTCGCGATCGCGGCCGATGCCTGCGCCGGTCTCGAGTACGCACACAAGCAGGGCATCGTCCACCGCGACGTCAAGCCCGGGAACCTGATGGTGATCGGCGGCCCCGCCGCGCCCGGCTCGGGCGAGAAGATGACCGTCAAGCTCGCCGACTTCGGGATTGCCCGAGCCGCCGAGCAGACCCGTCTGACGTTGGTCGGCTCGGTGGTTGGCACCGCGGCTTATCTGTCGCCCGAGCAGTCACGCGGCGACGAGGCGACCGGCGTCAGCGACGTCTACTCGCTCGGAGTCGTCACCTACCAGCTGCTCACCGGCCGGCTGCCCTACGAGGGCAACAGCCTCGCCGAGCTGGCGATCCGCCGCGAGAACGAGCGGCCACTGCCACCGTCCAGCTACGAGCCCGACGTGCCCGAGGAGCTCTCCGCTGCGGTTCTGCGCGCGCTCGAGAACGATCCAGCGGACCGCTATTCGAGCGCGCTCGAGCTCGCCGCGGCGCTGCGGGCCGGGCTCGAGGGGATCGCACCGTCATCGGAGGCGCCGACCCGGGCCCTCGGAGCGGGGTCGACCGCGGCGACCCGGGTCGTCCCCCGTGAGGAGGAGAGGACGCCGACGGCCCCGGCCCGCCGCCGGGAGGCCGCCCGGCCGGCCGCACGGCCCGCTCCACAACCGGCTCAGCGCCGCGCCCGCAGGTCGGCCTTCTCGCGAATCCTCAGTGCGATCGGCGGCATCCTGCTGATCGCCGCGGTCGCCGGGATCGTCGCCGCGGCGATCCTGCTGCTCACCGACGCCGGCACCAACACCGACGCGGGGCAGTTCATCAGCGACAACCTCGACGAGCTGATCACCAACATCGAGGACTACATCAGGCAGAACACAGGGGGCTGAGGCCCCGGGCCTCGGAGCCTCGGGCCCGAGGACCGGATCGTGCCTCAGCGCTCGCCGGCCGCCTCCCAGGGCGTCGCGCCGGCCAAGACGGCCGCGCGGTAGGCCTCGAAGCCGGCCGCCGCGATCGCTCGCCGGGCGCGGCTGACGATCGCCTCGGTGTAGACGAGGTTGTGCAATGTGATGAGCCGGACGCCGCTCAACTCCTCCGCGCGCGACAGGTAGTGGACGTAGCCGCGACTGAGCCGGGCGCACGCCGGACACGGACAGCCCTCGACCAGCGGGCCGTGCTCGCCCGCCTCTCGACGGTTGCGCAGGTCGAAGCGGAACCTGCTCGCCGGGCGCGGGGCCAGCGCCATCCCGTGGCGCCCGAGACGGGTCGGCACCGCGCAGTCGAAGCTGTCGATCCCGCGGGCGATGCCCTCGAGGAGATCGTCGGGCTCACCGATGCCGAGCAGATGCTTGGGCGCCTCGGCCGGCAGCCCGGCGAGGGTCATGTCGAGCACCGAGCGCATCTCCTCCTTGTCGCGGCCGAGGGTCCCGCCGATCGCCAGGCCATCGACCCCCGAAGCCGACACGACCGCGGCCGACTCCCGGCGGAGGTCCTCGTGGACGCCGCCCTGGACGATCCCGAACACCGCCTGGCGGTCCGGCCCGTGGTCGCGATGCCAGTCCAGGCAGCGCTCCAGCCACCGGTGCGTGCGCTCCATCGAGCGGGCGGTGTAGTCGCGGTCGGCGCGATAGGGCGTGCACTCATCGAAGACCAGGGCGATGTCGGAGCCGAGCATCGCCTGCACCTCCATCGATCGCTCCGGGGAGAGGAACTGCTCGGCTCCGTCGATGTAGGAGCGGAAGCGGACGCCCTGCTCGCTGATCTCGAGCACGCCGCCGTCGAGCGGCGGGCGGCCGCGGCGCCCCTTGACCTCATCGGCCACCGCCCCGTGCGCGAGCGAGAAGACCTGGAAGCCACCGGAGTCGGTGATGATCGCGCCCGGCCAGTCCATGAACGAGTGCAGGCCCCCGAACTCGGCGATCCGCTCGGCGCCGGGAGTCAGCATCAGGTGGTAGGTGTTGCCAAGCACCATCTCGTAGCCGAGCTCCGCCACCTCGGGCGACAGCAGGCCCTTGACCGAGCCCCTGGTCGCGAGCGGGACGAAGGCCGGCGTCTCAACGCTGCCGTGCGCCGTCTGCAGACGGCCGGCGCGCGCCTCGCCCTCGCGAGCCGAGATCTCGAAGCTGAGTCGCTCGGGCTGCTGCCTCATTGGAGGGCAATCTATTGGCGCCGCACGGGGCGCGAAAACGAGACGGGGCCCGGAGTACCCCGGGCCCCGTCTCGGCTACCGCGATCCTCGCGGTCTAGTCCTGCTCGGTTGCGTTGCCCTCGATCGGGCCGGAGCCGATCTCGACGCGGTGCGGCTTGCGCTCCTCGGGCTTCGGGATCCGCACCTCGAGGACGCCCCGGTCGAAGCTTGCGACGACTCGATCGGCGTCGATCCCCTCCGGCAGCGTCAGCGAGCGGGAGAAGCGGCCGAAGCTCCGCTCGATCCGGTGATAGCCGCGATCCCGCTCCTCGCGGGAGTCGCTGCGCTCGCCCGAGATCGTCAGGACACGGTCCTTGACCTCGATCGAGATCTCGTCCTCGTCGACGCCCGGCAGATCGGCGGTCAGGACCAACTCGCCGTCAGTCTCGGCGAGGTCCATCGGCGGGATCCACCGCCGGGCGCCGCCGTTCGGCCGCCCCCCGAAGAAGCTATCGAACATCCGGTTGACCTCCGACTGCAGCGAGTCGACCTCGACCGCCGGGTCCACACGTACCAATGCCATTTCCTACCTCCGGTAAGTGGTTTCCATTCCAGCTCCCCATCCAGGTTCGCATGTGCCCGCCAGAATAAAACCTGAGTCGCTTCCTGTCAAGACTTCTAGTCCCATACGCATCAGCTCGGGCGCCCTGCGATCCGGCCCGGGCGGCGGGTGGCGGCGATCGGGCGACCCCCTCCGCGCGCAGGCGCAGCCGAGCACGGTGGGGGTGATCGCCGACAGGCCCCGCCGCGACAGGCAACCGAAGACCGGGCGGAGGAGCCTCAGCTCCCCAGCAGGCTGTGCCCGGTCATCCCCGGAGGCTGCTCGACCCCGAGCAGGGCGAGCGCCGTCGGTGAGACGTCCGCGAGGATGCCGCCCTCGGCGAGGGTCACGTCGGCGACCGTCACCAGCAGCGGAACCGGATTCGTCGTGTGCGCCGTGTTCGGCGACCCGTCGTCGTTGAGCATGTGCTCGGCGTTGCCGTGGTCGGCGGTGATCATGCAGGCACCGCCTCCGGAATGGACCGCCGTTACCACCTCGCCGAGGCACCGATCCACGGTCTCGACCGCCTCGACGGCGGCGGGGATGTCCCCGGTGTGGCCGACCATGTCGGGGTTCGCGAAGTTGATCACGCCGAAGCGAAAGCCCTCCCCCTCAGCGGCCTCCCCCTCCCAGGCCGAGCAGAAGGCCCCGCTGGCGGCGACCGCGCTCATCTCCGGCTTCTGATCGTAGGTCGGGACCTCACGCGGCGAGTCGACCAACGCCCGCTGCTCGCCGCGCCACTCGCGCTCGCGCCCGCCGTTGAAGAAGTAGGTGACGTGCGCGTACTTCTCGGTCTCGGCGACGTGCAGCTGCGTGCCGTCGGACTCGGAGATCACCTCGGCGATCGTCGTCGCCGGCTCGCGCGGCGGAAACGCCACCGGATACGGCCACCCCGCCCGATACTCGGTCATCGTCGTCACGTCGAACGGGCCGGCCCCGCGATCGAACTCGTCGAAGTCCGCCTCACCCAGCGCCGCGACCATCTCCCGCATCCGATCGGGGCGGAAGTTGAAGGTGAGGATCACATCACCCTCCGCGATCCCGTCGTAGTCGCCGATCACCGTCGGCTTCACGAACTCGTCCGTCTCCCCCGACTCGTACGAGGTCCGCACCGCCGTAACCGCATCGTCGGCCGCGAGGCCGCGGGCGTGCACGATCGCGTCGAAGGCGAGCTTCATCCGCTCCCAGCGCCGGTCCCGGTCCATGCCCCAGAAGCGGCCGCCGACGGTCCCGATCCGGCCGGCGCTGCGCAGCCACCGCTCGACCTCCTCGATGTAGGCCGGACCGCCGGTCGGACTCGTGTCGCGCCCGTCGGTGAACGCGTGCAGGACGAGGTCGGGGACCCCCTCCCTCGCAGCCAGCTCGATGCAGGCCTCGATGTGCTCCCAGCCGGAGTGGACGCCACCGTCGGAGACGAGGCCGATCAGGTGCAGGCGACCCCGCGGGCTCGAGCGAGCGCGTCGGCATGCGGCGAGCAGCGCCTCGTTCTCGAAGAACGAGCCGTCCGCGATCGCATCGTCGATCCGGGCGAGATCCTGCTTGACGATCGCGCCGGCGCCGAGGTTCAGGTGTCCGACCTCGGAGTTGCCCATCTGCCCGTCCGGCAGCCCGACGTCGCGACCCGAGGCCGAGAGGCTGGTGTGCGGGTAGCCGGCCCAGAGGCTGTCGAAGACCGGCGTCTCCGCCCGATCGATCGCGTTGCCGGGCCCCGGAGCGGCGAGGCCCCAGCCGTCGAGGATGACCAGCGCCAGCGACGGCACCGGGATCGAGCCGGCTCCCTGGGGCAGCTCGCTCATGCGGCCTCGACGATCGCTGCGAAGTCCTCCGCGTCGAGGCTGGCTCCACCGACGAGCGCGCCGTCGATCTCGTCCTGGCCGAGCAGCTCGGCGGCGTTCTGTGGCTTCACCGATCCGCCGTACAGGATCCGCACGCGAGCGCTCGCCGACTCGCTGCGGGAGCCGAGCAGGGCGCGAATGAAGCCACAGGCATCGTCGGCCTGCTCGGGCGTCGCCGTGCGCCCCGTTCCGATCGCCCAGATCGGCTCGTAGGCGACGACGACGTCGGCGAGCCGATCATCGGCGACCCGGGAGAGGCCGGCGTCGATCTGGCGCCGCAGCACCCGGTCGGTCTGATCTCCGTCCCGCTCCTCCTCCGTCTCGCCGCAACAGAGGATCGGGGTCAGGCCGGCCTCGAGCGCCGCCGGGACCTTGCGGGCGAGCGCCTCGTCGGTCTCGCCGAACATCTGCCGGCGCTCCGAGTGCCCGAGAATCACCGCCGAGGCGCCTGCGTCGAGCAGCATCGGGGCCGAGACCTCGCCCGTGAACGCGCCCTGCGACTCGAAGTGCATGTTTTGGGTGGCGACCGCGACCGCAGTACCAGCGCACAGCTCGGCGACGCTCGGAACGGCGAGAAAGGACGGGCAGATCACGACCTCGCAGTCGGAGTCCTCGATCAGCGGCAGCAGGGCGGCGCAGAAGGCCTCGGACTCGACGATCGTCTTGTGCATCTTCCAGTTCGCCGCGATCAGCGGCACGCGATCGCTCACTCTTGATCACCGCTGTCGATCAGCGCCTCGACCCCCGGGAGCGCCTTGCCCTCGAGCAGCTCGAGCGAGGCGCCGCCGCCGGTCGAGAGCCAGCTGACCTCGTCGGCGAGCCCGAACTGCGCCAGGGCCGCGGCGGAGTCACCGCCGCCGACCACGGTCATCGCATCGGAATCGGCCACGGCCTCGGCGACTGCCCGGGTCCCGGCCGCGAACGGCGCCAGCTCGAAGGCTCCCATCGGGCCGTTCCAGAACACCGTCCCGGCCCCGGCGATCACCTCGGCGTAGGCGCGCGCCGTCTCGGGGCCGATGTCGAGCCCCATCATGCCCGCGGGAACGTCCACTCCGGCCAGCGGCTGCGGCTCGGCCTCGGCCGAGAACCCGTCACCGAGCACCAGGTCGGTGGGCAGCATCAGCTCGCAGTCGGACTCGGCCGCGCGATCGAGAACCCCGCGGGCAAGCTCGATCCCTGCCTCCTCGACCAGCGAGTCGCCGGTCTCATGGCCCATCGCCCTGAAGAAGCTGAAGCACATCGCGCCACCGATCAGGACCGCGTCGGCGATCTCGAGGAAGCGCTCGATGACGCCGATCTTGTCGGAGACCTTGGCGCCGCCGATGACGACGGCCAGCGGGCGCTCGGGATCGTCCAGAACCGAGGTCAGGGCCCGCACCTCGCGCTCCAACAGCAGCCCGGCGTACGCGGGCAGGTGGTGGGCCACCCCCTCGGTCGAGGCGTGAGCGCGGTGCGCGGCCCCGAAGGCATCGTTGACGTAGAGGTCGGCTAGCCCCGCCAGGGCCTCGGCCAGGTCGCCGTCGTTGCTCGTCTCGCCCGGCTCGAAGCGCGTGTTCTCGAGCAGCAGGACCTCGCCCGAGTCGAGCCCGGCGACGACGGCCTCGACCTCCTCGCCGACCACCGCGGGAGCCACCGGGACGAAGGTCCCGAGCGCCTCCGCGAGCCGAGCCGCCACCGGGGCCATCGACAGGTCGGGGTCGCGATCCTCCGGCCGGCCCAGGTGTGAGCAGAGCACGACCGAGGCGCCGGCCTCGCGAAGCAGCTCGATCGTCGGCACAGCGGCCGTGATCCGCGCGTCGTCCCTGACCACACCCCCCTCCAGCGGCACGTTGAAGTCGGCCCGCACCAGGACCCGCTTGCCGGCGACGGGAGCGTCCCGGACCGATGCCTTCGCGAATCGGCCCCGGGCCTCCACCGCTTTCTCCGATGCCGCCATCAGCCGAGCGCCGGACGCCCCTAGGGAAGCACTTTCGTCGCCAGCTCGACGACCCGGTTCGCGTAGCCCCATTCGTTGTCGTACCAGGTGATCACCTTGACGAGCGTGCCCTCCATGACCATCGTCTGGCCGGCATCGAAGATCGAGCTGTGCGGGTCCTTGACGATGTCGGTGGAGACGATCGGGTCCTCGGTGTAGGCGAGGATCCCGGCCAGCTCGCCCTCGGCCGCCGCCCGCATCGCGTCGTTGATCTGCTCGGGCGAGGTCTCGCGCGCAACCTCGACGGTGAGGTCGACGACCGACCCGGTCGCCGTTGGGGCGCGCACCGCGCAGCCGTTGAGCTTGCCGTCCAACTCCGGCAGGACCAGGCCGACGGCCTTCGCGGCACCGGTGGTCGTCGGGATCAGGTTCAGCGCCGCCGCCCGCGCTCGGCGGAGGTCCTTGTGCGGCATGTCCTGGAGGCGCTGATCGGCCGTGTAGGCATGGATCGTGGTCATCAGCCCACGCTCGATGCCGACCGTGTCATTCAGCACCTTCGCGACCGGAGCCAGGCAGTTGGTCGTGCAGGATGCGTTCGAGATGATGTCGTCGCTGCTGGGGTCGTAGTCCTCGAAGTTGACGCCGAGCGCGACGGTCACGTCCGGGTCGGTCGCCGGCGCCGAGATGATCACCTTCTTGGCGCCGGCCGCCAGGTGCTTGGCGGCGTCGTCCCGCTTGGTGAAGAAGCCGGTCGACTCGATCACGACGTCGACGCCGAGCTCGCTCCAGGGAAGGTCGGCCGGATCGCGCTCGGAGAGGACCCGGATCTCGTCACCGTCGACGGTCAGCGAGGCGTCGCCGACCGAGACGCGGCCGGGGAAGCGACCGAGGATCGAGTCGTACTTGAGCAGGTAGCCGAGCGTCTCGGCATCGGTCAGATCGTTGACGGCAACGATCTCGACGTCGGCGCCGGATTCGTGCGCGGCGCGGAACAGATTGCGCCCGATCCGGCCGAAGCCGTTGATGCCGACCTTGACTCCCATTCAGTCCCTCCTAGCGAGTGGTGACAGTTGAAACTTGCTTGCCCAGGGGGCACGCTGCAACCTAACGAGTCGGGGGCGGTGCCGCTGTGCCGTCAGTCGCCGCGCGGCGTCCAGCGGAACCAGCGCAGCGCCACCAGCAGCCCGGCAACGCCCCAGACCGCGATCACCGCGAGGTGGCCCCACTCGATCCCGGGGCCGCTCGTCGCCGGGTCGAAGGCCGCGAAGAAGGCCTCGAAGAAATGCCGGATCGGGAACAGGTCCGCGAACTGCAGCACCCCGGCCGGGATCTCGGTCTCGGGAATGAACACACCGGAGAGGAAGTAGAGCGGCAGCACGGTGGCGTTGGTGATCGCCGGTGCGGCGTCCTCGCTCGGAATCGCGGCGCTCAATGCGAAGCCCAGCGAGCAGAACGAGAAGGCGCCGACCAGCAGGGTCACCACCAGCCCCGGCAGGGTGTTGGTCGGCACCGCGACGTCGAAGAAGATCGCCCCCAGCGCCGTGACCAGGACGACCATCAGCGCGGCGACGACGATCGAGTTGCCGACCCGGCCCGCGATGAAGGCCCAGGCGGGAAGCGGCGTGCCGCGGAAGCGCTTCAGGCGACCGGCCTCACGGGCGACCACGAGGTTCATTGCGAGGCTGACCAAGGTTGCCGAGACGACGGCGAGGGTGATGATCCCAGGCACGTAGTAGGTCGCGATCTTGACCCCGAGCTCCTCGATCTCCTGATTCCCGAACAGGCCGGCGAACAGGAACAGGAAGATCACCGGGAAGATCACGGTGAAGAAGACCGAGGCGGGGTTCCGCCAGAAGATCCGCTGGTCGTAGCTGAACTGGTGCAGGGCCATCGCCGCGGCGCTCATTGGTCCCCCGTCAGGTCGAGATAGACGTCCTCGAGGCTCGGCCTGTGGACCTCGAGCCGGTCGAGCTCGATCCCGCGCCGCAGCGCCCAGCCGGTGAGCTGATTGAGAACCGCGGTCGGATCCACGGTCCGCAGCGTCAGCCTGCCGTTGCCGGCGGCGGTCGCCGCGCCGACCTCGGCCGGGAGGTCCCCGCGCCGGAACGGCTCGGGCAGGCCGAAGCTGATCTCGCTGGCCGCCTCCCCCCTACCCCCGATCTCGTCCGGAGCCCCCTCGCCGACGATCGCGCCGGCGGCGATCACCGCGACCCGATCCGCGAGCGCCTGGGCCTCGTCCATGTAGTGGGTCGTCAGAAAGACGGTCTTGCCGAGATCCCGGAGCCCGCTGACGACCTCCCAGAAGCGCCGTCTGGCGCTCGGGTCGAAGCCGGTCGTCGGCTCGTCGAGAAACAGCATCTCGGCGTCCCCGATCAGGGCGACGCCGACGTCGAGCCGGCGCTGCTGGCCGCCCGAGAGCCGGCCCGCCCGCTGGTCGGCCTGGGCGGCGAGGCCGATCAGCTCGATCGTCGCCTCGACCTGCCGCGGGCGCCGGTAGTAGCCCGCGTACATCCGCAGGGTCTCACGCACGCTCAGCTTCGGCTCCATCCGGCACTCCTGCAGGACGATCCCGACCCGCTCCCGCCAGGCCCGATCGGCGGTGGCGGGATCGCGGCCGAGCACGCGGACCTCCCCCCCGCTCCGCCGCCGATAGCCCTCGAGGATCTCGACAGTGGTCGTCTTGCCGGCACCGTTCGGGCCGAGGAACGCGAAGATCTCGCCACGACGCACCTCGAGATCGATCCCGCGGACCGCCTCGATCGGGCCGTAGGCCTTGCGCAGGTCCCGGGCGCTGATCACCACCTCGCTCATCGCCCCGGATTATGGGCGATGCCGACCGGTCGGCACCGCCCTCCCTACCCCGCCTTGTTGAGACGCCCGTGGATCTCACGGGCCAGCTTGCCCGGAATCCCCGGGACCGCCTCGAGCTCCTCGCGGCTCGCCTCGACGACCCGCTCCGGCGACCCGAAGTGACCGAGCAGGGCCCGCTTGCGGGCCGGCCCGACGCCGGGAAGGTCGTCGAGGACCGAGCCCGTCATCGCGCGGCCACGGCGGCGTCGGTGGCCCTCGAGGGCGAAGCGATGGGCCTCGTCCCGCACCCGCTGCAGCAGCCGCGATGCCTCGGAGTCGGGTCGGATCGGCAGCGGCCGTGAGCTGCCCGGCACGTAGACCTCCTCGAGCCGCTTGGCCAGGGAGATCACCTTCGCGCCGCGCTCGATCAGCGGCTGCAGCGCCTTGATTCCGGCGGCGAGCTGGCCCTTGCCGCCGTCGATCACGACCAGGCCGGGGAACGCCGCGAAGCTCTCGTCGAGCTCCGCGTCATGCGGCGACAGATCGGACTCGGCAACGAAGCGCGACATCCGCCGTCCGAGCACCTCGCCGATCGAGGCGAAGTCGTCGGGGCCGGCCCCGCCCTCGCGGCCGCGAATGTTGAACCGGCGGTAGTGCTCGCGCTTCGGGGCGCCGCCCTCGAATACGACCATCGAGGCGACGGTGTGCTCGGGCCCGGTGTTCGAGATGTCGTAGCCCTCTATCCGGATCGGGATCTCGTCCATCCCGAGCTCCTCGGCCAGCTCGGCCAGCGCCGCGGTCCGCTCCGCCCGCCGCCGCTCCTTGCGGAGGCGGTCCTGCGCCAGGGCGAGGGCGGCGTTGCGCTCGGCGAGCTCCCGCAGGCGGCGCTTGTCCCCCCGCTCGGCGGCCCGGACCTCGACCTTGGTGCCGCGCCGCTTCCCGAGCGCCTCGGCGAGCAGGTCGGTGCGGTCGGTTAGCTCCGGCCCGACCACCACCAGGGGCGGCACCGCCGGCGAAGCCTCGTAGTACTGCGCGACGAACTGCTCGGCGACCTCGCCGAGGTCGCGACCGCCCCGATTATCGAGGTAGAAGCCCTGGCGCTCGGCGAGCACGCCGTCGCGGACCTGGAAGACCTGGGCGTTGGCGTCCTCGCCCTCGGCGGCAACGCCGATCAGGTCGGCGGTTCCCACGTTCTCACCCGCAACCCGCTGCCGCTCCATCAGCGATCGCACGGCGGCTAGCCGATCCCGGAACAGCGCCGCCCGCTCGTATCCCTGCTCGGACGCGGCCCGCTCCATCTTCTGCTCGAGGTCGCGCTCGACGTCCCGGTAGCGGCCGCCGAGAAAGCGCCGGATCGAGTCGATGCTGCGCATGTACTCGTCGCGGTCCACGTAGCCGACGCAGGGCGCCCCGCAGCGCTTGATGTAGTAGTCGAGGCACGGCACTCCGGAGCGGCGACCGGGGGTAGGGCCGTCGCAGGTCCGGTACTGGAAGAGCTTGCCGAGCAGCTCGAGCGTCTCGCGCACCCTGCGCGCGGTCGCGTAGGGACCAAAGTAGACGCGGCTCGGACGATGCCGCTCGCGGGTGAAGTAGACCCGCGGGAACTCCTCGTCGAGCGAGATCCCGATGTAGGGATAGGACTTGTCGTCGCGGAGCTTGACGTTGAGCAGCGGCCGGTGACGCTTGATGAACTGCTGCTCGGTGATCAACGCCTCAGCCTCGGTCTCGGTCACGAGGAAGTCGATCGAGGTGATCGTCTCGGCGAGCATCCCGAGGGTCGAGCGGCTGGAGAAGTGGCTGGCGACGCGCTTACGGATCGATCGCGACTTGCCGACGTAGACGACGCGGCCGTCGGCGTCGGCGAGGATGTAGACGCCGGGCGCGTCCGGCAGTCGCCGTCGCTGCTCCGCCAGCCGGTCTTCGGCTCCGGCCTCCAGCCCGGAGGCTCCGTTTCCGCTGCTCGATTCCACGGCCTAACTGTAGGCTGCCGGGCCTTCACCCAAACCGCTTCCGCCAGGCTGCCGCGGGGGCCCGAGGAGGAACGATGCGCGAGACCACGCCGCCGCCGGAGCTGAACAACATCCTGCTCTCCCAGGACGGGGACGTCGGAACGATGACCCTGAACCGGCCCGACCAGCTCAACTCGTTCGACCCAGCGACGATCGAGGAGCTGATGGTCGTCTCCGCCTGGCTCGCCGATCGGGCCCCCTACCGGGCCCTGATCGTGACCGGTGCGGGCCGCGGATTCTCAGCCGGGGGCGACGTGACGATGTTCCGCCAGGGGGTCGAGGACCCCGATGCCGATCTGCCCTCGCAGGTTCGCCACGGCGCCGACGTGCTCCATCAGGCGATCGTCGACTTCAAGCGGATCCCTTATGCGGTGGTCGCGGCCGTCAACGGCCCGGCCGCCGGGGCCGGCTTCTCGCTGGCATTGATGTGCGACATCCGGATCGCCTCCGCGGACGCCTTCTTCGCCTGCGCCTACGGGCGGATCGGCGCCTCCCCGGACGGCGGCATGACCTACTTCCTGCCCCGGGTGATCGGCCCGGCGAAGGCGGCCGAGCTGCTGCTCAACGACCCCAACCTGAGCGCCGAGCAGGCGCTCGAGGCGGGCCTTGTGTCGAAGGTGGTTCCGGCCGAGGAGCTGCTCGAAGCCGCCCACGCGAAGGCGGCGAAGCTGGCGAAGCTCGCCCCGCACTACGTGCGGATGGCCAAGAGCCTCGCCTGGCAGAGCCTCGACAACGGCCTCGCCGACCATCTCCAGCTCGAGCGGCACGGCATCGCGGACAGCATGGCCACCGAGGACCTGCGCAACGGCGTCACCGCGTTCTTCGCCGGCGAGGAGCCCTCGTTCGAGGGCCGATGACGCCGGCAGGCTAGATTTCAGTCAACCGATCCCCCTAGGAGGCATCTTGAACCGCAAACTGATCACCATCTTCGCCGTGCTGGCGATCGCCGCCCTCGGGCTCGCAGCCTGCGGCGACGACGACAGCGACACGACGACCGACGCGGCGACCACGACCGAGACGACGGCCGAGACCACCGCTGAATCCGGTGGCGGCGGGGCGGGCAGCACGGTCGAGGTCGAGGCCGACCCGGGCGGGCAGCTCGCCTACACCACCGACAGCCTCGAGGCCGATGCCGGGGTCGTCACGATCGACTTCAGCAACCCGTCAACGGTCGACCACGACGTGCGGATCGAGGACAGTTCCGGGTCCGACCTCGGCGGCACCAGCGTGATCACCGAGTCCTCGGAGACGGCCGAGGTCGACCTCGAGCCGGGCACCTACACCTTCTACTGCTCGGTCCCAGGCCACCGCCAGGCCGGGATGGAGGGGACGCTGACGGTCAAGTAGGGATCCGGGCGCCGGGGCCTGGCGGCTCCGGCGCCCGATCGCCTCGCCACGCCCGCCGAGCGCGCGGCCTAGGACGCGACTAGCACGCGGCCGACGTGCTCGGCCACGCAGCAGGGCTTCTCGGAGCCCTCGACCTCGACCGTGAAGACCGTCACCACCTGGTACCAGCCGCCGCCGACCTCGTCGACGGAGGCCAGCTCGACGCTCGCCCTGATCCGCGACCCCGAGGGCACCGGCGCCGGAAACCGGACCTTGTTCCAGCCGTAGTTGATCCCGAGCGCGAAGCCGCTTGACGCCATCAGCCCGGGGCGGAGCCCGTCGATCATCGAGAGCGTCAGGTTGCCGTGCGCGACCGTGGTTCCGAAAGGGCTCTCGGCCTTCGCCCGCTCGACGTCGACGTGGATCCACTGGTCGTCGCCGGAGAGGCGGGCGAAGGCGTCGATGTCCTCCTGGGTCACCCGGCGCCACTCGCCCGGCCCGACGGTCCGGCCGACCGCAGCCTTCATCTCCTCGATCCCGTTGATCTCGATCAGCGCCACGCGCTGAGCCTATAGCGCCGGCGGCCGGCGGCGTCCGAGCTCCCTCCGGTCGATCGAAGCGGGACACAGAGCTCCGCTAGGGTCCGCACGATGGAGCGATCGACGCCCGCCGCTCCGGCAGGGGACACCGCGGCTCGAAGTCTCGCCAGCTGGAGCGAGGAAGGCCGCGGCGGGATGCGCGCTTTCTATGCCTTCGCGGAGCTCGACTACGAGCTGCTCGCCGGAGTCGCGGACTGGGGCTCGGCCCTGGGGCGTGCGCAAGAGCGTCGCGGGGACTCCAAGCCGCTCGAGCTGCTCGATGTCGCGTGCGGATCGGGTCGGTTTCCCTCCGCGTTACTCGCGCGCGCCGACCTCTCGTCGCTCGATGAGCCCGGCGTGGCATACAACCTGCTCGACCCTTCGCCCTTCTCGCTCGCGGAGGCGGCAGGCCACCTGCGGGCGCCGTTGGCGCCGGCGACACGCTTCGAGACGACCCTCGAGAACCTCGATCCCGCAGCCGGGCCCTGGGATGTCGTCTGGGCGACACACGCGCTCTACGCGCTGCGTCCCGAGGCCCTGGGCGCGGCGGCGGCGCGATTCGCAACCGGACTCGCGCCCGCCGGCCTCGGCTTCATCGCCCAGGGCACCCAGGACGGCCACTACCTGACCGCCTACCGGGCCTTCCTCGACGGGTTGCGGGGCGGCGCGGGGACGCCGTATCTGAGCGGCGAGGTGGTCGCGGGCGCGGTGCGGGCCGCAGCCGAGCCACTCGGCTGGATCGCCTCTGAGCGTACGCTCACCTACGAGCACGTCGTCGGCTACGACGCGACCGAGTTGTTGGAGGGCTACCTGCGCCGATGCCTGTTCGACGACGGTCCGACGCTCGACGACATGCTCTCCGCGCCGGTGCTCGGGCCCTACCTCTCCGGCTGCCGCGACGATGAGGCCGGTGCCTACCGCTTCAGCCAGTCCGTAATCTGTCTGGCCTTGACCCCCAAAGGAGAGGCATTTCCGTGGACAGTCGCATCCTGAGCTCCGAGCACGCGCGGGAGTCCGGCGTTGCGAAGCCGTGGGAGCGAACCAACGAGGACTGGTGGGACTGGTACCTCTCGCTTGCGGACGAATCCGGGGAAGGGCCGACGGAGCTAGTCGAGATGCCCCCGCCGGAGCCCGTTGCGGCGCCATCCGCGAGCGAG
>Ga0210084_1000036_pt1 | contig 16076 bp, 13 predicted proteins | sample China_Galinas_Co_3_FD_184863 | JGI IMG/M metagenome (GOLD analysis project Ga0210084, IMG submission 184863) | Wetland microbial communities from San Francisco Bay, California, USA, that impact long-term carbon sequestration -... | ecosystem: Environmental > Aquatic > Marine > Wetlands ... | reverse complement strand
AGATCTTAGCCTTTCTGCACCAGGATTTCAGATCACAAGGTCACGGTGTTGCAGAACATGAACTTGCCCGGTTGAAATCTCCAAAATTCCAACGGGCGGTCCGCTGACATACAATTTGTAGAGACCTTTGAAAAAGGTTCATTTTTGTTCAAGTTCAAGGAAGACGAAAATTTTAACCACAGGAATACATAGCGTATTTCGAGGTTTATAATTTGAAACCTGACGCAGAAATTGGGCAAAAAGGGGTGTTTTGCTAAGGTCCCTCGTTAACTGTCTTCTTGGGCATCCTTTAACGTCAAAGCACCCACCGGACATATTTTAACACAGACATCGCATTTTTCACAAGTCTGCAACGAAGCTTCCCCTTCACCGTAAGCGCTGATGACGGTATCGAACCCCCGCTCGGCAAAGGTCCAAACAGATTGACCATGCTCTCTCCGGCAAATGTGTACACATTTTCCACACAAAACACATCGGTTGGGATAGTGGTTTAAAAAAGGGTGAATTTGGTCGACTTCTGTCTCTTTAAGATATCGTTCAAGCCCCTTGGGCTTTAAACCGACCTTTAGAAATTTGGCGATGCGCTGGAGTTCGCATTTTTTATTGGCCGGACAATGCTTGCAATCCACATGATGAACCGAAAGAAGCAGCCGAAGGGCGGATCGTTGCAACTGTCTCACGACCGGAGTGTCGGTTTTGACAACCATGTCGTCTTCGACGGCAACCGTGCAGGATGTTATCGGCTGTCTTTCCCCTTGGATTTCAACAAAGCACATCCTGCACGACGCTGAAGGGTTTTCCATGCTTTCCAGAAAACAAAGGTTGGGAATATAGATGTCGTTGTCAAGACAGGCCTGAAGTAATGTCGTCCCTTGCTTGGTTTCGATCTCCTTACCATCCACCCGGATTTTCGGCATGTCTTATCGTCCTTCTTCTTTTTTTTCCGGCATCTTCTCTATCAGAGGAACCAGATTCGGAGGAGATACCTTTCTGACCGCATCATATTCCGGCGGGCAGGCCACCAGGCACTCGCCGCATTTTACGCAAAGTTCCTGGTCAACCCCTTTCTTGCGGTTGCTGGTGGTAAATACCGCTTCAACCGGGCAGCACGTGGCACAGGCATCACATCCCCGGGCGCACAGGTCCAAATCGAAATAAAAAGCGGTCAACGCCCGGCACATCAAGGCAGGGCAGCGTTTTTCTTTGACATGGGCCTCGTATTCTTCTCTGAAATATTTCAGTGAAGTGAGTACCGGATTCGGGGCGGTTTTACCCAAACCGCACAGTGACCCGGCTTTGATGTCCCGGCTCAAGGTTTCCAACAGCTCCAGATCACCGTCAAGGCCCTCCCCTTTTGTCAATCTTTGGAGTATTTTAAGAAGGTGGTAGGTCCCGATTCTGCAAAAGGTGCATTTCCCGCAAGATTCCTTTTGGGTGAAATCGAGGAAATATCGAGCGACTTCCACCATGCAGGTATCTTCATCCATCACCACCATGCCGCCGGATCCCATCATCGCCCCGGCTTGGGTCAGAGAATCGAAGTCGATGGGGGTATCCAAGAAATCTTCATTCAGGCATCCGCCGGAAGGCCCGCCGATCTGAACAGCCTTGAATTTCTTTTTATTGGGAATCCCGCCGCAGATATCAAATATAAGGCTCCGCAGAGATACGCCCATGGGGATCTCAACCAAACCCGCATGCACCACATTCCCCACGATGGAGAAAATAGCAGTGCCCGGGCTGTTTTCGGTCCCGATGTCTCTGTACCAGGCCGCACCATTATTCAGTATGGGGGCCACGGAGGCCAGGGTCTTCACATTGTTGATGATCGTCGGCGTACCCCACAGTCCTTTTTCAACCGGATAAGGGGGACGGTGCCGGGGCATGCCCCGATACCCTTCGATGGATCGAATCAGGGCGGTTTCCTCACCACAGACAAAGGCGCCGGATCCTTGGAACACATCAATTTCCAAATCAAACCCGCTGCCCAGAATCCCTTTGCCCATAAGTCCCAGTTCTTCTGCCTGCCCAATGGCTTTTGTGACGATATTGACGGCCAGGGGATATTCCGATCTGACATACACCACGGCTTTATGCGCGCCCACGGCATACGCACAGATGGCCATGCCTTCAATGACCTGATGCGGGTTGCTTTCCAGAATAGTTCTGTCCATGTATGCGCCGGGGTCCCCTTCATCTGCATTGCAGATGACGATTTTGTCCTGGGACAGGGTATTTCTTGCAAGTTTCCACTTTCTTCCCGTGGGAAATCCGGCGCCGCCCCTACCCCTTAAACCGGAATGCTCGATCTCGTTGATGATCTCGTCCTGGGAGCGCTGTAAAGCTTTGGCAAGGGTTGAATATCCGCCTTCGGCAATGTAGTCATAGATATCTTCGGGATTAATATGCCCGCATTTTTCCATAACGATCCGTTTTTCCTGGTTGAACCGTGGAAACTCCATGATCGAAGGAATCAGATCGTTTTCCTTGGTGGCACCGAGGATGTGTTCAAAGCGGGGGTCCCCTTCTCCCAAAAACAGTTTTACCAGCATTTGGGCTTTGCCCGCGGTAACTTCGGGATAGAAAATGGGGGGAAATCCGGAATCCGGATGATCGATGATAACCACCGGCTCTGCATAACAATGGCCGATACAGCCCACCGGATGAATGATGGCCTCCATATTACGTTTAGCGAGAATCTCTTCGAATGCCTTTTTGGTTTCAAGGGCCCCGGAGGCGATACCGCATGTGGCCATACCAATGTGAATTTTGGGAACCGGCGTTTCTGTGAATGCCTTCCGGCGTTTTTTGGCCGCTTCAAGAATCACACTGAACTTCTGATCTATTTTTTCATTTTCCGGCGGATTCATTTTTTTGTTTTTCTCTTTCTGCCATCTCTTTTTCTATTGCAATCCGCATGATAAGCCCTTCCACTTTGCTGGGGGCCATATGGGCATGAACGGTCTCGCCAATAATGGCTACGGGCGCCAGCGCGCAGCATCCCACACATGCGACCCTTTCAATGCTGAACTCTCGGTCCGGCGTGGTTTCACCTTCGGAGATCTCGAGCTTACGCTCAAAATTTTCGAGGATGATATCCCCCGCCCGGACATGACAGGCCGTCCCCAGACACACTTTGATGGGGTGTTTGCCAGGGGGATGAAACCTGAATTGATTATAGAAAGTTGCAACCCCATAAACTTCAGATTCCGAAATTTCGAGGTGTTCTGCCACCATTTTAAGGGATTCACGGGGAAGATAGGCAAGTTCTTTCTGGATCATCTGAAGGATGGGAATTAGATTTCGTCTCTGTTTTTTAAGGGAAGTAATTTTTATTGCAACATGTTTTAGGGCCGCTTTGTCTTCATCCGTTAATTCAATATTCATATTGCGTTCCCTTTCAGACGAACCATTTCCATTATTCTGCTATGCATCTTTGGTTGGCATTATTCTTCCGAATCAGCTGAAATAAAAGAAATTAAAAAATCCACCTTTTATTATATTGTAAGAGAGGAAATGTCAAATAATAAGGGATGCGATCCGGAGTATATGCTTGACAAATCTGTTGAAACTGTCAGAGTATACTTTAGATTATATGTCGTTGAGACCCTTGAAAAAAGCTCTCTTTTGCCTGCCCGGTTAAATCCGTATTTAATGTTTAACCGGGGTCCAATCTCAACATTTAAAATAAAAGAGGTGGCATATGAACCCTATGGAAATAGAATATGCTTTGGGGAGTTGTGAGTTTTTCGAGTTGCTGGGAAAAAATGAACTATCTGAAATCGCTAAACTCTGCCAGCCTACAACCTATAAAAGTGGTGAATATGTATTTCAACAGGGCGATTACGGGGAGCGTATCTATGTTATTGCCGACGGTTATATACATTTAGAACGGTCTGTGGATCTAGGGACACACAAGGGTAATATCGTCATCGAAACCCTCGGGAAGGGAAGAATTCTGGGCTGCTGGTCCACCCTGCTGAACATGCCCCACATCCTCATGTCTTCGGCCGTTTGTCAGAAACCGACCCACATTGTAACGCTCCGGGGCGCTGATTTGAGAAAGATGATGATCGGTAACACCGAACTTGGATTTAATATTATGGAAAGACTCTGCTATTTACTTCGGGACAGATTACAGGCTGCATACGGCGCCATGGAGAAAATATAGCATCATGGACACAGTTAAAATATTATTTCTGCCCCACAATATAGAAACAACCGTTGCCCGTGGAGAAAACCTTATCCGTGCCGCCATGAAAGCAGGGGTTCATATTAATGCATCTTGTGGTGGGGAAGGTGTCTGCGGAAAGTGCAGGGTTATCATCGAGAACGGGGAGGTTGAAGGGGGGATATCGGAAAAGCTGAGCACCGAAGACCTGGACAACGGGTATCGCCAGGCCTGTCTGGCCGCTGTTAAAAGAGATCTTGTGGTACGCATCCCCATAGAGTCGGAAGTCGATGCAGGGGTTCTTAATCTCCAGACAACGCCGCGAAGGACGGCCGGGATCTGGGAAATGAATCTCGAAGATCTAAAGGATAAAGGACTTTTCATCCCGCCGGTGGAAAAGAAATATCTCCAGGTTCCGGAGCCGACCTTACAGGATAACCTTCCAGATGTAACCAGACTCGTCTCTTTTTTGAAAGCTAAATTCGACGAACACCGTCTGGTGGTTCGGCTTCCCGTTATCCGGAAAATTCCGGACATCTTGAGAAAAGACGGCTTCAGAGTTACCGCTACCCTTGCCCGGCCGGTTCAATCCGGAAGAAAGACCCACATCATAAATGTTCAGCCCGGGGATACCACCGATCGAAATTATGCAATTGCCGTGGACATCGGGACAACCACCGTCTACGGCCAACTGGTCGACCTTAAAACAGGGGGTGTTCTGGCCCAGTTTGGCGACTACAACGGCCAGATCAGTTATGGTGAAGACGTCATCAGCAGAATCATTTATGCGGGGAAACCCGAGGGTCTACAGAAGCTTCACGAGGTGGTTATTCATACCATCAACACGTTAATCAAGAAGATGGTCAAACAGGCCCGGATCGATCTCGACGAAATTTCCACCATTACCATGGCCGGCAATACAACCATGACCCAGCTCATGCTGAAGATCGACCCCAAATATATTCGGCTTTCACCCTATGTGCCGGCGTCAACCCTCTATCCCCCCATCAATGCAGTTGAACTGGGCCTTGCCCTTGGGGACCATGTCACCGCTTTGGTATACCCGGCGGTTTCGAGTTATGTTGGGGGCGACATTGTAGCCGGCGTAATGGGGTCGGGAATGTATCGCACCGAAGATTTGACACTTTTCATGGATATCGGAACCAATGCAGAGATTGTCATCGGCAATAAAGACTGGCTTGCCTGTGCATCCTGTTCCGCCGGGCCGGCATTTGAAGGGGGCGGCGTAAAGTTTGGAATGCGCGCCGCCAAAGGCGCCATTGAAGATTTTTCCATGGATCCCGTGACATTCGAACCCATGAATATTACCATCGGCAATGTCAGACCCAAAGGTATCTGCGGCTCTGGACTGATCATCATCGCAGCAACCCTGTTTGAAATGGGTGTCATTGATAACCAGGGCAAATTCAACCGGGACCTCGATACCCCCCGTGTTCGGAAAACCGATGGTATTTTCGAGTACGTCCTTGCCTGGAAGGATGAAACCGAGATCGGCAGAGATATTGCCTTAACTGAACCGGACCTTGACAATCTCATACGCGCCAAAGGGGCGATTTACAGCGGTTGCATCACCCTCCTGGAAGAGGTGGGTCTTACGATGCAAGATATCGACCGAATTTATTTGGCAGGGGGATTTGGAAGCTATGTGGACCTGGAAAAGGCCATGGTGATCGGTCTGTTGCCTGAAATGGACCTGGATAGAATTCGGTTTATCGGCAACGGGTCTCTAATGGGGGCAAAAATGAGTTCTCTGACCAACCGCATCAGAAAAGATGTGGTGGAAGTAACCAAGAGGATGACAAATTTCGAGCTGTCGGAAACACCCTCTTTTATGGATAATTACGTGGCCGCTCTTTTTCTGCCACATACCGACATGGATAAGTTCCCCAAACTCAAAGGACGCCTAAAAGCCCCTAGGGCTCTAAAAACAAACTAGTTTCCATCCATAAATGGTCTTTTTTGCCCGGATCTGCGATCCATCACCTGGGCGCCCTTCAGAACCAGTCCCCCTGTCATAGCAATAAAGCTGCTGATCATAAACATTTTAAATGTCCCCAAAATTTCAAAAAAATAGCCGCTCACGAAAAGTCCAACCATGAGGCCGAGCCCATAGGTTGTCGCGTTGTTTACCGACTGCCCCAGAGTTTTGGTTTCATCGGGTGATAAGGAATCGATGTATAAAATACTCGCCACATGAAACGTTCCATAGGTCACCGCGTGAAGAATTTGTAAGGACAGGATCGACGCTGGAGATGTGGCAAAAAAGAGCCCAAACCACCTTAGTGCCGCCACCATGAATGAAAAGACCAGAACATTATCGATGGTAAAACGTTTGAAGATCATATCCGATTTTATCATCACAACAATTTCTGCAATGGATGCCAGTGCCCATGAGATCCCGATAAATGTCTTTCCGTATCCCAGGTTTTCAAGATGAATGGAATAAAAACCGTAGTAGGTTCCATGACTCACCAGCATTAAAAACGCACAGAACAGAAACACCACCACACGTCTTTTTAAAAGGACTTTGACTTTCGAAGAAAAAGAGGTTTTCTTCTTGATCTGAATATCCGGGATCTTAAAGGAAATCAGTGCCTGTGCCAGAGATCCGCAGAAAATGAGTATGAGAATTATTCGGATGGAATAGAGGTCTATAATCCGCCCCAGCACGATGACAGTAATGATAAAAGCGATGGAGCCCCATCCCCGAATCGTCCCGTAGCGTTTCTTTTTTGGGCCCAAAACGTCCATGGTAAAGGCTTCGAGAAAGGAAATGATGGGGGCGTAAAATATGCCGTAAAAAACGGTGATAAAAAGCATGGGCCAAAAGTCGGTGGTGAAGAAGTAAAAACCCCATATTGCGACACTGATCAAATTACAAAAAATATATATCGGTCTTCTAATTTGAAAACGGTCCGCCAAAATTCCCCAGGCCAGTGAGAATAAAATTAAGGCCACGGACCTGACGGCGGACAGCGTACCGATTTGAAGCCCGCTAAAATCGAGGTGATAGCAGTATAAATTAAAATAGGGCAAAAAAATGCCCATGACGCCAAAGTATAAAAAATACTGAGAGCCGATGATAAGCTTAAATGAATTTTTAAAATGTCGATCCATGGGTTTTTAATATTTCATTTAAGGACAAAAGACAATTTTAATCTATAAACAGACCACCCCCTTTTCGTAATTGACTGACAAAATTCGCAGGGTGAACCCATTTGATTTCGGCACAGCGAAGCGACGGCGTGTTTCTCTTGGAAACCGACGGGCTGTTTGAAGGGCTTTAGCACGCGTTAGACCGAGCCGAATGAAATTATAATTTAAAACATCCATTGGATATTTTATCGACGAATGATTCTTTATAGCTCTGGCACGGCTCGGGCTTACGGGTGCTCGAGCACAAGTTCCCGTCGGTTGGAAAGAGATATGCGCCGTCGTGGAGCGTTCTCTCTCTATTGGGATTCAAATGCCTTTGCCCTGACAATATTCGGGACTTTTCTTTACAAACACCTTGTTCGGTGTTAATATTCGGGCATTGAAGTTCCCTGAAGCCCCGCCAAGCGGGATGAATCGACGCATCAGCTTGTGATTGTTTTTGAACCAACCCTTAGCGCCCAGGAGCTTTAAAATGGATTATATCAAAATACGATTCACCGACGGTTTTGATCATCTAGATTCCAAGTTCGAAAGAACAGTGGAGGATCTCTTTAGATCGATAAATCCTATGTTTACGATATCCGAACGGACGTGGAGGCCTCAAATGGATATCTATGAAACGCCGGACGAAATAATTATCATGGGTGAAATCGCCGGGGTGACAAAAGAGGATCTGGAGCTGGAAATCAGCAGTAAAGCCGTTAAGATTCAAGGAAACCGTGACCCGATAACACGCATGGAAAATGCGACATACCGTCTGGCGGAAATACAGTATGGTAATTTTGAGCGCATACTCTATCTGCCTGCGCCCATCGACCCTGAGGTTGTTTCCGCCTCATATTCCAACGGATTTCTTCAGGTTCGACTTGCCAAGCTTTCCCTTGATAAGACTTTCAAGGTCCCGATTACAGAGCGATAGCGTTAAAAAAATCAGAATTCCTTTGTATGAAACGATTTGGAGGTTCACATGATAGAACAGCAGCCATCACCTGAACTCAGCGCGAAAAAACTTCCGGAACTTCTTCCGATTCTTCCATTGTTTGACGCGGCGCTTTTCCCAAAAATGGTTTTGCCCCTGGTTGTTATGCAGCCGGAATCGATTAAGCTGGTGGACGAAGCCATGTCCCACAATCGACTCATAGGACTGATTTTAGTCAAAAAGCCCTCCGAAGACACCGTTCATGCTATGGAGGAGCTGAACACCGTGGGCACCAGTGCAATGATTCTTAAAATGGCAAAAACCGAAGACAATAAATTGCAATTGCTAGCCCAGGGATTGGAAAGATTCAAGGTCAAAGAATATGTGCAAGAAACGCCGTATCTTCGGGCCAAGGTCGAACATATTAAAGACATAGATACAAAAGACAAAGAGACAGAGGCCCTGATGTCCAACATGATCGACCAGTTTACCAGAATTGCCGAACTTTCTCCCGGGTTGCCCCAGGAAATCGTAGTGATGGCAAGATCCATAAGAGAACCCGGCATATTGGGGGATATGATTGCCTCCACCATCAACTCCAGCCTTGAAGAAAAACAGAAAGTCCTGGAAATTTTTGACACGAATAAACGGTTAAAAGAAGTGACTCGGCTGGTTAACCATCAGTTGGAAATCCTCGAGCTGGGAAACAAAATTCAATCCCAGGTCAAAGGAGATATGGATAAACGGCAGCGGGAATACTATCTTCGCGAGCAGCTCAAAGCCATCAAAGAAGAACTGGGCGAAAAAGATGAAGCTGCTGTGGAAGTTGAAGATTACCGAACAAAAATCGATGAAAAAAACCTACCCGAGGAAGCTCTCAAGGAGGCTGAACGGGAACTGAACCGCCTTTCCCGAATGCATCCGTCTTCAGCGGAATATACCGTGGCATCAACCTATCTGGACTGGCTCACAGCACTTCCCTGGCATGAAAGTACAAAAGACAACCTTGACATCAAAAAGGCCAGACAAATTTTAGATAAAGAACACTTTGGCCTGGACAAAGCCAAAAAGCGAATTCTGGAATATCTGGCGGTACGCAAGTTAAAACCGGAGTCAAAGGGACCCATTCTTTGCTTTGTCGGTCCCCCCGGTACGGGAAAAACATCTCTGGGCCGCTCCATCGCCGAGGCTTTAGGCCGACAGTTTTTCCGAATTTCACTCGGTGGCGTGAGGGATGAGGCTGAAATAAGGGGACATCGACGCACTTATGTCGGTGCGCTCCCCGGCCGCATTATTCAGGGGATACGACGATCCGGATCGAACAATCCCGTATTTATGCTCGACGAAATCGATAAGGTTGGAAGCGATTTTAGAGGGGATCCATCGTCTGCCCTTTTGGAAGTTCTCGATCCTGAACAGAACTTTTCTTTTTCAGATCATTATCTGGACGTGCCCTTTGACCTGTCAAAGGTGATGTTCATAACCACCGCCAATATTCTGGATACCATCCCGCCTGCACTGCGGGACAGAATGGAGGTCCTGAAGCTTCTCGGCTATACACTCGACGAAAAAATCAGAATCGCCAACCGCTTTCTAATCCCCCGTCAACGTGAAGCCCATGGACTTCAGCGCAAACAATTGTCTTTTACAAAAGGCGCTGTAAAACAGATTATATCCGGATATACTCGGGAAGCCGGCTTGAGAAATCTCGAACGTGAAATTGCATCCATCTGTCGCGGCGTTGCTGCCAGTGTCGCTGAAAATAAAGTTGGATCCGTTACGATCAAGGTTGAAAATATTTCCGAGTACCTCGGGCCCCTTCGATTGATTGCGGAAGCAAAGGCTAGAACTTCAATTCCCGGAGTGGCAACGGGGCTTGCCTGGACAGAGACCGGCGGTGAACTCCTCTTTATAGAAGCAACCTCCATGCGGGGTGGTAAAGGCCTTACCCTAACGGGCCAGCTTGGAGATGTCATGAAAGAATCCGCAACCGCAGCATTGAGTTTTATTCGATCGAATTCCGATACCATCGGCATTCCAGAAGATTATTTCGAAAAACACGATATTCATATTCATGTTCCGGCAGGCGCCATTCCCAAAGACGGTCCTTCAGCCGGTGTCACCATGCTAACGGCACTGACATCGTTACTGACCCATAAAACCATCAAAAAAGATCTTGCCATGACCGGCGAAATAACATTAAGAGGTCAGGTTCTCCCGGTTGGCGGCGTCAAGGAAAAGGTCCTGGCAGCCCATCGTGCGGGCATAAAAACGATTATCATTCCAAAATGGAACGAAAAAGATCTGGAAGACATCCCCAAAGAGATTCAAAAAAAGATTCGCTTCTACCCTGTGGAAAGGATGCTGGATGTTTTGAAAATCGCATTTGAAAAATAGTGATGGCCATTTTATTAAAAAAAAGACAACCCCCTGCCATTCATAGACGTCTTGCTCTTTGTGGTCTTTTTGTTTTTCTCTTTTTCGGATGTGCAACCGTCGAGCCTCCGCCGACCCCTCCCGGGCAGCCGAAACCCTATAAAATCGGGAAAAACTGGTATCAGCCGCTGGCCCATGCACAAGGGTTTAACCAGCGGGGCCGAGCATCCTGGTACGGTAGGGACTTTCACGGGAAAAAGACATCCAACGGTGAAACCTATAATATGTATGCCATGACCGCTGCCCACAAAACCCTCCCCTTTGGCACCTATGTCCGCGTACATAATTTGGAAAACAACCGAAAAATCGACGTCAGGATTAACGACCGGGGGCCTTTTGCCCGGGGGCGGATCATCGACCTCTCTTATACTGCGGCAAAAAAACTCGGCGTTGTGGGACCCGGTACGGCGGATGTTGAAATTATAGCACTCGGCACACCCAATCCATCGGACATAACCAAAAGCACCGATCAATCCTATTCGCCGTCGAATTATTATCAGGGAAATTTTACCATTCAGATCGGGGCCTTCAGTGAGTGGACGAACGCTGAAAGACTCCGGGAAAAGCTTGCTCGATCCTACAAAAATGTCCACATCAAAGCCTATTTCGATGGGAATGCCACTTTATATCGGGTACGGGTAGGCAAATATTCGAGCCTGGAAGAAGCAGACAGGAATGAAGAATTCATGATCCAAAACGGATATAAGAATGCATTTGCAATTGCGATGGATAATTGACGATTCGAGAACACATACTGCAAAAAGTCGCCTTTCTGGACCGTGACGGCGTGATTAACCGGGATTCGGCGGATTATATAAAGCACTGGTCTGAATTTGAGTTTCTGCCAAAAAGTTTAGAGGCTTTAAAGAAACTCAAACAGAATGGGTTTACCACCATTGTCATCACCAACCAGTCGGTTATCAATCGTAAGATGGTATCCAGAGAAGGACTCCGCCATATTCATACCCGAATGAAGGCCTGTGTTCAATCCAGCGGAGGTGAAATCACAGATATATTCTTTTGCCCACACACACCCGAAGACCGGTGCCATTGCCGGAAACCAAAACCGGGATTGATTTATCAGGCAAAAAAAAGATACCGGATCGACCTTTCCACTGCTGTCATGGTTGGGGATAGTGCAAAGGACATCGAATGTGCTCGGAATGCGGGCTGCAGATACGCACTTCTGGTCGAAACCGGTAATGGCATCCAGGCTGAAAAAATATTAAAAGAAAAAGCTATCCATCCGGACCATGTGGTCCCGGACCTTTTCAACGCCGTTGACTGGATAATCACCCGTTACAAATCCCCAGACCATTCGGACCACCGGCATTGATCATGAACAGGCCCCTCCCCATAACCACCCTTGAAGGTGAGTTGGAAAGAATCACCTATTCTAATCCCGAGACCCATTATACCATCGCAAAATTAAAAACGAGCAAGACCCACAATATGGTGACCATCGTGGGATCTATGCCGGCTGTCATACCGGGACAATTCCTTAAAATTGAAGGGGCCTGGGAAACCCATCCTAAATATGGCCAGCAGTTCAAAATTGCGTCATATGAGGAGACGTTGCCGGCAACCATTAGCGGTATCCAAAAATATTTGGCCTCCGGCATTGTCAAGGGGATCGGGCCTTCAACAGCCCAAAGAATGATCCGTTGTTTTGGCGCCAGGACTTTTGAAATCATAGAAAAAAACCCTGAAAAACTCGTGGAAGTGGACGGCGTCGGACCTGCAAAAGCAGCGTTGATATGTGATGCCTGGAAATACAATCATGCCGCAAGGGGCGTCATGCAGTTATTGCAAAATGCAGGGGTGAAAACCGCCTATTGTGCAAAAATACTTAAAACTTACGGTGCGGATGCGGTCAATATTATCCAAAGTGATCCCTACCGTTTGGCCGGCGATATTCCCGGAATCGGTTTTTATTTTGCGGACAAAATTGCACTCAAGCTTGGTGTATCAAGGGATGGCACCCAGCGTGTGAAGGCTTGCATCCGCCATGTGATCGAGCAATTTATCCATGAGGGTCACGTCTTTATTTTTGAACATCACTTGGTTGCCCAGTGTGCAAACCTTTTTTACCTTGAAGCCGATATCACCCGATATTCCATGGAGAAATTATCGGAAGACGGAGAACTGGTGATTGAAAATTTCCCGGATACTCCTGAAAACAGAATCGTTTACTTGAAAGAAATTCACCGAGCGGAAACCGGTATATCCAATCGCCTGAAAGCCCTGTTGTCGGTCCCGGTAACACCGCCCACAATAGATGCGGAACGAATTTCAAAAGAAGTTCAAAAGAAATTGGCCATCAAACTTTCCCGGGAACAAATTGACGTCCTTGAAAAAATTCTATCCCATCGTGCGGTGATTATTACCGGGGGGCCTGGAACCGGCAAAACAACCCTGATTCGATCTGTGAATGCTGTTTTTGAAGCCCTCGGGAAACGGGTTCTTCTTGCAGCGCCAACCGGTCGCGCAGCCAGACGGCTGTCCGAGGTTACCCGAAGGAATGCAAAAACCATTCACAGATTATTGGGCGTTAACTTTAAAGACGGCCTGTTCGATAAGAACCGGGACAACCCCTTGGACGCGGATGCAGTCATTATTGATGAAGCGTCCATGGTGGATACCCTTTTGATGTTTCATCTGATCGATGCGGTCCCCATGACCGCTGTTCTGGTACTGGTCGGTGACGTTTTCCAGCTTCCGTCAATAGGTCCCGGAAATGTTCTTTCCGACATGATAAAATCAGCCCGTGCACCGACATTTTATCTCAAGAAGATTTTCAGGCAGGCTCATAAAAGCCCTATTGTGTCTAACGCTCACAGAATTCGCCAGGGTGAGTTCCCGGTCTTCAAGCCGCTGGACCCTGCCGAAAGCCTTTCCGAGTTTTATTTTATAGAAGAGAATGATCCCAACACGGTTGTCGCCACGATTCTTGAATTGTGCAACAAAATAATTCCTGAACGGTTTAACGTCGATCCGGTGCATGACGTTCAGATTCTAACCCCCATGCATAAAGGCGTCATCGGCACCACCCATCTTAACCAGGTTTTGCAGGAGGTATTGAACCCAAATCCGGTGATCGTCGAAACCAGAGGCAGTCGATTCAAAATTGGAGACAAGGTCATGCACCTTAAAAACAACTATCAAAAAGAAGTTTTCAATGGAGATATCGGGACCATACGCACTGTTGACGTAAAAGAAAATGTCTTTTCCGTGGACTTCTATGGAAGGACGGTAAGTTACGATTTTACGGAGATGGATGAAATATCCCTGGCCTATGCCATATCTGTTCATAAATCACAGGGATCCGAATATCCGGCCGTCATATTACCGATTATGACCCAGCATTTTGTTCTTCTCCAAAGAAATCTTTTATACACGGCTATTACACGGGGTAAGAAGCTGGTAATTCTAATCGGCACCAAAAAAGCCCTGGCAATTGCACTCAAAAACGATACGCCCAAAAAACGTCTTTCCGGCCTTGCTTTCAGACTTAAACAGAATTAACATGTAATAAAGCCCCGCTCCCCCAAGAGACGGAATCTCGTCCGTACGCCGCCAAAAGGCGGGGTATTGGAAAGCAAAATAAATATGTATTAAAAATCTTGACAATGCTTATTATTTCAATTAGTTAAACTTCAACATTGACAACGTATGGATTTAAATAACATTTCAACAAAAACAGTTAGTTAGGTGGTCAATTATGGCAGTTCCAAAACGAAAAACATCAAAATCAAAGCGGGATAAGCGGCGGACGCATCAAAAAATTGCAGGCCCCAATCTCACCAGTTGTCCCCAGTGCGGGGAAGCCAGGCTTCCACACCATGCATGCCACAGTTGCGGTACGTATAAGGGCCGCACTGTAATCGAAACCGAATAGTTTTGATGGTTTCCTAAAAAGATTTTTTACGCGACCGGTGAACGTTTTTGAGATTCTTGAAAATATTGTTCCTTCAAAAATTTCAACGGTTCCTTAATTTCCAATATACAGGGTAATATCATGTCCGGAAACACAACACCCCTGGTGATCGGCAGTGATCATGCGGCATATGATTTGAAAGAAAAAATCAAAGCATTCTTGGTGGAACAGTCCATCGATGTTGAAGATGTGGGATGCTTCAGTGAAAATTCGGTGGACTATCCGGACTATGGTATCAAGGTCGCATCATTGGTTTCATCGGGCAAATTTTCCCGTGGGATTCTGTTGTGCGGCACAGGGATCGGCATGTCCATGGTTGCCAATAAATTCTCTCATGTCAGGGCGGCCCTGTGTTCAGATCTTTTTTCCGCTATCATGAGCAGACGACACAACGATTCCAATATATTGGTCTTGGGGGCACGTGTTATCGGAGACGTGCTTGCTCTGGAAATCGTCAGGGTCTGGATGGAGACACCCTTTGAGGGAGGACGGCATCTTCGCCGGCTGGAAAAATTTGATCGGCTTGATACGGATGTGAAGCACGGCTGTTCCGACGGATCTGTTGGCGGTTAAACCGTCCACCGGCAACCGTCGAAACCATGGTTACAGTTTCGCGTTCTAAGCCAAACAAGGAAAAAATATTTGGACTTTAGACTCATCGAAAAAGCAGATCCCGAGATTGCCCGGGCAATTTCCATGGAAATCGACCGACAGACCAACACGTTGGAGCTTATTGCATCGGAAAATATTGCAAGCCCTGCGGTCATGGCTGCCCAGGCAAGTGTACTTACCAATAAATATGCCGAAGGCTATCCGGATAAACGGTATTACGGCGGGTGCGAATATGTCGATGTTGTTGAGAAACTTGCAGTCAGTCGCGCAAAAAAACTATTTAAAGCCCCGTATGCGAATGTTCAACCCCACTCGGGTTCCCAAGCCAATATGGCCGTATATTTTGCGCTGTTAGATCCGGGAGATACGGTCATGGGAATGAGTTTGTCCCATGGAGGACACCTGACCCATGGCAGTTCGGCCAGTTTTTCGGGAAAACTCTATAATTTTATTCACTACGGCGTAAATGCAGATACCGGTACCATCGACTATCAAGACGTGGCACGGTTGGTAAAAAAGCATCGGCCAAAGTTGATCGTTTCCGGTGCCAGTGCCTATCCGCGTATCATAGATTTCGAAGCCTTCTCACAAATGGCGGCGTCGGTCGAAGCGTATTTAATGGTGGATATGGCCCATATCGCGGGTCTTGTGGCTGCCGGACTTCATCCATCTCCCGTACCCTTTGCCGATGTGGTAACTTCAACAACCCACAAAACGTTAAGGGGGCCGCGGGGCGGCCTGATTCTGGCTCGAACCGATTATGGCACCCGGCTGAACAAGGAAATATTCCCTGGAATTCAAGGCGGACCGCTCATGCATGTTAT
>Ga0210084_1000035_pt1 | contig 16118 bp, 14 predicted proteins | sample China_Galinas_Co_3_FD_184863 | JGI IMG/M metagenome (GOLD analysis project Ga0210084, IMG submission 184863) | Wetland microbial communities from San Francisco Bay, California, USA, that impact long-term carbon sequestration -... | ecosystem: Environmental > Aquatic > Marine > Wetlands ... | reverse complement strand
CTGCACAAGGCCGAGCACGTGCGCGAGGTCAGCCTCGACTGGGAGACCTACTCCTCCGAGATCGGCGGCTGCGTCGGGCTCACGCACGGGATCCCGCTGCCGCTGATGCAGTCGATGTTCATCGGCATGGACCCGCCCAAGCACGACCGGATCAAGCGTCTGTTCCAGCGTGGCTTTACGCCGAAGCGGATCGCCGAGCACGAGGACGAGATCCGGGCGATCGCGACCCGGACGCTCGACCGGGTGGCGCCCAACGGGGCCTGCGACCTGGTCACCGACGTCGCCCAGCCCGTCGTCTCCCGGGTGATCGGCAGCTTCATGGGGATCCCGGAGAGCGACGACGAGGACTGGGCGGCGCTGATGAACACCACGCTGGGGGCCGGCGATCCCGAGTTCGGCTCCGGCGAGATTCACGAGGTCGCGGGCGCGGCCCTGCAGGAGGTCGCCCAGCGCTGCATGACGATGGTCGCCGAGCGGCGTGAGAACCCGACCGATGACCTGACCAGCGTCCTCGTCCACGCAGAGATCGAGGGCGAGCGGCTCACCGACGACGAGATCGTGATGGGCTTCTTCCTGCTCGTCGCCGCCGGCAACGACTCGACCAAGGCCACCTACACCTCGGGGATGCGGGCGCTGATCGAGCATCCGGAGCAGATGACGATGCTCGCCCAGGACCCCTCGCTGATCCCCGGCGCGGTCGAGGAGTGCCTGCGGATGTTCCCCGCGTTCGCCCATTTCCGGCGGACGACGACGCGCGAGACAGAGATCGGCGGCCAGCCGATCGCCGCCGGCGAGAAGGTCCTGATGTGGTACGTCGCCTCGAACCGCGACGAGGACGTCTACGAGGACCCGGACCGCTTCGACGTGCTCCGCAATCCCGAGCACCAGGCGTTCGGCGCCGGCGGCCGCCACTTCTGTCTCGGCACCGCGCTCGCCCGACTCGAGTTGAAGGTGCTTTTCGAGGAGACGCTGAAGCGGATGCCGAGCATGGAGATCACCGCGGAGCCGCGCCACGTGGTCTCGCCGTTCGTCAACCAGCTGAAGACGCTGCCGGTCCGCTGGTAGGCGGGTCTGCGCGCGTGGGCCTTCGCGATCGCCTGCGCGGGCTGCGCGGAGCGGGACCTGCGGCCGAGCTACAGGTCGGCGATCCCCGCTTCGACGACTGGGAGGTCGTGCGCGAGTTCGAGGACATCGAGTCGGCGAGGTCCTGGCGCCAGCACCTCGAGGCGGCGGGCGTCGAAGCAGTGATCACCAGCGATCACCCGCTCGACCGGTTCGGGCGCGGCGAGATCTACCTGCAGGTCCCCCAGGAGAGGTGGAGCGAGGCGGAGGAGTTCCTCTCCAACCTCGACCTCGACTGAGGATCCGGGCGGGCCGGCCGAGGGTCGCGGGCCGGGCCCTGCGCGGGTAGGCTCGCGGCTGTGAGCACCGCCGAGCCGCTCTCCCCCGCCGACATCTCCTCCCTGCACGCCGAGCAGGGGCCGATCCACGTGCACGTCGGCGGCACCGCGATCTTCGCCGGCAAGCCGCCCGACTTCGAGGAGCTGCTCGCCCACGTCGATCAGCGGCTCTACCTGATCCCCCGCTTCCGCCGCAGGGTCCGGCACATGCCCGGGCAGGTCGGGCGGCCGGTCTGGGAGGACGACGCCGACTTCGACCTCCGCCGCCACGTCCGCCGCCACGCGCTGCCCCCGCCCGGTGACGAGGCGCAGCTGCGCGAGCTGGTCGGCTGGATCATGTCGGAGCCACTCGACCAGAGCCGCCCGCTCTGGCAGATCCACCTAATCGAGGGGCTCGGGGGCAAGCGGTTCGCCGCCGTCTCCAAGACCCACCACGCCCTGGTCGACGGAATCGCGGCGGTCGACGTCGGCGCCGTGATCCTCGACCCGGACCCGAAGGGCACCGACCTTGGGCTGCCCTCGGAGCCGTGGACGCCGAACACCGAACGGACCGAGCAGATGCTGCTCTCGCGGATCAGCGATGCCCAGCAGCGGGCGCTGCTCGGCCTCTGGAGGGAGGGCGCGAAGCGCGCCATGGCACCCGGCACCGCGACGCTCGAGGCCGGCCGGACCGCACGCGGGTTCCTCGATCTGGCCCGAAACAGCGAGCCCGTGAAGCCGACCTTCCTCAACGAGGAGATCGGTCGCGATCGACGGGTCGCGTTCGCGCAGACCGGGCTGGACACGGTCAAGGAGGCCGGCAAGCGCGGCGGCGGTACCGTCAACGACGTGCTGCTCTCGGTCTCGACCGGGGCGCTGCGGCGCTACTTCGAGCACCGCCGCGTGGAGATCCCGCGCGAGTTCGTCGCCCTGGTCCCGATGAGCATCCGCAAGCCCGAGGAGGAGGGCGAGCTCGGCAACCGGATGACGACGCTGCTGGTGCCGCTGCCGCTGCGCGAGACCGATCCGCTCGCGCGCCTGCAGCAGCTGCACGAGACGACGCAGCGGCTGAAGCGTTCCGAGGGTGCAAGGGCCGCCTCGCTGATCATCGAGGCCAACGGCTGGGTGCCGCCGACGTTGAACCGGCTGCTCGGCCAGATGAACACCGCCCTGGCGCCGGTCAGCCGGGTGATGCCCCAGCGACTCCCCTGGAACCTGGTGATCTCGAACGTCCCGGGCCCGCCGATGCCCGTCTATCTGCTCGGCCGGCGGCTCGAGGCGATTCACCCGTTCGTGGCGCTGTCCCCGCAGCGGCGGGCGCTGTCGATCGGCGCGATCAGCTACGACGGCAGGCTTCTGTTCGGCCTGGTCGGAGACCGCGACCGCCTCTACGACCTCGACCGCCTCCCGGGCTTCATCGACGAGGCGCTCGCCGAGCAGTTCGCGGCCGCATAGCCGCGCCTAGTTCTCGATGAACACCGGTGTCCCGAGCGGGATCCGGTCGGCGAGCCTCGAGACGTCGGGGTCGGTTGCCCGCAGGCAGCCGTTCGAGGAGGCGGAGCCGACGGCGCCGGTCGAGCCGTGGATCGCGATCCGATCGCCACCTATCCAGTCGTCCTGGAGATTCGGCTGGCGCGCGCTGAGCGCGATCGCGCAACAGCCGTAGACCGGATTGAGCCCGTCGCGGATCACGTCGGTGACCCCGAAGCGCCCGACCGGGGTCGGCGTGCCCTGGGCCCCGATCGTCACCGTCAGCTGCTGCTCGACCCGGCCGTCGCGGCGCAGCTGCACGACCCGGTCGGAGAGGTTCGCGTGGATCGAGAGGTCGGTCGTCGCGAAGCGCAGACCACGCGAGCCGGCGCGAATCCAGCGGTCCCGGTTGTTGGCGGAGAGCGCCGTCGACACCCGGAGCCACCCGCCACGCCGAGCGATCACCGAGTAGACCCGCTTGGAGCCGAACTCGGTTCGGTGCCCGACGCGCTCGATCAGCCGGCCCGCGGGCCGGCTGTAGACGCCGACCCGGGCGCCGCGACGCACGGCCGCGATCCGGAACTCCTCCCCCCGCTCGGCCGGCCCGCCCGCGGCCCCGGCCTCGCCGCCCTGCTCGGACGACTCAGCGGCGGCGGCCTCCCCGTCGCCCCGCTCGCGCGGCTGCCGGGCGGCAGCCTCGTCCCGACCGGCATCGGGTCCACCGGCGACGGGCTCGGCGGCGGGGAGCCCGGGAGCCGCCGGCTTCACTCCCGAAGCTGCGACCGGTGTGGATCGAGCGCTGTCGTCCTCGGCTGGTTCGCCGCCCGCGAGCGCCAGCGCCGCGACGATCGCCATCAGCCCGATCGGCAGCAGCGGCCACCAGTGGCGGACGAAGCGGCGGGCGGAACCGTCTCCAAGCCAACGCCCGCTCCTAGGTGTGTTCACCGTCACGCTCCTTTCGCCCCCGCCTCGCGCACACTCTGCAACGCAGCGGAGAGGGAGGGATTCGAACCCTCGAGAGAGCTTACGCCCCCTACTCGCTTAGCAGGCGAGTGCCTTCAGCCGCTCGGCCACCTCTCCGGGCTCGCCGCCCGGATATGTGTGATCGGGCGGGAGAGACGCGATTCTAGGGGCTCGCTGAACGGCACGAGCGAGGCCATCGGGTACGCTCGCGCGGCTGTGGAAACCGATGGCCTCTACGATCGCTACGAGGGCATCTTCGAGGCAATCGAAGCGCCGTTCGCATTCGTCGACCTCGACGCGCTGCGGGCAAACGCTGCCGAGATGCTCGGCCGCGCGAGCCCGAAGCCGATCCGGGTCGCCAGCAAGTCGGTCCGCTGCCGGGAGGTGCTGACAAAGATCGCCGAGATCGACGACCGCTACCGCGGGCTGCTCTGCCTGACCCTGCGCGAGGCGCTCTTCCTCGCCGGGCACGGCTTCCGCGACCTCGTCGTCGCCTACCCGACGACCGACCGGCACGCGATCGCCGAGCTCGGTCGCCTCGCCATGGCCGATCCCGACGCGGCGCCGACCTTGATGGTCGACGACGCGGTGCAGCTCGACCTGATCGAGTCGGCCGCCGACGCCGGCGGCGCGCCGATCAAGGTGGCGATCGACATCGACCTCGGCTGGCACGCCCTGCGGGGCGCGATCCAGGTCGGACCGAAGCGCTCGCCGATCCGCGACGAGGCCGCCGCCCGCCGGCTCGCCGCGGAGATCGTCGCCCGCCCCGGGCTGACGCTCGACGGGCTGATGGCCTACGAGGGCCAGATCGCCGGGGTCGGCGATGCGACCCCGGGCGCCGGACTGCGCAATCTTGCGATCCGCAGGATGCAGCAGCGCTCGCTCGCCGACGTCCGCGACCGCCGCGCCGCGATCGCCGTGGCCGTGCGCGAGATCGCCCCGCTGCGGTTCGTCAACGGCGGCGGCACCGGCAGCCTCGAGCTGACCGCGGCCGAGCCCGCCGTGACCGAGCTCGCCGCCGGCTCCGGCTTCTACGCGCCGGTCCTCTTCGATCACTACTCGCGCTTCACCCTGACCCCCGCCGCCGCCTTCGCCCTGCCGGTCGTCCGCCGCCCGGCGCCGGGCGTCGTCACCGCGCTCGGCGGCGGCTACCTCGCCTCGGGCGCCGCCACCGCCGACCGGCTACCCGAGCCGTTCCTGCCCGCCGGCCTCCGCCTCGACCGCCACGAGGGCGCCGGTGAGGCGCAGACGCCGCTGCTCGGCGAGCCGGCGCTCCACCTACGGATCGGCGACCGCGTCTACATGCGTCACGCGAAGGCCGGCGAGCTCTGCGAGCGCTTCAACAGCCTCTATCTGATCTCCGGTGATGAGATCGTCGCCGAGGCGCCGACCTACCGGGGCGACGGTCAGGCGTTTCTCTAGCCGGAGCGAGGTCCGTCGCTTCAGCCGGGCCGGAGCTCAGACGAGCGCGTAGAGCTGCCAGGGCTCCTCGATCCCCTTGATCCGATGCTCACCGCGATCGGCGAAGCGCAGCTCGCTGCCGACCACGAGGTCTCGGACCGTGCGCGAGACGAGCACTTCGCCGGCGCCGGCGAGCGCCATCACCCGGGCGGCCAGGTGCACTGCCAGTCCCGCGACATCATCCGAGCTGACCTCGACCTCACCGGTGTGGACACCACTGCGTACCTCGAGCCCCAGCGCTCGCGAGTCCTCGATCACCCGCTCCGCGCAGCGAACCGCCTGGGCGGGCCCGGCGAAGGTCGCCAGCACCCCATCGCCGAGCATCTTCACCGTGCGCCCACCCTGCCGCTCGACGGCGTCGCGGACCGCCGCTTGGTGGCGCTCGAGCAGGTCTGTCCAGCCGCGGTCGCCCATCTCGGACGCGCGCGAGGTCGAGTCGACGAGATCGGTGAACAGGACGCTGGCAAGGACCCTGCTCGATGCCGGAGCCGGTGCGCTCCCGGTCACGAACTCCTCGATCAGATCGGCGAGCGCGGTGATCTCGAGTGCGTACATGAAGGTCGAGCCGCCGGCGATCTCCCGGTATTCGGCGCCGGGTACCAGCTCGGCGAACTCCTGCGAGCCCTCGGCGGGAAAGACGGAGTCCCGCGGGTGCAGTACCAGCGTCGGCGTCTGCACGAGCGGCAACACGTCGGAGACGTCGCTGCTCAGCGACATCTTCAGCAGACGCTTCGCCTGCCGCGGGGTCGCGGAGGTGCGGATGTAGCGAACGAGCCGGTCGCGGCGATCGGGATCGCGCGCCCACTCCGGCGAGAAGGCGTCGACGATCCCTTCCGGCCAGCTGGCGCCGGCGACGCTCCGGGTGATCGCCTCCGCCAACTCGGGCGCGGCGACCGCGGCGCCGCGAACGCTGGGGGCGACGGCGACCAGCCCGCCCGCCCGATCGGGATACGTCGCCGCGAGCGCCGCCACGGTGCGGGCACCGTCCGTGGAGCCCAGCAGCGCAGGTCGCTCGGCTCCAATCGAATCGATCACCGCAAGGGCGTCGGCCGCGTGGGCCTCCAGCGTGAGATCGTCACGGATCGGGTCCGAGACACCGGTGTCGCGACGGTCGAAGCGGATCACGCGGGCGAAGCGCCCGAGCCGCTCGAAGAGCCCGACAGCCTCCGGGATCTGCCAGGCGGTTTCCACGTTCGAGGCGGGCCCGCTGCCGAGCAGCAGATCGTGCTCGCCCGAGCCGTGCACCTGGTAGGCGATCATGATCTCGCCGCTGGGTACGTACCGGGTCTCGGGAATCCGCACGGCGGTAAGCCTATTTCGATGCCGGCCGCTCCGGGGGCCGGGCGACGTCCGGCCTCAGCCGACCGGGCCGAGCACCCGGTCGGTGTACTCGTTGGCGAAGCGGCCCTCGGGGTCGAGGCTCCGGCGGACGGCCTGGAACTCGTCCCAGCGCGGGTAGAGGGCGCCGAGCTCGGTGTGGCTCAGCTCGTGGCGCTTGCCCCAGTGGGGCCGACCGCCGTATCCGGCAAGGATCTCCTCGACCCGCCGGAAGTAGAGCGGCCAGTCGAGCTTCCGATCCTGATGGACGGCGATGTAGCAGGTGTCGCGTTGATGGCTGGGGCTGAGCATGGAGTCGTCGGCCTGGACGAAGCGGACCTCGATCGGGAACACGCAGCGCAGCTCGGGGTCGGCGGCGACCTCGAGCACCCGCTCGACCGCCTCGCGCGCGTGCTCACGGGGGATCCCGTACTCCATCTCGGTGAACTTGAGCCGGCGCTCGGAGGCGAACACGCGATAGCTGCGATCGACCTTGCTGACGTTGGCGAACGACGCCGCCGCGAGCCGCGCGAGTTGCGGCCCGAGCGGCGGCAGCGCCCGGGCGATCCCCGAGAAGGCCGCGCTCGCCCAGTTCTCGAGCACCACCTCGCGCAGATAGGTGGCGGCGGCGCCGGGTGGCCGCGGCGGCTCTTCGCTGCGGGTGCTCTCCCGGCAGAGCGCGACGTCGGTGTGCGGGAAGACGTAGAACTCGAAGTGATCGAGTGCGTCGACCCTCTCCTGCATCGAGTCGAGCGTCTCGGCGAGCGGCAGCGGGTGGTCGCGGCGGCTGATCGTGAAGGCGGGGACCGTGCGCATCGTCACCGCGTAGATCGCCCCGAGCGCCCCGAGCCCGACCCGCGCCGCCCGGATGCCCTTCGAGTTCGAGCGCTCGCTGAGCTCGACCGAGGTCCCGTCGGCGCCGATCAGCTCGATCGCCTCGACCTGGGCGGAGAGGTTCTGGAAGCGGATGCCGGTCCCGTGAGTGCCGGTCGAGATCGAGCCGGCGAGCGTCTGCTTGTCGATGTCGCCGAGGTTCTCGAAGGCCCGCCCGAGTCCGTCGAGGCGGCGATTGAGCTCGCCGAGCACGGCTCCCGCCTCGACCCTGATCAGCCCGGACGCCGGGTCGAAGTCGAGCAGCCGGTCGAGCGCCTCGATCCGGAGCAGGGTGCCGTCGCTAAGCGCCGCACCGGTGAACGAGTGCCCGGAGCCCGCGACCCTGATCCGCCGGCCGGCCTCGGCCGCCTCGAGAATCGCCATCACCAGCCCCTCACGGGTCCGCGGGCGGACGATCGCCTGCGGCCGGCAGACCTGCTCGCGCGACCAGTTCCGCCAGAGCGGCTGGCTCTCTTCGTCGGCGGCCTGCATCGCAGCAAGCCTAACCGCGACGGCACTAACCTTGGCGCTCCGGAGGGGTGGCAGAGTCCGGTTGAATGCAGCTGCCTTGAAAGCAGCCGATCCTCTTCGAGGATCCGGGGGTTCGAATCCCTCCCCCTCCGCTGAAAGGCCGTCGAAGCTGTCGACGCGAGACGATGAAGCTCAAGGTCAACGGCAGGGGCGAGAACAGCTTCAACTCGAAGGGCTTCAAGGTCGCCTACAACAACGGCCAGGGCCCGGTCTCGCTCAACTACAAGAGCGGCGGCCCCTACCATCCCGCGTCCGATGGAGGGCGCCGCCACAACCCGAGACGATCTCCGCAACCTCGCGATCGTCGCCCACGTCGACCACGGCAAGACGACCCTGGTCGACGCGATGCTGCACCAGTCCGGCGCCTTCCGAGCGAACCAGGAAGTGGCCGAGCGAGTGATGGACTCGATGGACCTCGAGCGCGAGAAGGGGATCACGATCCTCGCCAAGAACACGTCGCTGCGCTACGACGGCGTCAAGCTCAACATCGTCGATACACCCGGCCACGCCGACTTCGGCGGCGAGGTCGAGCGCGGGCTGACGATGGTCGACGGGGTGCTGCTCCTCGTTGACGCCTCGGAGGGCCCGCTGCCGCAGACCCGCTTCGTGCTCCGCAAGGCGCTCGAGGCGCGGCTGCCGGTGATCCTCGTCGTCAACAAGGTCGACCGCCCGGACGCACGGATCGCCGAGGTCGTCGACGAGGTCTACGAGCTGTTCCTCGACCTCGACGCGGACGAGTCGCAGATCGAGTTCCCGATCGTCTACACGAACGCCCGGGACGGCTGGGCCTCGCTGACCGAGGGCGAGCAGGGCACCGACCTGGGGCCGCTGCTGGAGCTGATCGTCTCCCACATCCCCGCCCCCACCCACGTCGCCGGGCACCCGTTCCAGGCGCACGTAACCAACCTCGACGCCGACGAATACGTCGGCCGGCTCGCCGTCTGCCGCGTCTACAACGGCAGCGTCCGCGCCGGCGAGCCGATCGCCTGGTGCCGGGCCGACGGCACGATCGAACGGGCGCAGATCTCGGGCCTGTACGTGACCGAGGCGCTGGAGCGGGTCGAGACGGGCGAGGCCGGACCCGGCGAGATCATCGCCGTCGCCGGGATCGACGAGGTGACGATCGGCGAGACCCTGGCCGACGCCGCCGATCCGCGGCCGCTGCCGGTGATCACTGTCGACCAGCCCTCGCTGTCGATGATCATCGGCATCAACACCTCGCCGCTGGCGGGTCGCAGCGGCGGCCGGCTGACGGCCCGGCAGATCAAGGACCGGCTCGATCGCGAACTGGTCGGCAACGTCTCGATCCGGGTGCTGGACACCGACCGCCCCGACGCCTGGGAGGTCGAGGGCCGCGGCGAGCTGCAGCTCGTCGTGCTGCTCGAGCTGATGCGACGCGAGGGCTACGAGCTGACCGCCGGCCAGCCCCGGGTGATCACCCGCGAGATCGAGGACCGGCTCTGCGAGCCGGTCGAGCGGCTGGCGATCGACGTGCCCGAGGAGTACGTCGGCGTCGTCACCCAGGCGCTCGCCGTCCGCAAGGGGCGGATGGAGCAGATGGTCAACCACTCGACCGGCTGGGTCCGGCTCGAGTTCCTGGTCCCCGCGCGGGGTCTGATCGGCTTCCGCACGGAGTTCCTGACCGAGACGCGCGGCACCGGTCTCATGCACCACGTCTTCGACCGCTGGGAGCCGTGGGCCGGGGAGCTGCGAACGAGGCCGACGGGATCGCTGGTCGCCGACCGCGGCGGGGCCAGCGCCGCCTTCGCCCTGTTCGGGCTGCAGGAGCGCGGGGCGCTGTTCATCGGGCCCGGCGAGGAGGTCTACGAGGGCATGGTGATCGGCGAGAACTCCCGCCCCGCCGACCTCGACGTGAACCCGACCAAGGAGAAGCACCAGACGAACGTCCGCGCCGCCAGCGCCGATGTGCTCGTGCGGCTGATCCCGCCGAGGCTGCTGTCGCTCGAGCAGGCGATCGAGTTCCTGCGGGCGGACGAGTGCGTCGAGATCACCCCCGACAGCGTGCGGCTGCGAAAGACCGAGCTCGATGCGACCCGGCGCGCCAAGCAGGCCCGCAGGGAGAAGCGCGAGGCGGCGGGCTGATCGCTCCGGCTACCCCGTCGGGTAGAGGGCCCCGCCACCCTCGCCGATCGCTCCACCCTCGATCAGCTCTCCGATCCGGCGCTCGAGCGCGTCCCGGCGGACGTGAGAGAAGAGCCCGTAGGAGGGCGGCGGGTCGTCCTGGTCGATGTGATCGGCGACCCAGAAGTTGTGCGTGCCCCAGAGCAGATGGGCGCAGGCCTCGACGTTGAGCGGCCGGAAGCTGCACTCGACGAGCTCGGCGATCGCCGCGTCGAGATGCCCGATCACCGGCTGTAGGCGGCGGTAGCCCCACTCGGCCCAGTCGCCGCCACGCTTGCCGTACGAGGTGCCGTCACAGTGGGCGACGAACCCGGCCCGTGCGAGCTGGCGGGCCCGGGCCTTCTCGGCGTCGACGGCCTCGCCCGAGCCGCGAATCGGGCCGATGTCCTCGTAGAGGTCTGGGCGGAGCCTGACCCAGTGCCGCTTGACGAGCCCGGCCGAGCGGTAGCCGCCCTTGTGCTGCTCGAATCGGGTCGCGATCGACCTGCCGGTCGAGCCGACGTAGACCCACGGAATCCGCGAATCACGGCGCCTGCCCGCCTCGGCGTCGAGCTCGATCACGTAGACGCGCTTTGCCATCGGCCAGCAATGGTGACCGACCCGGCGCCGGGTGCTCAGCTCGGGTCGGGCGCGGCGCCCACAGGCGGCGGGACCGCCCGCGGGGGAGCGGCCACCGGGCGGCGCGGGCGCGGGACCCAGCGCGCCGCGAAGAGCGCGACGGCGGGCACGATCGGGGCGAGTACCGCCCAGCGAACTGCCGGGATCGCGGCGTCGGTACCGGCGCCGAGCGTGTGGACGACGGAGAGCAGCCAGGCGGCGACGATGTAGCGGTGGACGTTGCGCCAGCGCTTGCTCCCGATTCGCCTGCGGGCGTAGTAGCTCAACCCGAGCGCCGCCGCCAGGTATCCGCCGACGATGCCCGCCGCCACGAACCCCGGCCGGTAGCCGATCGTGAACGGGATCGCGATTCCCGCGAGCCCCGGGTGGAGATAGGCGTCACCGAGGAGGGTCACCCCGTGGGCCCCGATCGCGATCAGGCCGGCAACCGCGAGCTGTTCGTGCAGCGCACTCAGGACCCTGGGCAGGCCGGGCCGGCGGAAGAGCTTGCTCGCCATCGCGAGGCCGATCAGTACGGAGGCGCTGATCAGAAGCAGGGCGACGATCCCCGAGGCTCGTCCCGCGAGCCACCAGATGTGATCGCTGGGGTGCGGGTTCACGAGGCCCTCCTGCCGCGCGCTGCCTCGAACCCGGGGGCGGTCGCCCGTGCGGGGGCGCGGACAATCTCGCTACTGCCGTCGTCGGTGACGAACAGCCCTCCGTGAGCGGCCAGCACCCGCCGTGCGCCCGCCGGGCCCGAGAGCAGGGCCGCCTTGCTGAGCGTCTCCGCCGCCACCGCTGTTGGGGCGATCGCGGTCGCCGAGATCATGCCGGTCCAGGCCGGGCGACCCGTCGCCGGGTCGAGGAGGTGGTGAGAGAAGCCGTCCCCGGAGCGCCAGATCCTGCGGTCGATGCCCGAGGTGGCGACGGCGCCGGTCGCGAGCCTGACGCGGCGCCGGCGTGAGCGGTCAAGCGGGTGCTCGACCTCGATCTGGTACGGGTCCAGGCGGGCGCCGATCCCACCGACGCGGATGTCGCCGCCGCAGTCGATCAGAAACCGCTGATAGCCGCGCAGCATCTCGAAGGCCATGTCCGCCGCGAGGCCCTTGCCGATCCCGCCGCTATCGATCGCAAGGCCGGGATCGCGGCTGACCGAGCCGTCGGCCGGATCGACGCCGAAGCGACGCCAGCGCTCGCGCGGGTCGGGTGCTGCCGGTCGTCGCGGCGGGGCCGCGACCAGCGCCTCCGCCAGCAGCGGCTCGTCCGAGGGCCGGCGCGAGGTGCCGTATCCCGCTCGTTCGATCTCACCCAGCATTGTCGGATCGACCAGGCCACGGCTGATCTCGGCCGCCTCGAGCGCGGACTCGACGAGGCGCGAGAGCAGCGGCGACGCGGCGAACACCCGCCCCGGATGGGAGTTGAGGAGGCTGAGCTCGCTCTCGGGCCGAAACCGCGAGAGCCGCCGGTCGAACCCCTCGATCCAGGCGCGGACCGTCGCCGCCGCCTCCGGGGCCGGCGGCATCCCGGCCCTGGTCGGCGCCCCGACCAGAAGGCGGATCCGCGTTCCCATTGCCTCGAACCGGAGATCGGTGCTCGGCGCGATCGGGATCTCGAGCTCACGGAGGCTGCCGCCGTGGCCTGTGAGGCGGAGCGGGCTCATGAGCTCGAGGTGACGGGCGGGGACGGCGCGGGCGCCGGGACAGGTGCCGGGGCTGGGGCCGGTGCGGCAGCCTGCGGCGCGGCGGGCGGTGGCGAAGCGAAGGACGATGGGGCAGGTGGTGGCGCGATCGCCAGGCCCGCACCGCCAGGGGCCGCGGGCTCAGGTACCTGTGGGTCGTGGATCACCCGGAGCCGGACGACCTTGCGATGAATCACCGGTCGCTTCAGCTTCCCTGCCGCGAGTCCCTGGCCGGCGGGATCGCCGGCGCCCAGGGCCGGGTCCTTGCCGGCGCTCATTCGCAGGGCGAGCACCGCGAGGATCGCGAGAAAGGCCGCGAGGGCCGAGGCCCCGACGCCGAACCCGCCGGGCCGGCGAGGAAGCCGCCTGCGGGCCGTCTTCGCCTCCCGATCGGCGAGTCGACGGGCGACCGGGGGCGCGGGCGATTCCGCGCCCCCCGGGCCGCTGCCGCCGAGCGGAGCTGGGGTCGAGCTAGTCGTCCTCATGCTCGCCCGGCTCCGATGAGTCGTCGCCATGGTCCTCGTGCTCGGAGTCGTCATCCCCGTATTCGTCCTGCTCGTAGGGGTCGTCGTCCTCGTAGCTGGAGCCGTGGTCGTCGTAGGTCGAGCTGTCGCTGCTGCCCTGCTCGACGCTCGCTGCCACCGGCGCCACGCCCACGGCCGCGGGAGCCGCGCCCGACGCCGTCGTCGCCGCCGCGCCGGAGCCGCTCGCGCTCGAGCTGCCGGCCTTGCGGGCCGGTACGTGCTTGACGCGGCGCACCACCTCGCGCTTGATCTTCGGCTCGAGCTTCGGCTCGCCCGCAGCGGATTCCGCGGCGGCTGTGCTCGGCCCGCTTGACTGACTGCCGAGCGCGATCGCGGCGACACCGCCGAGCACCGCGAGGGCAGTCACGGCGATTACCTTGCCCCTTGCTGAACTCATCTCGACCTCCTGATTGGTTCCATCGATCAAGAGCAAGTGTCGGCTCCGGGCGGTAAGGCACCAGGCAGGCGAAGGTAAGGAGTTGGCAAAGGTTTCCCGCTGCGGCAGATCGTGGCGATCGGCGGGGCTACCCTCCAGACGTGGCCACACCCGAGGCAGAGCGACCGCGCGGCCCGAGCATCCTCTTCGTCGAGGACGAGGAGGGGATCTCCGACCCCTTCTGCAGTGCGCTCCGCCGCGCGAGCTTCGAGCCGGTCGTCGCCCGGACAGTCGCGGAGGCGCTCGAGCAGCTGCAGAGCGAGCCCCCGGACCTGGTCCTCCTCGATCTCGCGCTCCCGGACGGCGACGGCCGCGACGTGGCGCGCGAGATCCGCAAGGCGGGCGAGACGCCGATCATCATGCTGACCGCGAGGGGAACGGAGGCCGACCGCGTGATCGGGCTCGAGATCGGCGCCGACGACTACGTGGTCAAGCCGTTCTCCTCGGCCGAGGTGATCGCCCGGATCCGGGCCGTGCTCCGTCGCAGCGGCGGCGAGGGCAGCCCTCCCGATCTCGAGGCCCGACTGGAGCTGGGACCGCTGGCCGTCGACCAGCGGTCTCGCCGGGTGACGCTGGCCGGCGAGCCGCTCGAGCTGACCCGCAAGGAGTACGACCTGCTCGCGCTGCTGGCCCGCAACGCCGGGACCGTCGTCTCCCGCGAGCAGATCATGGCGGAGGTCTGGGATCCGAACTGGTGGGGCCCGACGAAGACGCTCGACGTGCACGTCAGCGCCCTGCGCCGCAAGCTGGGCGACGACCCGAACGACCCCCGGTTCCTGCACACGGTCCGAGGGGTCGGCCTGCGCTGCGCGACGGCCGCCGAGCTGGAGGGCCGGTGAGCCTCCGAACTCGCCTGCTGCTGGCGATCGGCTACGTGCTGCTCGTCGCGCTCGTCGCCTTCGAGGTGCCGCTTGCGATCAACACGGCCAACCGAACCGACTCGGAGATCCGCGCCCAGGCCGCCGCCCAGGCCGACCTGCTCGCGGTCGCCGCCGCGGAGGAGCTCGACGAGGGGAGCGCGGCCCTGGTGCCGCTGGTCGACACGGTCGCGAACGCGGTGCGCGGCCGCGTGATCATCGTCGATCGGCGTGGCCGGCTCGTCGCCGACAGCGAGAGCGAGCCGCGGGGAACCGACTTCTCGACCCGACCGGAGATCGAGCAGGCACTCGCCGGCGATCGCTTCCAGGAGCGCCGGGAGAGCACCGACCTCGGGATGGAGATCCTCGCCACCGCCGCACCGATGATCCTTGGCGACGAGATCGTCGGCGCCGTGCGGATCACCCAGAGCACCGAGGCGCAGAGCCGGGCGGTGCTGGACTCGGTCAGTGGACTCGTGCTGATCGGGTTGATCGTGCTCGGGATCGGGCTGATCGCGGCGGTGGTCGTCGCCGGTCAGCTGAGCGAACCGATGCGGGAAATGACGCGATCGACGCGACGGATCGCGGCAGGCGACCTCGACGAACGGGTTGAGCCGAGCGGAAGCAGCGAGCAGGTCGCGCTCGCGCACTCGTTCAACGAGATGACCGAGCGCCTCGCCGAGGCGCTCCGCAGCCAGCGCGAGTTCGTCGCCGACGCGTCGCACCAGCTCCGCACCCCGATCACCGGGCTGCGTCTGCGACTCGAGGAGGCGCGGGCGATGCTCGGGGCGGGCGGGGCCGAACCCTCGGCCGACGCGACCGATGAGATCGACGCTGCGACCCGCGAGATCGACCGGCTCTCTCAGGTCGTGACCGAGATGCTGACCCTGAGTAGGATCGGCGAGCGGCGAAGCAGGCCGATCCCGATCGATCTCGGCAGGCTTGCGGCCGACGCGTTGGGCAGATGGCGCGGCGAGGCGGCGCAGCGGCGGATCGCGCTGCGCATGAGCGGTGAGGCGAGCGATCCCGCCCTCTGTCCGATCGAGGATGCGGAGCGCGCCCTTGATGCGTTGATCGAGAACGCGATCCGCTACTCACCGGAGCGCACGACCGTGGAGGTCCGCGTCGCCGAGGGCGAGATAGTGGTGGCCGATCAGGGCCCCGGCGTCCCAGCCGACGAGGTCGAAGCCGTGTTCGAGCGCTTCCATCGGGGTAGCAGCGGCCGGGCCGGGCCGCGCGGCACCGGCCTCGGCCTGGCGATCGCCCGAGGGCTCGCCCGCTCCTGGGGAGGCGACGTGAACCTCGAGCCGGGGCGGTCGGGGGGCACGCGGGCGACGCTCAGCTTCACCCGATTGCCGGCGGCCGCACCGGAGGAGGCGCTGAGCGGATGAGGAATCCCAAGGCCCAGAGGAGGCTGCGGCCGGGGCTGCTCGCGATCGCCGGGCTGCTGGTCGCCGGCGGCCTCGGAGCAGCGACGAGCCAGATCACCTCACCGGAGGTCGGGCTCTCGGGTGAGCCCCCCTCGGTCGCTGAGCAACTCGTCGCGGGCGGGGGCGGGAAAGCCGAGAACGCCAGGCGCGCGGACGCGCGCGAGCGGCAGCGAAAGCGGCGTCGGAAGAGGAAGGCGGCTGACGCCGCGGCGGCGACGCCGGCCGCCCCGCCGCCGGCGGCACCGCCCGCCGCGGCACCACCGCCGGCGACGACGCCGTCGGTGGGGACGACCACCGAAGCTCCATCCGGCTCCGAGGATCGCGACGACGACAGCGGCGACGAGGACGGTGACGACGACTGACGACCGGACCCTGGACCCGGCGCCGATCGACCACTGCAAGACCTGGCGCTACAGGGTTCGCGGCGTGAAGCGCGGACTGACCCTTAGGGCCCCGCGGG